>Ga0181515_1033441_pt1 | contig 17884 bp, 18 predicted proteins | sample PEATcosm2014_Bin_11_FD_127748 | JGI IMG/M metagenome (GOLD analysis project Ga0181515, IMG submission 127748) | Metatranscriptome of peatland microbial communities from MTU Mesocosm Facility, Houghton, MI, USA - PEATcosm2014_Bin23_30_metaT... | ecosystem: Environmental > Terrestrial > Soil >... | reverse complement strand
TCGCTTTCCACCGATTCGTTCATCTCCGCGGCTTCCTTCCAGGAGACGACGCGCGTGCTGACCGAAGCTTCCATTCAGGGAGCGGTCGATCATCTGCGCGGCCTGAAGGAGAACGTGATCGTGGGCCGCTTGATTCCCGCCGGCACCGGCATGGAATACTACCGCAACGTGCGTCTCTCTCCGGAAATGGAAGAGGCCGCCAGCAAGGTGCAGGAGGAAGTTTCGCAAGCCTACGAAGATGCCGAGCGCGCGCTCGAACTCATGCGGCACGAAGGCGAGACGGAAGAACTTGCTGCGGAGTAGCGCGGAACGAATTCAGGACAGGGGCGGCGCGAGTCGCCCCTCATTTTCTTGGATGACGTTTTCTTGAATCCAATGTCTCTAGCACTGGAACCAGAGCGCCTCACCGGGGAACCTCAGGACCGCAAACCCGCGCCGGAGCCGGTTCCTGGTGGACTGGTGTTGGCCCCGGCCCTGGGGCGCTTCTGGCGGCTTTTCCGCTTGTCGATCTGGCGAGCCTTCGAGCACGATGCTTTCGGGACCGCCAAAGCGTCGGCCTATTCCGCCATCTTCACTTTTTTCCCGGCCTTACTAGTGCTGGGCTCGGTTCTCGCCGCCCTGAACCGGGGTAAAGTCTACGCTCGCGAGATCTCCTACGCCCTGGGCACCATCTTGCCCGCGGGCACCTCAGCCGCGCTTTCCTACCTGAGAGGCAGCACGGACCGCCCGGTGGGCCTGCTCATCTCCGTTTCGTTGTTGACCGTCTGGAGCGCTTCCGGCGCCATTATTTCCTGGATGGACGGTTTTCGCCGCGCCTATCAGCTTCCCAAGACCTGGGGGATCATCCAGGAGCGCGCGATTGCGATTTCGCTGGTCTTGATGGCGGGTCTGCCGCTGACTTTCGCCACCATTCTGGTTGCCTTCGGCAGCCGCATTGAAACGCGGATTCTGTTTCACCTCGGGCATGAGTTCGGACCTTTGATTCTGTTGGCGTGGGGTGCGATTCGATGGGGCATCGCCATCCTGACCAGCATCGCCGTGATTCAGCTTATCTATCACAACGCGGTGCCCCGCACTCAGCCCTGGCACACCGTTCTGCCGGGCGCTGTTCTTGCGACCGCCATGTGGCTGATCTCCACCGCACTATTTGGATTTTATTTGCAGCACTATGTCGACTACAGCGTGATCTACGGCTCGCTCGGCGTGGGCATTGCGCTTTTGCTGTGGATGTACATCATCTCGCTGGTGGTGTTGATTGGCGCCGAATTCAATGCCATGCTTTTTCCTCGCTGTCTAACGAAGGTTCCGCCGGCGCGGGCAGGTTCGGAAGCTCCCTGACGATGAGGTAGAGACGCGGCTTGCCGCGTCTCCGGCTCCCCGAGAGGATTCGCGATTTGAAAGAACGCAAACTGGATCTGGTTGAAGGAGGTCTGCCGGTTTCCGGCCCCGCGCCGGAAGACGTAGCGGAACCGGTGCGCCGCGCAAAAATCATCTGCACGATTGGCCCGGCCTGCGATTCCGAAGAGATGATTCGCGACCTGATGCGCCTGGGCATGGATGTTGCGCGCCTGAATTTTTCCCACGGAACCCATGCCGAACACGCCCGGCGAATCAAGCGCCTGCGCCGCGCCGCGCATCGTTTGAAGCGGACCATCTGCATTCTTCAGGACCTGCAAGGCCCAAAGATTCGTACCGGCTGCCTGAAAGATGGAAAGGCCGTGCTGCTGAAGGCCGGGGCGCTAGTGACCATCACGCCGCGCAAGGTCACAGGGACAGCGGCGCTGATTGCCACGGATTTTGCCGGCTTGGCGCGCGAAGTCGAGCCCGGCGCGCGCGTGCTTCTGTCCGACGGCCGCATTGAACTCCAAGTGCGCTCGATTCGCGGAGAGGATGTGGAATGCGAAATCCTGAATGGAGGCACGCTCGGAGAGCAGCAGGGGATTAATCTGCCCGGCGCGGCATTGACCATCCCGGCGCTGACGGAGAAAGACAAGCGCGACCTCGAGTTTGGCTTGAAGCACGGCGTGGATTTGGTTGCGCTGTCGTTCGTTCGTTCCGCCGATGACATTCGCCTGGCCAAGTCTCTGATGAGCGAGTACGGGAAATCCGTGCCCATCATCGCCAAGCTGGAAAAGCCTCAGGCCATCGAACGCCTGGAAGAGATTCTGGAAGTGACCAACGGCGTCATGATTGCCCGCGGCGATCTGGGCGTGGAGATGCCGCCCGAGCGGGTCCCGATCATCCAGAAGCTGGTGATTCAGCGGGCGAGCGTGTGGCGCCGGCCGGTGATCACGGCCACCCAGATGCTCGAGTCCATGACCGATAGCCCCCGGCCCACGCGGGCGGAGGCGAGCGACGTAGCCAACGCAATTTTTGACGGCACCGACGTCGTGATGCTCTCGGGAGAAACCGCCAGTGGCCGCTATCCGCGCGAGACCGTGGCCATGATGGTCCGCATCATTCTGGAGGCGGAGGCCAGTATCGGGCAGCTGCCACTGCCGCCGCGCCGCCGTCATGAGCAGCATCGTTATTCGGTTGCCGAAACCATCTGCGAGTCCATCGCACACGCCGCCGAAGATCTGCCCATGCGTGCGATCGCCGTCTTCACCGAAAGCGGCAGCACGGCGCGCATGCTGTCCAAGCACCGCCCGAAGGTCTGTATTTTCGCTTTTAGCCGCAATCCGGAAATCTGCAATCGTATGAACTCACTTTGGGGAGTGCATCCCGTTCACAAAAAAGAGTGGGAGTCGGCGGAGGCGATGCTCCGAACCGCCGAAAATGAATTGTTGGGGAAAGGTCTTCTCCGCGCCGGGGACGTGCTCGGCCTGGTGGCCGGAACGAAGCTCACTTCGGGCGCCACGAACTTCATGCGGCTGCACACGGTGGTGGAGAGCGACCGGGCGCGTTCGACGCGGCGACAGAAGAAATAAGTGCGAGCCTTCTATCCTGCATGCACGAAATCGTTGTCATCCTGAGCGAAGCGAAGGACCTGCTTTGGCTTTCGCCAGGCCCGATGCAGATTCCAGAAGGACCCTTGATGCGATGCAGCCAGAGACCATGTTTTCCGATGACTCACTGAACCCCGCTGTCCGCGGGTTCCTGCACTCGCCCGCGAATCCAAACGGCAATGCGCTGATCCTGACGCACGGTGCGGGTTCGAATTGCACGGCTCCTCTGCTGGTCGCGCTCAGCGAAACTTTTGCCGGACATGGCTACGTTGTTATGCGCTGCGATCTGCCTTTCCGTCAGGAGCGGCGAACGGGCCCGCCGTTTCCGGGCAATGCGGAACGCGATCGCGCCGGCCTGCGCAACGCCGTCGCGGTTTTGCGCAAGAATGTCGCGGGCCGGATCTTTCTCGGCGGCCACTCCTACGGCGGACGGCAGGCGACGATGCTCTGTGCCGCCGAGCCAGAGTTAGTGTCCGGACTGCTTCTGCTTTCGTACCCTTTGCATCCACCGCGCAAGCCCGAACAGCTCCGTGTCCAGCACTTGCCGAACCTCCGCACGCCGAGTCTGTTCGTGCAAGGAACGCGCGACCCTTTCGGAACCGTGGAAGAGATAACGAAGGCCCTGCAGCTAATCCCGGCCAAAACCGAATTAATGAAAGTGGAAGGCGCAGGCCACGATTTAGGTTTCAAGGGGAAAGTGCGAGCGGTGGAACTTCCTGCGAACATCGTGGCCAGATTTGAAGCGGTGTTCGGATAATCCGTGACTGGTTTCGTGTCCTGGAAGCGTACGGCATAAACCAACGCTGTCATCCTGAGCGAAGCGAAGGACCTACGCATTGGGGCTTCACTGAAAGCTGACGGCTGATAGCTGACAGCTAATTCACCCAGCCCGATTTCGATCCGCCATTCGTCTTGTCGTTATCGTCGGGAGGGATGTAGTTCCCGTGCTCGTCGAAGGTGACTTTGCGGTCGTGATCTTTCATATAGACTTCGAATTTTCTCGCCGCGCGACGCCGCTTCCAGCGATAGTAAGAGTTCCGCACGCCGAAATAACGCTCGGACGCCACATAACCGAGCCCGCGAGAAGGCAGAAATTTTACCCACAGGAAACCGAAAAGTAATCCGCCGAGATGAGCGAAAACCGCGACTCCGCCTTGCCTTGGATCGAAAATCGCAACGATCGCTACGATCACCCAGATGCCGACCAGGTACTTGGCCTTGATCCGGAATGGCAGCGGAAACAGGAACATTTCCTGATCGGCATAAAGAATGCCAAAGGCCATCAGCAGCCCGAAAATGCCTCCCGAGGCGCCAACAGTTCCGCCATGCTCGTTCATTCCCAGAAAATGCGTATAGGAAACGGCAATCGTGACCAATGCGGCGCCCACAACGCAGAATGTGTAACACTCGATGAATCGCCGCGATCCCCAATCGCTTTCCAGGTACGCGCCGATGAACCAGAGCGTGAGCATGTTGAAGAACAGATGACTGAAGTTGGCATGGAGTAGCGAGTAAGTCACAAGCTGCCAGATCTCGCCCTTCATCACGAAAACTGGGATCAGCGCAAACCATTCATCTACCCAGCCGAGATCGGCGCTAAACACTCGTCGCGCCACCAGCTCCAGCAGGAAGATTGCCGTGCAGGTGATAATGATGCGCTTCACCCATCCTGCAAAGGGGGGGCATGCTGAACGAAATGGTTTGTCCGCGACTCACTGGCTTTATCTTTCTGGCTCCGGTACAACCGGCAGACTGCGATGTCCCGCTTGATCTAGGGCCCGCACACCGAATATCTCATTATCCTTCGAAACCTTCAGAGTTGCACGCGTACCGCTGCTGACGGTTTGGACGTACTCCCAATCGGCTGCGTTGGTCGAGCGCCAGACCACCTCGTAGGCAGCCGCGCCAGCCGATGGTTCCCATGTCAAAGACGTGTCGTTTTCGAGGTTCTTGGTCAGCATTTTTACGCTCGCCGGCGGAGCTGGAGCCAAGGCCAGCGAAGCCAGAGTCGCCGCGTTCAGCCGCGCGACGCGCGCCACATAGTCGAAGTTCACGAACTTCGGCAAGTCTCCGAATTCGATGCCGTTATCGTTATCCTTGCGAACGTTCTGATGCTGATGGTTGAAATCTTCGCGGAATTCGGTGAACCTCACCGCGGCGAAGCCCTGCTGATTGAAGGAGTAGTGGTCGCCGCCGCGCAGGAAGCGGTCCAGCCGGAACACCAGGAGCGGCTTCACGCCAGCGTCGTACGAGCGCCCAACGTCGGCGATATAGCGGGCGAGCTCGCGTGAAGTCGAGTCGCTTTCTCCGCCGAGCATTCGAATCCGCCGGATTTCAGCCTCGCTCGCCGCCGCTGGCAGTCCCTCGGAAAACACGCGCACCACGCTCGCGTCCTGCTCGGGTCCGAGGTTGCCTCCAACAATGTCGTTGTTCAAGACAGCTTCGATTTTCCACCCATGGTCTTTTGCCATCTGCGCGAAGTGCTTGCTGCCGTTCAGACCCTGCTCTTCTCCCGCGACCGTCAGAAAAATGATCGTCGCCGGAAACTTGAGTTTGCCGGCAGCCTGGCTCAAAACGCGGGCGCACTCCAGGCTCACGGCCGTGCCGCTGCCATCGTCATTCGCTCCCGGGGCGGGGTCGGTCCCGTTAAGAGGGTCGCTGTTGCGCGAGTCGTAATGGCCGGTGACCAGCACAATGCGATTCGCCTGCCGCGGGTCGCTTCCGCGCAGTACCGCATAAACATTGGTGATTTCGGTCGGTTTCGGGATGCGCTCGCCGGGCTGCTCGGTAAAGGTGTCAGTCTTCACCTCCAGGCAGCCGCCGCAGTCTTTGGAGTAGCGCTCAAATTCCGCTTTGATCCATTCTCGCGCGGCTCCGATTCCCTTGCCTGCCTTGATGGATTCCTCGTCCTGAGCGGAAATCGTGGAGCGGTTCTGGAAGCTGACCAGCTTCTCGATCGTCTGCCGAATGTGGTCCGCCGAAACTTGCCGGATGGCCTCGGCGATGTGCGAGTCGGTGTGCCGGTCAGCCGCCAGGCGCGGCGGCCCCTGCGCCATTTCCTGTGCCGGGCACAGAGGCGCGCGAAACGCTAGCGCCAGCACAGTCAGCACGGCTGGCACAAGGTTTCTGAAAAAGCAACGAAAAATGGATAATTCGGCGACCCCGCAATTTTTTTGGCAAGCCACTTGACCTTTTCCTCTCGAAGAAACTAAATATAACAGGGTACCCCGAACGTGGAGGAAATCATGGTGTACTGTCCTGAATGCGAGACGGATCTCGACATCGATGAAGATGAGGTCGATGAAGGCGCGGTCGTCTCCTGCCCGGAGTGCGGCACGGACTTCGAGGTGGTTACAGTGAATCCCGTTGAACTGAAAGTGGTCGGCGAAGACGAGATCGAGGAAGACGAGGACGAAGAAGGCGCCGACGACGAAGAGGATGAGGACGAGGATTCCTGAAGAACTCTGCCCATTTCCGGGTATTCCGGCGTTTGGTGTCCCTGGCTGCGTCAGGGTTGTTCCTGGCGTCTCTGCTTGCCCCTCTGCCCGTGCGGGCTAACGACACTGAGAAGCCGAAGCCTTATGCGCTAATTTTCGGCACGGTTTGGGATCCCGACGGCCACCCGCTCTACGGGGTCAAGGTGAAGATCCGGCGGGCCGACGAGAAAAAGGTCCGCTGGGAGCTCTATTCCAATCACACCGGCGAGTTTGCCCAACGAGTGCCCACTGGCAAGGCCGTCTACATCGTTTGGGCGGACGTGAAGGGCTACAAGCTGCCCTCGGGCAGAAAGTTGAAGCCGGGCTCCGAAGTAACCGTGCATATCGACGCAGATGAACGCTCCGACATCGGTCTTCATTTAGACTGGTAACGGGGCCGTGGCTGGGAAGCAGCGGCCACGAGGTATTCATGAAGAAGGCGATCAGTGTTTTTGCGGCTTCGCTGCCGGTCATGTTGTCGCTGTGCATGTTGTGGCCGCTAATGTTCTCGACATTGGCCCTGGCGGCTCCGGCGCCGCAGTTTGGCGGCTCTTCGAAGGACAAGCCCCGTCTGCTCACCGGCAAAGTGCTGGACAGCGGAGACAGTCCCTTGCCCAACGCGATCGTGTACCTGACCAACACTCGCACCCGCTCGGTGAAAACCTATATCGTCGGCCCGGACGGCGCCTACCGTTTCCCAGCGCTTCAGCCCAACATCGATTACGAAGTGTATGCGCAGTTCAACAACCATAAGAGCGGTACCAAGACGGTCAGCCAATTTGACGATCGCTCGGAGGTTTACATCAGCTTGAAGGTCAATACCAAGTGAGCCATTCGCTTCCAGCCGGCCATGCCACGAAAAAAGGCCACCGAAGACGGTGGCCTTAGAGCTTTCGAAGTTAGCAAGAAGCAGTTAGTTGCTGTCCCCGCCGGCGCGCTTCCAAGAGATCAAGTCGCCGATAGTGGTGCTGGTTGAGGAGGACGATGCTGGGTGCTTGTAAGTCTCGACTTCCTGGCGCGACGCTTCTTCGCCGACCGCCTTGATGCTCAGGCCAACTTTCTTCTCTTCCTGATTCATCTTGATGATCTTGAACTCGAACTCGCTGCCCGGTTCCAGATGCATCGGCTGTCCGTTCGCGTCGACGGCCTCGGAGTTGTGACACAGGCCCTCGATGCCCTGGGCAATCTCAACAAATGCGCCGAAGTTCGCCACGCGCAGGATCTTGCCGTGCACGATGTCCCCGATGCGGTGCTGCGCGAAGAACGAATCCCAAACGTCCGGCTGCATCTGCTTCACGCCGAGCGAAAGACGCCGCTTGTCCGGTTCAATGGCCAGGATGACGGCCTTGACCTTGTCGCCCTTCTTCAACACCTCGGAAGGATGCTTTACGCGAGTGGTCCAGCTCAGGTTGCTGACGTGCACCAAGCCGTCGATTCCGTCTTCGATTTCAATGAAAGCGCCAAACTCGGTCAGATTGCGCACCCGGCCCTCGACCGTCGCTCCCACCGGATACTTATCGTGCAGCGTATCCCAGGGATTAGACGCGAGTTGCCGCATGCCGAGCGAAATGCGGCGCTCGGTCGGATTCACGCTCAGGACCACGCAGTCCACCTCGTCGTTTACGTTGACCAGCTTCGACGGATGCTTCATCCGTTTCGACCAAGTCATCTCGCTTACGTGGACTAGGCCTTCAATGCCTTGTTCCAGTTCGACGAAGGCTCCGTAATCGGTGACGCTGATTACGCGTCCGTGGACGTGGGCACCCACGGGGTAGCGGTGCTCCGCATCCAGCCACGGATCGGGCGTGAGCTGTTTGAAGCCGAGCGAGACGCGCTGCTTGTCTTTGTCGTACTTCAGAACCTTCACCTGAATCTGATCGCCGACATTGACCAGATCGCGCGGGTGCGTCAAGCGTCCCCACGACATGTCGGTGATGTGCAGCAGGCCGTCAATTCCGCCCATGTCCACAAACGCCCCATACTCGGTCAGGTTCTTGACAATGCCGGTGAGGACGCTGCCTTCTTCCAAATGTTCGAGTGTCTTGCCGCGCTTCTGATTCTGCTCTTCTTCCAGAAGCTGCTTGCGCGAGACCACGATGTTGCCGCGCTTCTTGTTGAGCTTGATGATGGCGACTTCCATCGTCTGGCCCTTCATGCCATCCAGGTTCCGGATGGGACGCAGGTCCACTTGCGAGCCCGGCAGGAAGGCGCGCGCGCCCTGAATGTCTACCGTCAGGCCGCCCTTGATGCGTTCCACAACGATGCCCTTGATCGGCTTCTTCTCGTTGTACGCGCGCTCAATCTCGTCCCACGAGCGCAGCCGCTGTGCTTTCAGGTGCGAAAGGTTGACATAGCCCTCTTCGGTTTCGCCCTTCTCCCGCATCACGTCGATCTCATCGCCGGGCTGGAACTTGGGCTTGCCCTCGTGGTCGAGAATCTCCGCAATCGGCGCCATGCCTTCGGACTTCGCCCCGATATCGACGACCACGTGGGTCGCGGTCAGTTTTACCACGGTGCCTTTGATTACGTGGTCATCGCTAACCGCTTCCTCGGTTTGGTTCTCGAAGTTGTGCAGCGCGGCGGCGAAATCATCGCTGGCAGCCGCGGCAGTCTCCGGCGCGGAATTGTCGGGACCTTGATCTCCTGCAGAATCACTTGCGGGAGAGTCGTTTTCCCGAACCTCGTTTTCGCGAAGGTCGCTTTCCGGAACGGCAGGGGCGGAAGCCAAGGCTTCCGCGGGAGAGGGTTGTGCGGGCTCGGGAGCGTCTAGTACGGCCGGGCCGCCGGTGTGGGTATCGTGTGCAGGTGTCATGGTTTCAAGACTGGATTCAAGGTTAGGGGCGGTGCTGTCGTCGAACAAGTTCATAGCCTCTGTGTCGACGCGCGTTCGCGCGACTCATGCGGGACGTGGTCGAGCGGACTGCTGGCGTGGTCTTTAGGTTGCGTTGAGGCCGACCTGGCGGACGACCCTAGGACAATTCCAGCTGGTGTTCGAAACCGCGTCCAATAAGGACTCTACGACTATAGCAACCGCGTTGGAACAGTGTCAAACACGAAACGGGCCAATTTGCCGAGGGGCCCCAGAATTAACAGACTCGTCACAATAGCGGTAAGCTGCGAGCTTCCAGCCGCGAGCTTCGAGCGAACCGCGGCCCCGGTGGTTTTTTAGCTCGTAGCTCGCAGCTCGGAGCATATTTCTGCTACCCTCCCCCCATGGATTATCTCTGGACTCCCTGGCGCTACGCCTATGTGACTGGCGCCGACCAGAAGCCGGGCTGCATCTTCTGCAACGCTCCCAAAGAAAACGACCAGCAGGCCCGCATCGTCCACCGCGGAGAGCACTGCTACGTCATTCTCAACACTTACCCGTACACGAATGGGCATGTCATGGTCGTGCCCTACGCACACCTGGACGAGTTGCAGAAGCTCCCCGCCGATGCCGCCGACGAGATGATCGCCCTGACCCAGCGCATGGAGGTGGTGCTGCGCACACTATATCGGCCCGACGGTATCAACCTCGGCATGAATATCGGAAAAGCCGCTGGCGCCGGCGTGGCCGGACACATCCACATGCACATTCTGCCGCGCTGGATAGCAGACGCCAACTTCGTCAGCGTGATCGGGGAAACGCGGGTGCTGCCCGAGGCGCTGGACGTGACCTGGGAACGGATACGAAAACAATTTGTAATTGGTAATTTGTAATTGGTAGTGGGTTCCTCCACTCCGTCCCGGCAGGAAACGCCCGCGAACCTGCGCTTCGACAACGGCTAAAATACAAAGGCCGGTTGTCCATGAAGAGATTTCGAACGAAAAGATTTGCAGCCATTTTTGTCTTCTGCGCCTGGCCGCTCTTTGGCCAGAGCAACAGCGGAGAATTGCGCGTTAAGGTGACCGATCCGGCTGGCCTAGGCGTGAAAACCACGGTTCAGATCACCAGCGAGGCGAATCGCTACCGAAATACTCTGGCGACCAGCGATCAAGGCCGCCTGGATGTTCAGCGCCTGCCTTACGGCATCTATCAACTTGAAATCAAGCAGCCTGGCTTTTCGCAAATATCCGAATCTGTCGATATTCATTCCTCAATCCCAACCGAATACACAATTCAACTCACATTGCCTACGGTGACCCAATCGGTCACCGTGAGCGCGGACAAAACATTGATCAATCCCGATCAGGCGGGCGCCGTTAATCAGATTGGCTCGGACCAAATCGAGAATCGCCTGAGCTCGGTTCCCGGACGCTCCTTGCAGGATCTGGTCAATTCGCAGCCCGGCTGGCTCTACGAAGGCAATGCCGTTCTTCACCCGCGTGGCTCGGAGTATCAGACACAATTTGTGGTCGATGGCATCCCGCTCACCGACAATCGCTCCCCCAGCTTCGGCCCCGCGATGGACGCCGACGACGTGCAATCGCTGAGCATCTACACTGGCGGCATTCCCGCCGAATACGGCCGGAAAATGGGAGGCGTGGTCGAGGTGAACACGCTGCAGGATTCACAGCCAGGTTTCCACGGCGAGCTGGTGCTCTCTGGCGGCAGCTTTGATTCTGCCGCCGCTGCGGCGCAGGGGCAGTACGGCTGGGGAAAGAATATCTTCGGCGCCAGCGCCAGTGGCAGCATGACGGACCACTATCTGAATCCCGTGGTTCCGCAAAACTTCACCAATGCGGGTACGCTGGGAGTTTTCTCGGTCAACTACGAGCGCGACTTTACCCCGAAAGATCGTTTAAGGTTTATCGTCCGCCATGAACTCGCGCGTTATGAAATTCCCAACGAACTGGTGCAAGAAGACCCGCAGCTCATAGGGACTCTTGGTGGACAGCCTTCGCCTCCGCCGGGGACTCCTCCCCAACTCCAAACTGCCGACAATTTCGAGACCATGGGAAGCGCTTCCTATCAGCACATTTTCTCGCCCAACGTTCTCATAGATGTCCGCGGCATGGTCCGCGACAACTCCAGCGACTTCTATTCCAATCCCTATTCCTGGCCCATTATTGTCTTCCAGCACAATGATTTTAAAGAGGGATATTTCAATACCTCCGTCTCCATTCACCACGGCCACCAGGAATGGAAAGCTGGAATTGAATCCGACAACCTATTCCTTCACGAAAGCTACAGCGACATCATCACAGCCGACCCGAATTACCCCGTCAGTTATCCCTTCGACCCCGGCACCGTAACCACCTTCGCGTTTGCCGGCAGTCGTCCCGACCTCGAACAATCCGCCTTCGTTCAGAACCTCATCCATTTCGGCAACTGGACCATCAACGCCGGCCTGCGCTGGGACCACTACCAGTTACTACTCAATCAAAATGCTGTTAGCCCACGCGTGGCCGTAGCACATTATTTCCCCAAGGCCAGTTTGATGGTGCACGCCTCTTACGATCGCATCTTTCAAACCCCGTCGTTCGAGAACATCCTGCTCTCCAGTTCCACCGAGGTGCAATCCTTCGAACCCAATGTCCTGCGCCTGCCAGTGCAACCTTCCCACGGCAACTATTTCGAAGTCGGCGCCAGCAAGAGCTTCTTCGGACAATTCCGCTTCGACACTAACGTTTTCCGCCGCGCCGCCAACAACTACGCCGACGACGACCAGATTCTCAACACCAGCATCAGCTTTCCCATCGCCTTTGAGAAAGCCATCCTCTACGGCGCCGAAGGCAAGCTCGAACTCCCCGACTGGAAGGGCTTCTCAGGCTTCATCAGCGAATCCTACATCGTCGGCAACGCCTGGTTCCCGGTTACAGGCGGCCTCTTGCTCGGCGTAAGCGACACATGTATCAGTCAACCGAGCGGGGTTACGTGTCCCCCGCTCTCGGGCCATTTCCCGGATTCACAGGACCAGCGCCACAGCGTTCGCGGACGGCTTCGCTACCAGGTCAAGCCGCGCTTTTGGATCGCGGGCGGAATGCAATACGACACCGGGCTCCCCTTCGAGTTCGATGGCACGCCGTCCACCGCGCTCGCCGAATACGGCCAGCAGGTGATCGATCGGATTAACTTCGCTCGCGGGCGAATCTATCCTTCCTTCCAGGTCAATGCCTCGGCTGGCGCGGATATTTACAAGTCGGACCGGGTGAAGATGCGGTTTCAGATCGACGGACAGAACCTCAACAATGTCCTGAACGTCATCGACTTTGGCGGCCTATTCTCGGGCAACGCCATCGGCCCGTCGCGGAGCGTTGCCCTGCGTCTCACCACCAACTTCTAAAGCCAAAGCGGCTGCAGTTGGCCTAAGCCGCACGGCGCTGTGACGTCCTCTGCATCCACATCCAAGCCGTCGACACGATGTCGGCGAGATTGCGTTTGGCGGTCCATCCCAGCACGCTTTGAGCCTTAGCCGGATCGGCCACCAGAATCGGAGGATCGCCCGGCCGTCGCGGTCCGATCGTTCGGCGGACCGGGCGCCCAGTGGCGCTTTCCACTTCGTGCATGATTTCGAGGACAGAATGTCCCCGGCCGGTTCCCAGATTGATGGCCAGCGACTTGTCCTTGTCGTGGCCAGTCCGTTCGCCGCCAGTTCGTTCGAGGTATTGCAACGCCCGGACGTGCGCATCGGCAAGATCGTTCACATGAATGTAGTCGCGAACGCAGGTGCCGTCGGGTGTCGGGTAGTCGGACCCGTAGACGTGCAACTCGGGTCCGTTTTTTGCGGAGGCGGCCAGCGCTAGTGGAATCAAGTGAGTTTCCGGGTCGTGGATCTCGCCAATCTCGCCGCTTTCGTCGGCTCCCGCAGCGTTGAAATAGCGCAGACTCACCGAGCTTAGACCGTAAGCGCGGCTGTAAGCCTCGAGCGCATTTTCGAAAAACAACTTCGAGGCGCCATAGGGATTCACCGGTTCGCGCGGCGTCTGCTCGGTGATCGGAATCCGCTCGGGGATGCCGTACACGGCACAACTGGAGGAAAACACGAAGCGGCGGATACCGGCGTCCAGCGCGGAATTCAGGAGGCTGAGCGCCCCGAGAACATTATTCCGGAAATACTTGCGCGGATTCTCGACCGACTCTCCCACGTAGGCGTGAGCGGCAAAGTGCATCACCGCGTTCACGCGCGCCAGCACCGGCCGGAGCCTGGCTTCGTCGGCGATATCGCCCTCGACCAGTTCGAAGCCTTGCGCCAGGCAACGGCGCCCGGCTGAGAGATTGTCATAAATCACAATTTCATACCCGGAACGCCGCAGCGCGCGCGCCGCATGACTGCCGATGTAGCCCGCTCCGCCCGTAACCAGGATCGCCAAGGAACCCCCGCGCTCGCCTAGGGGCGGACGCACTCGTCCGCCTAGCGGAGCGAAGCTCCGCACCCTACAACATCATGTTGCCGCGAGAAGCAGTCGGCGCGAGGTGATACTCATCACGCTCCGTTTGTGACAGAGCAGCCGACGGGTGCGGGTGCCCACTCATCGCGTGTTTTGCGATGAGTGGGATTTCAGGTAGTGCCTCAGTTTTTCGCCAGAATCCACAAGACGCTGAGAATCACTCCCAGCAGGACGGCTGGTTTGAGCGATCATGTTTGGAGTCTTTAGGAAATCGTGCAGATGGCCGATAGCTACATGCCGAAACCCGGTAAGCGCGGTTCCTACAAGAAAAGAGTTGCAGAGCCTCTTGCCGCATCTTACGATGGCGGAAGCGTCGGAGGTAGCTTCGATGAGATCAGCATGGCAGACTGAGACAGGACATCTCGCATGTCGCTGGTCTGAGGAGGGGCAGCGCGCTCAATACAATCCTTGCTGGATGCAAGAGACTTCAGAGAGTGGTTACGTCCCGCCTGTTCTAGACTTTGCCAGCCGTAGTCCATTTGGAGGAGCCTCTTGGTTTCTCCCATACGATCGACGCGAGTCCCATTAAATTTCAAACTGAGGCACTACCGGATTTCGCCGCCAGTCGCTATCAACTGGTGTAGAATTTGAAAATCAACCCCCACGCTGTCAGCCTCGGCAGCGGATCCATCGGGACGTAGCGCAGCCTGGTAGCGCACTTGCTTGGGGTGCAAGGGGTCGCGAGTTCAAATCTCGCCGTCCCGACCATTCTTTATTTCCGCAAAAGGGCAGAATCCATTCAAGACGCGGGGCGCCTGAGCATGTTATTCGACCGCGATCGCCGCAGCGCCTAACTGCTCCAATGGAGGATAAGAAACGGGCTCCGACAAAGTCAAGAGCGGTGCAGGCGTCCCCTGCTGTAGCTCTCTCGCGAGCACGTCCATCGCCAGAGCTGTCAGTGGCGGACAGAGGATGGTCGCACTCAAGAGGCCGGCCGACGTCCACGCTTGACCGTGCTTCGTAAGCCCGTCGCATCCTATGTATTTGACCTTCGGCCGATCCGTGCAGCCGCCACCCTCGGCGAGTTGGTCAAAGGCTCGGCGCGCGCCCATTGCCATGTGGTCGTTCTGGGCGGCAACCACATGCGGGCAAGGGCTTCGCGCACTGGAGACCCGCAGCCACGAACTCACCGCCTCGAAGGCGTCGTCTTCAAGCCAGTGGCCATTCAGAGTTTTAATCGTGACCTGCGGAGATTTGGTTTTCAACATGCCCGCGGCGCGCGCGCTCGCAACCGGGTTGCCGACCGGGCCCTGCAGATATACAACCGAGCCGCCATGAGGCAGCAGGGTGTTCAACTGGCGGCCTTGGATGCGTCCGGTTTGCGCATGGTCGGTGGTAACGGCAAAGACCGGAGCGCGAGCGGCGGCGCGAAGTTCCGCGATGTACTTCACTTCCCGGTTCAAGACGATCCAGCCGATGCCGGCTTTTACGGCCTCCCGCGCGACACGGATCATGCCAGTGCCCACCGGTTCGAGCATGATTGCGCTGGGGCGGGAGGTCTCTGGACCACAAATAAGCTTGAGCAGTTGATCGATTTGCTTCAGGGCATCGCCTTCGGCATAAATGACGCTGACGCCGAACTCATGCTTTTTAGCCGCAGCCTGGGCAGCCTCCGCTTCCGCTCGCTGATAGTCGCTGGTTTCATTGTGCAGTGAAATGACGAGGCTCGGCCTGGATGAGTTCATGTCCGTCTCCGCAGCGGTGGTGGTTAGGTTGTTTGACGGTGGTTAAACTGACGAGGTAACGCGATTATACCCGTAAAGGCGGAGCGGCCATGGTGATGGACGTCATAGTTACGCGTGATTTGACCCTCTGAGTTGCTCTGGGATTCTGGATGGCCCGCCAGGGCCGGACATTCACTCCGCAAGCATTTCCTTGTGACCCTCGCCCTTGCATTTTTCCCGCGTTTGGAGCAACGTTTCCAGTGCGAAAGGAGTGCTCCCTGCCATCATGATCAACGTTCTCATCCACCACGAAGTCGCCGACTATACCACCTGGAAAGCGGCGTTCGATTCCGCCTTCGACTGGCGGCGCAAACACGGCGAGCGCAGTCGCCGAATTTTCCGCAGCGCTGGCAACGCCAACGACGTCACCCTTTTCTTCGAGTGGGAGAGTCTGGAAGTAGCGCGCGCATTCATCGCCTCCGACGAACTCAAAACCAAAATGGCGAGCGCCGGAGTCAAGAGTCCGCCCCGAGTCGACTTCCTCACTGAGGTGCACAGCATCCGCCGCAGCGCGGCCGACTGAAGCGTGCAGGAAACGCTTCTGTTCGCCAATTTGATCGGAGCATCCCGGGCCGGGTGGAGTCCACTAGCAGCTTGCGGAAAAACTTCGGCTTCGCATCAGGGTATCGCTTTAGCGATACCGAGAGTCCTTCGAAATCAATCGCCCCTTTAGGGGCCGGGCGCCTAATATTGAGTTTTTCCGCAGCCTACTTGCTAGGCTCGGAATCTATTTCCGCGGGCCCGCATCCAAGCATTTTGAACCGGCAAACAGGACCGGGAGCCATCGTTCTGTTCTGGCAATTCGCTCCTCTTCTGGCTTGCCCCCAAATCCGTAGTTTCAGGAGACTTTCATGACTAAGAAACCAATCTCCAGCAATTCAAGCAAAGCTTCAGCGCAACCCCGCTATCACCAGTCCGCGGGCGAACTCCAGGCATTTGGCACCGTGACCAGCGTGATGCCATTGCAATTGGAAGAACCAGTACGGCTGGAAATGACCGCGCGGCTCAATCAACTGTTAGCCGACACCATGACGCTTCGGGATCTCTACAAGAAGTCCCATTGGCAGGTCTCCGGAGCCACTTTCTATCAACTCCATCTTCTGTTCGATAAGCACTACGAAGAACAGAACGAGATCGTCGACACCATCGCGGAACGAATTCAGCTGCTCGGCGGAATCAGCGTCGCCATGGCGGCCGACGTCGCCGAGTTGACCCGCATTCCGCGCCCGCCCAAGGGCCGCGAAGAGGTTCCGGTGCAACTGTCTCGCTTGCTGGACGCGCACGAACTCATCATCACTTACTGCCGTGAACTCGCGGAACTTTCCGCCAAACTCGGCGATGCCGGCACCAACGATCTGGTGGTGAGCGATGTGCTTCGCCCCAGCGAACTGCAGGTCTGGTTCCTGAGCGAACACCTGGTCAAAGCGCCGCTAGTCGAAGCCGAGCCGCTGCGGGAATCGGCATAGCGCAAATCGATTTGTGAAAAGATGCACGCGGGCTTCGTGGCCCGCGTTTTTCTTTGGCTGGACGGAAAGCAGCTCACGGCTATGTTGTGTGGAAGCGGGCTCCGTCACCAAGCAAGTGAAGTGAGTTTGCCGAATCCCGGCGCTAGTGCGGATTCACCATAGCTGTGTCTTGCTCGCGTAGGGACAGACGCCCTCGTCTGTCCCGGCCGAGCGCAGCTCGGCCCGCCGCCCGTGGCCACAGCATCTTTTGCTCGGCGCTACCGGCGCGCGGAAAGAATGTGCAGGATCTGCTGCAGCTCATTCCGTAAATGCGCCACGTTCACGGAAGGAGTTACCGGGAACGGAAGCGTGGTCTGGCTCCGATCGGACTTGGCTTCCTCGCGCAACTGCAGCCGCGCCCCGGCGATGGTGAAGCCATCGTCGTAAAGCAGTTTCTTAATGCGCACCACGGATTCCACATCGCGCTTGCGATACATGCGCTGCCCGGTGCTGCTCTTTATGGGCTTGAGCTGCGGGAATTCGGTTTCCCAGAAACGAAGTACGTAGGCCGGCAGACGGCACAAGCTGGCGACTTCGCCGATGCGGAAATAGAGTTTGTCCGGAATAATGATTTCGGCGTTGCGGGCCGCTTTCTTCGACGCTTTCTTGCGCAGGCTCATGAAGGCCGCTTCCGTACCCCGTATACGCGTTTCTAGCACGCGCCGCGCCGCGCGACAACCCCCAAAAGTACACAGAGCACAGATGGGCCGTCGCAAGAGCGTTTTGACGCTCTACCGCGGCCCGCGACGGAAAAGCCTCTCCAGAGGTGCTTCTCCGGAGAGGCTTTGGGGAACTTCTGATCGAGCATCTGCCCGCTTAGTGTTTCTTTTTCTTGGCGGCTTTCTTCTTGGTTGCCATGAAGTGTTTTCCTCCGTTTGAACGATTTGTTCTCCCAAGGTTCTCGACAGGGCACCTTG
>Ga0181515_1171999_pt1 | contig 19120 bp, 17 predicted proteins | sample PEATcosm2014_Bin_11_FD_127748 | JGI IMG/M metagenome (GOLD analysis project Ga0181515, IMG submission 127748) | Metatranscriptome of peatland microbial communities from MTU Mesocosm Facility, Houghton, MI, USA - PEATcosm2014_Bin23_30_metaT... | ecosystem: Environmental > Terrestrial > Soil >... | reverse complement strand
TTTCTCCACTCGCGGGGAATTCCACGGCTGGTCAATACCATCTGCGAGAACGCGCTGCTCTCGGGCTACGCCAAACAGGCGGCCACGATTACAGCCGAAATCATTGACGGTGTGGCGCGGGATTTGCGGCTCGGGGTGATGGCCGTAGAACAGAGAAACAATGCCGGTGCCCGTCTGTCGGAAGAACAAGAGCAGCGCGAACTCCTGCTGGCGGTGAAGACGCTGCTCGAAGTGCGTGACCGCATGCAGCAAGCACAGACGAAGGGCCGGCTGCAATAGGCAAGGTTTGTTCTATATGAGCAATATATTTGAAGCGCTACAGCGAGCAGAGACCGAACGGGCGGGCGGAAGCCTGGCGAAAAACGCCGACTCGGTCGCGGATCTGCTGCAAGTTATCGAACAGGAAATCGAGCGCAAACAATCGCTTTCCGAATTGCCGCCACCGGCGAAGCCAGGGTCTCCCCAGGCCGAGACTTTTGCCTCCGCGAAAGTGCTCTTGCCCGCACCGGCGGCAGATGCTCGGTTGGTGTGTCTGACCGACCAAGGCGGCCTGGCGGCGGAAAAGTTTCGCGTGCTAGGACTGAAGCTGCGAAATCTGCGCGAACGGCGCAAGCTCAAACGGATTGTGGTGACCAGTACGGCTCCGGAAGAAGGAAAAAGTCTGGTCGCAGCCAATCTGGCGCTCAATCAGTCGCGCAGCAAGGTTTTGAAGACGCTGCTGCTGGACGGAGATCTGCGGCGGCCATCTTTATCCAGCCGATTCGGGTTCGACCGTTCCTTGCCGGGGCTGAGCGAGTGTTTGCGAGGCGAGCGGCACCTTTCTGAAGTAGTGTACAAACTCGATGGCTCCGGTCTCTGGTTCCTTCCCGCTGGGCGCGCACCCGAGAACCCGCTCGACCTGATGCAGAGCGGACGCCTCCCGGAATTGCTCGACCGGCTGGGAGAATTCTTCGACTGGATCGTCATTGATACTCCTCCGGTAGTTCCGGTGGCGGATACCACGTTCTGGATGAAGCTGGCGGACGGAGTTCTCGTCGTGATCCGCGAAGGCGTCAGTGAGAAGAAAGCGGTACAGCGCGCTTTGGATACGTTTGATCGAGCGGCCTTGCTGGGCGTGGTCGTTAACTCTTGTAGCCGCAGCGACCATACATATTACTATTCGCGTTATGGTCAGGCAATGGTTCGAACAGGCGAAGTTCCCCCCTCCGCCGAGAACGAGTAAGAAACAGTCCGACTTAACTAAGATTGAGTAAGGTAAGCGTGGTTCCCTAGCTAGGATCGTAACTCCCCCACATTGATCACCATTTAGGTCTGTGCCACTTTCGTGTTTTGGTGGCTCAGCAAGGAGTTACCCGTGGCATCCCGCCCAGTAGATTCTATGTCTCGCTCTCCCGAACTTTCATCATCGCAAGGCCGCCTGGCGCCCAGCGAAGTGCTGAGCGAAGAAAGCTTTCACCGGATGATCTCGCTGGAGCGAAGGCGCAGCGAGCGTTCGCAACGTCCGTTCGTGCTTTTGCTCATCGACACCGGACGCAATCAGCCGGGGGAAGAGCAAGGCCGCATCCTGCTGGACATCCTTTCTGCGCTCCAGGGGGCGACCCGTGAAACCGATGTTACCGGCTGGTACACGACAAATTCTGTGGTCGGAGTCATGTTCACGGAGATCGTTCTGGACAATAATGCAGTGCTCAGCACGATCCTTTCCCGGGTCGGCACGGTGCTGCGCGACCGGCTCGACACCGATCAGTTCAGCCGGATCAAGTTCTCCTTCCACGTGTTTCCGGATGAATGGGATTCGCAGGACTTGGATCGCCCCAGCAACCCAACCCTTTACCCGGATCTCGAAAAGCGCCAAAAATCGAACCGGCTAGACCGCGCCACCAAGCGGCTGATCGACGTTCTGGGAAGCCTGTCCTTGCTGGTGATGTTGTCGCCCGTGTTTTTCATCGTCGCGGCGGCGATCAAACTGACTTCCCGGGGGCCGGTTTTGTTCCGGCAGAAACGCATCGGCGAGCATGGAATCCCTTTCCGGTTGCTGAAATTCCGGTCGATGCAACTGGATAACGATTCCAGCGAGCACAAGGAATATGTCCGCAAGTTGATTGCCGGTCAGGCGGAAAGGAAGCCTGCCAACGGCAACGGAGGGGGCGTGTTCAAGCTGACCAACGATCCGCGGATTACCCCGGTGGGCAGGGTTCTGCGGCGCGCCAGCCTGGACGAACTGCCCCAGCTGATCAATGTGCTGCGCGGCGAAATGTCGCTGGTCGGACCTCGGCCGCCACTGCCGTATGAAGTGGAAGCCTACGCCACGTGGCATCGGCGCCGCCTAATGGAGGCGAAGCCGGGAATCACCGGACTCTGGCAGGTGAACGGCCGCTGCCGCATGGAATTTGACGACATGGTGCGGTTGGATTTGCGCTATGTCCGCGATTGCTCTCCCCTGCTCGACCTGAAGATTCTCTTGCAGACTCCAAAAGCGGTGATGAACGGAGACGGCGCCTGTTAGGTCGAGTCTTATCGAAGTTGTTTCTCGAATCGCCGCTGCGGCAGGCAGTTCCGCATTCTGTGCGAAATTGTCTGCGACTTCCCTCCGAACGGCAAGCACTCTCATAACCAGCAGTACTCATAACCGCAGTCTAATAAAGGTGAATTCCTATGCTTAGGTTTGGTGTAATCGGATACGGTTATTGGGGCCCGAATATCGTGCGCAATCTGCGCTCCCTGGAAGGCTGTCAGGTGGTGGGGATCTGCGACCAGACGCCAGCAGCCCGCAAGCGCATACAGGCGGCGCATCCCGGAATCCCGGTTCATCGCGATTGCCATGAGCTGGTAAGGTCGCCCGACGTGGATGCCATCGCGGTGATCACGCCGGTGTGGACGCATTATGAACTGACTAAGGCGGCGCTGGAAAACGGCAAGCATGTGTTCGTGGAGAAACCGTTTACCAGCAACGTAGCGCAAGCCGAAGAACTGATCAACTTGGCGGCGCAGAAAAACCTCCAAATCATGGTGGACCACACGTTCCTGTTTACCGGCGCGGTCCGCAAGATACATCAGCTGCTCGAGGAGGGGGCGCTCGGCAAGCTCTACTACTACGATTCGACCCGAGTGAACCTGGGGCTCTTTCAGCATGATTGCAACGTGGTTTGGGATCTGGCGCCGCACGACCTCTCGATCATGAACCATCTGCTGCACAAAGACGCGGAGGCAATCTCGACCACCGGGCAAGCGCACCTCAACGGGCACGAGGACATCGCCTTTATCACCGCGCACTTCCCCGATAATGTGATTGCTCACATCAACGTGAACTGGCTCTCGCCCGTAAAAGTGCGCACGACATTGATCGGGGGCGAGAAAAAGATGCTGGTGTGGAACGATCTCGAAGCTGACGAGAAGCTGAAGATCTATGACAAAGGCGTCGATGTGAAGAGCCAGGAAGGCATGTACAACCTGCTGGTGAGTTACCGCTCCGGAGACATGTGGGCGCCACAGGTCGAGCAGGTGGAGGCGCTTCGTTTAGAGCTTGGATACTTCGTGGAATGCATCAAGAAAAGCGAGGCGCCATTCAACGACGGCCGCGCGGGGCTGAAAGTCGTCCGCATGCTGGAGGCGTCGACCGAGTCGCTGGCCAAGCGCGGAGCGCTGGTCTATCTGTGAGGCGGAGAAAGTTGCTGGCGTTTATCCCATTCACAATTGACGTCCTCGATCCCCGCTTAGTTTCCCGCCGACAAATCTCTCTTCCGGTTGTCGAACCCCAACCCCGCATGGTTAAGGAGCGAGCGAAATAACGGTATGGACAATTATCTGAGCATCGCGCCGAGCGTAAAGCTCGGACAAAATGTGAAGCTTTCGAAGTTCATCAATCTGTATGGATGCGAAATCGGCGACGAAACGAAAATCGGCGCCTTCGTGGAGATTCAGAAGAACGCGAGAGTCGGAAAGCACTGCAAGATTTCGAGCCACACCTTCGTGTGTGAAGGTGTCGATATCGAAGACAACGTGTTCGTCGGCCACAATGTCGCCTTCATCAACGACACCTACCCGCGCGCCACCACGACCGGCGGCCAGCTCCAGACCGAAGCCGACTGGAAAGTCGAGAGGACGCTGGTGAAGAAAGGGGCTTCGATCGGCTCCGGTTGCACCATCCTGGCCAACGTCACGATCGGCGAAAACGCCATCGTCGGCGCCGGCAGCGTGGTGACCAAAGACGTTCCAGCCAACAGCGTCGTGTTCGGAAATCCAGCGAAAGTACGCCGTTATATCGACCAGACCATGGAGGTCACAAAGTGAGCATGTCCAGCATTCCTTTTCTTGATCTTGTTACTCCACACGTTGAGCTCGAGCAAGAATTAACCCAAGTCTTTCAGCAGGCGATCCGGACTGCCGGTTTCATTGGTGGCCCCGTGGTCGAGAATTTTGAGAAAGGGTTCGCCGACTTCTGCGAGGTGAAGCACGCCGTCGCCGTGAGTAGCGGCACCGATGCGCTGCGGTTTGCACTGAGGGCCGCCGGCGTTCAGGCCGGTGACGCGGTGGTCACCGTGCCTCACACCTTCATCGCCACCACGGAAGCAATTTCGCAGGCCGGAGCTCTTCCCGAATTCGTAGACATCGACGAGCGCACCTACAACTTGGACCCCGAGAAGCTGCGGGAGTATCTCGAACAGAAATGCACCCGAGACACTTCGGGCAAATTGATCAGCCGCCGCAGCGGGCGCCAGGTGACCACGGTCGTTCCCGTCCACCTCTATGGGCAGATGGCCGACATGGATGCGATCCTCGAACTCGCGGACCGATTCGGTCTTACGGTGGTGGAAGACGCTTGCCAAGCCCATGGCGCACAGTATTTTTCCGGCAAACAGAATCGCTGGTTGACCGCCGGTTCGGTTGGCCGTGCCGCCGCTTTCAGCTTCTACCCCGGCAAGAACCTCGGTGCCTGTGGCGAAGCCGGCGCCGTTACCACCAACGACCCAGCCCTGGCCGCGCAAGTGCGTATGCTCCGCGATCACGGCCAAGCTAAGAAGTACTACCACGGCATGGAAGGCTACAATGGAAGGATGGACGCAATTCAGGCTGGAATCCTTCACGTCAAGCTCCAACACGTGACCGAGTGGAATAAGCAGCGGCGGGCACGGGCGGCGGAATATAGAAAGCTGTTTGAAGCCACGGGCAGTCCGGTGAATCCGCCGTATGAGCCATCCTGGTCCCGTGCGGTGTACCACCTGTACGTGGTGCGCACCGAACATCGCGAAGAACTGATGGCATTTCTGAAGGAGCAAGGCATCGGGACCGGGATTCATTATCCGATTCCGCTGCACCTGCAGAAGGCTTATCACGCGCTCGGTTATTCATCTAGCGATTTTCCGGCCACGGAGAGGGTTGCTAACGAAATCGTTTCCTTGCCGATGTATCCGCAACTAACGGCGGCACAGCAGGCGCGCGTGGTCGAGCAGGTCGTGCAATTCGCAACGCCATCCGCCTTGGAGCCGGCTTCCGCACGGCATTAGCAAGCGCAGCATAGAGGGCTCGCGGGCGGGGTGGTCCAGAGACGTCCCGCCCAGCGCCATCGTTGCTGGCAGCCCCGCAAAAGGTTTGAGAAACGTTGCGGAGCGAAGCGAGGCGTGAAATCGCCCCGCAGAAACTGCTCAGGAGGCACTGGCATGCAGATCCGAATCGAATCCAGACACCTGGAAGACGTGGTAGTGATCGTCCCCGACATATTCCAGGACGGCAGAGGCTTCTTTTCCGAAACCTTCCGTGCCGACCAGTTCGAGGCTCTTGGTCTGCCTACACGGTTCGTTCAAGACAATCATTCTCGTTCCGCGAAGGCGGTCGTGCGCGGGCTGCACTTTCAGTGGGACCCGCCCATGGGCAAGCTCATGCGAGTGACGGCCGGAGCCGCATTCCTGGTGGCCGTGGACATCCGCAGAGGATCCCCGAACCTCGGAAAGTGGGCAGGCATCGAGGCATCTGCCGAAAACCGCCGGTGCGTATGGGCGCCCGCCGGGTTCGCGCGTGGCTTCTGCGCTCTGGCGGATAACACCGAGATTCAGTACAAGTGCACCGGAATCTACAACAGCAAGGCGGAGTCTGCGATCCGATGGAACGACCCGATGGTCGGCATCGAATGGCCTCTGGTCGATGTCGTCGTTTCTGAAAAAGATCGAAATGCACGCACGCTAGAGCAGTGGCTGGCCTCGCCTGAATCGGACAATTTTCGTTATTCGGAACAACCTGAACCCAAACTTTCTCTACGGAGCTGATTATGCGGTTACTTATTGCAGGAGGCGCTGGGTACGTGGGGTCGGTTCTGATCCCTAGGCTGATCGAGCGTGGTTACAAGGTGGACGTGGTGGACCTCTTCTGGTTTGGCAATCATTTGCCTCGCCAGGCTGGGATCCTTAATAAGGACATTTTTCACCTGACTGTCGAAGATCTTGAACCCTACGACCAGGTCATCTTCCTGGCCGGTCTTTCCAACGATCCGATGGCGGAATACTCACCCAGCAAGAACTTCATTTTCAACGCGGCCGCACCAGCGTATCTCGGTTACATTGCAAAGATCGCGAAGGTGAAGCGCTACATCTATGCGTGCTCCTGCTCGGTCTATGGCTACACCGAAAATGAGCTTTACGACGAGACGCGCGCGGTCAGCTCGAGTTATCCCTATGGCATCTCGAAACTCCAAGGGGAGCAGGCCGTCATGCAACTCGTCGATGACAAATTCTCTGTGATCTCGCTACGCAAGGGCACTATTTCCGGATATAGTCCCCGCATGCGCCTAGACCTGATTATCAACACGATGTTCAAGACGGCCATGCGGGATCGCACGATCACGGTGAATAATCCTTCCATCTGGCGTCCCATTCTCAGCATCGAAGATGCCGCTACCGCCTACATTCGGGCGGTCGAGACTAATCAAAAAATTTCCGGTATTTTCAACATCGCGTCGGGGAACTATACGGTGGGCGAGGTGGCCGACTTGATCAAGAGCGCGGTCGAGGAGCGGTTGAGCTTACGAATCAGCCTCTGTATCAAGCATATCCAAGACTTCCGTAATTACAAGGTCAGCGTCGAGAAGGCGGCCAATGTGCTGAGCTTTCACGCCACCGGGAATGTAAAGTCAATCGTCGGCAACTTGATTGATAACCGGGAACAGTTCCAGGACTGGGACAACCCAGCCTATTCGAACTTTCAAACCTTTAAACAAATTGAAAACGGCATCGGGGTTCATGACATGGTTAGTGCATCATGAACATCGCAGTCATCGGTTCTAACGGCCAGCTCGGCAGCGACGTGGTCCGGGTCCTGGTCCATCAGGGCGAGGATGTGTACTCGCTAACCCACGCGGATATTGAAGTGTCGAGCCTGGAATCGGTAGCGGATTGCCTGCGCTCAAAAAGACCTGAAATCGTGATCAACACTGCGGCTATGCACCACGTGGAGAACTGCGAGCAGGAACCGGGCAAAGCTTATGCCGTCAACGCAGTCGGCGCGCGCAATCTTGCCACGGTAACGCGTGACTTAGGAGCTCTACTCATTCACGTCAGTACCGACTACGTGTTTGATGGCAAGAAAGACGAGCCGTATGTCGAGAACGATATCCCCTTGCCGCTCAACGTTTACGGTAACTCCAAGCTGGCAGGAGAGTACTTTGTTCAAACCTTAAACCCGAAGCATTTCGTGCTTCGTACCTCGGCGCTCTACGGAAAGCACCCATGCAGGGCGAAAGGTGGCCAGAATTTCGTCGATCTTATGCTTCGATTGGGCCGAGAACGCGGCCGTGTTCGAGTAGTGGATAGCGAGTTTGTGAGCCCTACTCCTACCGCCGATGTGGCCCGCCAGATTGCCGCTTTAGCCCATTGCGATGGATATGGTTTGTACCACGCAACTGCAGAGGGTAGCTGCTCGTGGTATGAGTTTGCGCGTGAGATTTTCTCGGTTGCCGAGATTGAAGTAAAGCTTGAGGCCGCCTCGCCCTCGGAATTTCCTGCCAAAGTGCCGCGGCCGCGCTATTCGGTGCTCGAAAATCGTGGGCTCAAGGGCCTGCGCTTGAACCAGTTTGAACCTTGGCAGGTAGGACTCCGCCGGTATGTCTCGCAGATTCTAACCGCGTCGGTCTCAACCTGACCCTTTCCAAGCCACGAAGTAGAGAGCCTCGGTGGGACCACTGGTCTTCAGTTTTCGTAATGCTGCCTTCTCTAGCGGTCGAGGCAAAGCGTAGAAGGTCAAGGGAGATCATTTGCGTCACATGACGAGCGGAGGAATTCGTGAAAGTTGGACGTGGAGATGACGGTGGAAGGTAACGCCATGTCAGGACTCGCATCAAACCTCGACAGCGAGCAGCTACGGAAGTCTCCGTTGGGGCCCGCCGCTATGACAACGCCATCGGACGGGGCGGCGGGGAAGATCTGGATCGACCTCGATAATTCGCCGCATGTTCCTTTCTTTGCACCGATCATCGAGGAACTAGAGCAATCCGGCCACAGCATTCTATTGACCGCTCGTGATTGTTTCCAGGTCTGTGAACTGGCGGATCTCCTCAATTTGACTTATCGACGAGTCGGACGTCACTATGGCAAGAACCCCATATGGAAGCTTGCCGGGCTGTGCTGGCGCTCGCTGCAGCTGATTCCAGCCGTGCTCAGAGACAAACCGGTTCTGGCGTTGTCTCACGGCTCACGCTCGCAATTGCTGGTAGCGAATCTGCTCCGGATTCCCTCCGTCACGATTGCCGACTATGAATTTGCCAGGATCTGGATGCTAGTACATCCGACATGGGTCATAACGCCGGAGATCATTGCGGACAGCACCATTCATGCCAACAAGGAACATATTCTGAAATATCCCGGCATCAAAGAAGACGTATATGTTCCCAGATTCAATCCGGATCCCAAAATCCTGGCCAAGTTTGGTCTCGACGGGAAAGATGTGATCGTCCTGGTCCGGCCTCCGGCGACTGAGGCTCACTACCACCGCCCAGAAAGTGACGAGCTTTTCGAGGCTGTTCTCAACTTCCTAGGGGAGAAGCCGCAAGTCAAGATGATCTTGCTGCCACGGAACGAGCGCCAGGCCGCCGACATTCGGTCGAGATGGGCGACCCTGTTTGCCACAGGCCAGATCCGGATTCCGAACTCGGTCGTGGACGGATTGAATCTTATCTGGCACTCCGACTTGGTGATCAGCGGCGGTGGCACGATGAATCGAGAAGCAGCGGCGCTCGGGGTTCCTGTGTACAGCATCTTCCGCGGGAAGATCGGGGCCGTCGACCGATATCTCGCTTCCGTGGAACGTCTGACACTGATAGAGAATTTGGAAGACATTGGAAACAAGCTGATCTTGAAGAAACGAAACCATTCTTCCACCGTACAGAAGCATGCGAACACGACTCTGTACACGATCATGCAGCACATCACCACAATCCTGAAGCAAACCTATCCAGAAAAATGTCAAGCACTCTAGCAACCGCGCGGGATGACTCTCGGGCTTCCCAGTTGATGGAACTGGCGATTCGGGGACTCGATCCGATGTTCGATCCAGAGAAGAAACTCTTCTGCTATCGGCTCAAACAGACTCCGTCCGGTTTGGTCAGGGAAGGAATCTCCCAGCGTTATACAATCATGACCTTGCTGGGTCTGTTGCGTGCTGAGTCTGCCGGTTTCCAGTCTGCTCTCAATCTTCCGGCAACGCTCGATCGTCTCCTCAGCGATACAACATGGCTGAACAACATAGGGGACCTTGGTCTGCTGCTTTGGCTTTGCGCGCTTTCCTCTCACGAACACTTGGCGCGGTTCTATGCGATGTTCGACCTGGAGCGGGCTTTCGAACGGTATCCGGATGCGCGTGGTCGGCCTACGATGGAATTGTCGTGGTTCCTGGCCGGTCTTGCCCACGCCAGCGGAACCGGCATGAAACAGCCGCCGCCGCTTGCGCGCTTGGCCAACGGGACCTACCGGTTACTGCGGGCCAACCAGGGTGCTCATGGCATCTTTGGACACCTGGGTAGGCGGAGTTCGTTAGCTGGAATGGTGCGAGGCCGCGTAGGCAGTTTTGCCGATCAGGTCTACCCGATCTATGCGATGGCGCATTTTGCCCAGGTTTATGAACTCAAAGATGCCCGGCAGAATGCTCTTCAGTGCGCCAGCGCGATTTGCCGACTGCAAGGTCCACTTGGCCAGTGGTGGTGGCATTACGACTCGGTGACCGGACGCGTAGTCGGGCACTATCCCGTGTATTCGGTGCATCAGCACGGCATGGCTCCGATGGCGCTATTTGCATTGCAGGATACATGCAACGCCGACTTCGGCGAGCAAATCTACAAAGGACTGGGGTGGATTAGCGGGGCCAATGAACTGCGGCAAGATCTGGAGAATGCTGCTGCGGGGGTCATATGGAGATGCATTCACCCCGCGAAGTCAACATCCTATGCCGCCCGCATTCGCACTCTGTTGGGAAAAGAGCAGAACTTGGGCGCAGCCGAGATCCTGTTCGAGTGTCGCCCCTATGAATTAGGTTGGCTTCTCTACGCCCACGCGCGAAACGGCTCTACAGCGATCCAGGCTAGATCGGCGACCGCGGTTCAACATGGCCGTTTACAAGATTGATCCCATAGAGGATGAGCGCTGGGGAGAATTGCTGGAGAAGCATCCCGCAGCCTCTATCTTTCATACGCCGGAGTGGCTTGAAGCGTTGCGACGAACATACGGTTACGAACCGGTTGCCTTTACCACCTCACCCCCAGGGGGTCCATTAACGAATGGTTCTCCCTTTTGTCAGATTTCCAGTTGGTTCAGCGGGCGCCGCCTGGTGTCGCTGCCATTCTCCGATCACTGCACTCCACTGGTGGAAAGTTCAGAACAGCTAACCGACATAGTAGCTTCTTTGCGAGAAAGCCTCGACCGCGAAAAGTGGAAGTATATAGAAATCAGGGCAGGCGGCTCAGCCTTGCCCGACTGCGAGGCGCTTGAGAGAAGCAAGGTTTTCTTCCTCCATAGACTGGACTTGCGCCCGAGCTTGGATGACATTTTCCGGAATTTCCACAAGGATTGCGTGCAGAGGAAAATTCGGCGCGCCGCGCAAGCGAGCCTGACGTATGAGGAGGGAAGGTCAGACTCATTGTTATCCAAGTTCTATCACCTCCTGTTGGTGACACGGCGGAGGCATGGATTGCCGCCGCAACCTGTGGCTTGGTTTCGCAACCTGATTGCTTGTCTAGGAGACAAAGTTAAGATTCGAGTAGCCTCTAAAGATGGTTGTCCGACCGCCAGCATTCTCACCCTGCGCCATAAGCACGTTCTTGTTTACAAATATGGTTGCTCAGATCCCAGATTCAACCACTTGGGGGGCACACAACTCTTGTTTTGGAAGGCGATCCAGGGAGCCAAGGACGATCAGCTTTCTGAGTTTGATCTGGGACGTTCCGATTGCGACAATCCTGGACTCATTAGATTCAAAGATCGTTGGGGTGCCACTCGATCAATGCTGACTTACTTGAGATTTCCCTCGCGGCACCCTCAAATTGTCAGCAAGGCCGCGCAAGCCCCTATCGTTAAGTATTTTTTTGCCTGTGTCCCCGACAGCTTGCTGGCTGCGGCTGGTAGGGTGTTATACAAACATATCGGGTAGCGTGCCCAAACAAGCATTCGCAATGATCGTGTTGCATCGATCACAATCATGATTCATCACGTTAAGTATGTAGTCATCACTCCGGTACGTGACGAAGAGAGGCATGTCGAAGCAACTGTCCGATCCGTCACGTCCCAGACGATCCCGCCCACGGAGTGGATCATTGTTGACGACGGTTCGGGCGACAGAACCGGCGACATCCTCGATCAGTACGCGGCCCAGTTTCCATGGATTCGCGTGATCCACCGGCCGAATCGGGGATTCCGCAAGTCCGGCGGCGGCGTCATAGAAGCATTTTATGATGGTTACAGTGCACTCCGCCATGATGACTGGGAGTTCGTCGTGAAGCTTGACGGCGATCTGACTCTGCCCCCGGATTACTTTGAGAAATGTTTTGAACACTTCAATGAGCAGCCTACGCTTGGGATTGGTGGGGGAGCTATCTGTCACGAGGTTGACGGAGAGTTGAAAGTTGAGGCAAACCCCAAGTTCCATGTCAGAGGGGCAACCAAAATTTATCGAAGGGCATGTTGGGAAGCGATCGGCGGTTTATGGTCGGCGCCGGGATGGGACACGATCGATGAAGCTAAAGCGAACATGTTGGGCTGGAAGAGCAATACCTTTGGGGAACTTCGCCTTCTTCATCACCGCCTCACTGGATCTGCTGACGGGCTGCTGCGTGATCGCATGAAGCACGGCCTGGCTTGCTATGTCTCTGGATATCACCCCCTCTTCCTTGCGGTTAGTTGCTTGTACAGGATCGTCCAAAAACCTTACCTTATCGGCTCGTTCGCAATCTGCTACGGGTTCGTCAAAGGCTACGTCGATCACGTGCCCCGTGTGAATGACGCACGTCTGATCGGTTACTTGCGCGCGCAGCAACTGAGACGCCTCTGCGGATTAGAGACGATCTGGAAATGACTTGTGGCCTAGGACGCTAGAGAATCGACATGTGTGGAATTTGTGGAAAAGTGAACCTCGACCGAAACGCCGCGAGCGTTGAGCCCAGTCTGATTCGAGCGATGATGGACACTATACGTCATCGCGGTCCAGATGATGATGGACTCTACGTAGCACCCGGTGTGGGGCTGGGTCACCTGCGGCTCTCGATCATCGATCTTGGCAGCGGCCACCAGCCACTCTCCAACGAGGACGGTACGATTTGGATCGTGTTCAACGGAGAAATCTACAACTACCGCGAACTGCGCGCCTTCCTCGTGGGTAAAGGGCATGTTTTCAAGACCCAGACCGACACCGAGGTGATCGTGCATCTGTACGAGGAACTGGGTCCCCAATGCTTGGAGAAGTTGCGCGGAATGTTCGCCTTTGCTTTGTGGGATGAAAAGGAAAAGGCACTTATCTTGGCGAGAGACCGGGTGGGAATCAAACCTCTCTACTATTCGCTGACGGATAAAGCCATCGTGTTCGCCTCTGAGATCAAGGCAATCCTGGCCGATCCTGCGATCAACCGGGAGCTTGCCCCGGAGATTATTGACCGGTTTTTGAGTTTCCTCTATGTGCCAGGCGAAGAGACACTGCTAAAAGGGATCTGTAAGCTCGCGCCAGGACACTATCTGCTGTTTAAGGATGGCAAAGCAGAAATACGACAATACTGGGATCTTGAGTTCTTCAAGCCTTCCGAGCGCCCAAGCCTCAAGGACGCGGAGAACGAATTGTCGAATCTGCTAGCCGAAACGGTTGAACTGCACATGATTGCAGACGTTCCCGTTGGCGTTCTTCTAAGCGGCGGTGTGGACTCGACCGCTGTACTGAGCTGTGCCGCAGAGAGAACGGACAAGGAAATCAGCAGCTTCACCGTGGGCTTTTCCGATCCCAACATTGCCGACGAAAGACCTTATGCCAGGTTGGCCGCCGAAACCTGCGGCAGTCGGCATCACGAGATGACGATCACCGCTAGCGATTTTGCGGAGTTCCTTCCTCGATACGTTTGGCACATGGAAGAGCCTGTCTGTGAGCCACCCGCCATCGCCCTGTACTACGTGTCCAAGCTCGCAAGGAACTATGTGAAGGTGCTCCTTTCCGGAGAGGGCGGTGACGAGGCTTTCGCCGGCTATAACAATTACCGCACTATTATTTGGCTGGAACGTCTCAAACACGTTTGGCCCGCCGTCAACGGCGCCGCGTCCTGGGGACTCTCCCAGCTCAATTCGTGGGTCCATTCGGCAAGAGTAGCCAAGTACGCGCCTTTAGTGAACGCGACGTTTCCCGACTACTACTACAGCCGCACGTCAACCCCGTACCGGTACTCCCGAAACGGGATCGGTGAACTGTACTCGGCAGACTTTGGGAAGTCGATTGACAAGGAATATACGGTTGAGCCAATCCGGAAGTTGTTTTCGACAGTGAAGAACCAAAGCGTCCTCGACCAGATGCTCTACATCGACACGAAAACCTGGCTGCCGGATGATTTGCTCATCAAAGCCGACAAGATGACCATGGCCAACTCACTCGAACTCCGTGTGCCTTTGCTGGACCATCGGCTCTTGGAATTTGCCGCCTCTTTGCCGCCGCATTACAAACTGAAGGGCTTTACTCTGAAATACATATGGAAGAGAGCCTTGTCAAAGCGGGTCCCCGGCAGAATCTTGAAGCGGAGAAAAGCCGGTTTCCCCGTCCCCTACGAATCCTGGCTGCGAACCAATTTCAGAGATCAAATTCGAGCCATTCTGACCGACCGAAAGACGATCGAGAGGGGATACTTCCAGAAGGCCACCGTCGAAAGACTTATGGATGCCAACAGCGATCGCGGCACTTACTCCAAAGAGATTTTTTCGCTAGTCGCTCTGGAATTATGGCATCGCATGTTTCTCGACCGTGAACAGGTGACGCTGAACTAGAGGCCCAAAACTGCGGGCGATCGATAGACCCTGCCGAAATCGTTGCTCGATAATGTCGCCACTTTTCACAATGACAGGAAGCCACACCGGCAGGCGGCGGGCCGCACTAAGTCTCGCGGGTGGAACCCTCTGGTACGCCCCCGGTTCTTTCCGGATAGCTCGCTTTCTCGGTCCTCGGTACTCTCTACGATGCGTGCTTTTTCATGATGTTTCAGATACGGAATCTTCTTTCACAAGGGGACTGGGCGGTACCATCACGCACAAAAATTTCGAGGCTGCGCTGAAGTTTCTTGTTCGACATTACACTCCAGTCAGTTTGCAGGAAGTTCTGGAGGACTCAGAAAGGCGGCGGCTGCCACCCCGGCCGGTGCTGGTAACCTTTGACGATGCCTATGCATCGGTCAGCGAATTCGCGGCGCCGCTCTGCTCGAAGTTTAGAGTGCCGGCGGTTTTCTTCGTCAATGGCGCATGCCTCGATAACCAGCGATTAGCGCTGGATAATCTTGTCTGCTACGTGGCCAATGTGTGCGGACTGGGCACGATCAATGCTGCGGCTCGCGTCGCTAGTGGCACCAAGGACATCGAACTGCGCTCGCTGGCGCAGGTCTTCTCTCGCTTCCTCCCCGCTATATCGTTGTCGGCTAGGAAAATGTTTTGTGAGGCTCTGATTCAGCTCGCCCGGATCCAAGAGCGCGAACTGGCGACCGAGACGGGTCTTTACCTGACGAGCCAACAGCTTCATGATCTGGCGACTTTCAATTTCGAGATAGGTAACCATACTTACACCCACGCCAACTGTAGGTCTTTGTCGGCGGGGGACTTCGCCGCGGAGATAGACAGGAACAAGGCGGTGCTGGAGGCAGTCTCAGGAAAGAAGGTGCGTTCATTCAGCGTGCCCTACGGCTCTTCAGCCGACCTTACCACCGACCTAGTGGCGCACCTTCGGCGTTCGGGATACGAGGCGGTCTTTCTCTCCGAGAGCCGCATAAATCCACCATGTTCCGACCGGTTCCGTCTTGACAGGGTTAGCATTAAGACTGGCAGCGACGGCGCACTATTTTCGGAGATTGAGATCCTGCCCCGTCTCCGCACAATACGGAACTCGCTGTTCGTACCGCAAACTTAGCACCTTGCGGCCATGCGCTTCCGAGGCAGGTGCGGGCTTTCGGGGCAGAGTTCCCAAGCGCAAATATCGAGGCGTAAGAATAGTTCAGTTTTTGCTAGACCTGCGACAAGTTATTAGGAAACCATGCCCATGACCCACGACGAATTCCTCTTACAGATGGATGAGATTCTCGACCTACCTGCCGGGACGCTTCGAGGTCACGAAAGACTCGAGGAGCTGCCGAACTGGGACTCCACCTCCCTGATCACCTTCATTGCCCTGGCGGAAACCAACTACGATGTGTACGTCTCTCCCGGCCAGATCGTGACCTGCTCCACGGTTGCTGACCTTCTGCGGCTGGCCCAGTCGGAAAGTAGTTCCTCTTGATGGCAAGCCGCGGCAATCGTATGGAGGCTTCGATGGCACCAGAAGCAACCTTGCAATCGGAGGTTCTGAAAGCTCTAAGATTCCCCATCGCGGTGGGGGATATCCTGCGCAAGCGGCTGGTGCTGAAGAAGGAGCTGCTCAAACAAACTAATCTCGTGCCAACGCGGATTGCAATTCTTGGCGGTTCCACGACCACTGAAGTTAAGAGCATGCTAGAGCTGTTTCTCTTGGCACAAGGAATTGAACCAGCGTTCTACGAATCGGGTTACAACCGCTACGCTGAGGACGTCGAGTTCGAAAATCCCGATCTGTGGAATTTCAAGCCCAACATCGTCTTTCTCCACACCACCTGGCACAACATATCGGAATTCCCCGAGTTACTGGAAGCCGAGGTCGAGGTTGAACGCCGAGTCCGCCGTGAAATGGCTCGGTTCGAGTCCTTGTGGGAAAAGATCCACGCGGAGCTTGGCGCACTCATCATCCAGAACAACTTTGACCTGCCGCGCCTCAGGCCACTCGGGAATTTGGAGGCTTCCGAATCGTTCGGGAGCGTGAACTTTGTGTTGAGGCTGAATGCCGAGTTCGCGGGTTATGCCCGCAGCCACTCGCGTTTCCTAATTAATGACATCCTCTACCTTTCGGTACAAGTGGGCCAAGCCGCGTGGTTCCGCAACAGCTATTGGTACAATTTTCACATGGCACTGAGCCCGACGGCGACTGTGTCCCTGGCTCATAACCTTGCCGCTATCGTTAAGTCGGTTTACGGAAAATCCAAGAAATGCCTCGTGCTGGACTTAGACAACACACTTTGGGGTGGTGTAATTGGAGACGATGGCCTGCACAACCTGATTCTTGGTAAAGACCACCCGGTCGGCGAAGCCTTTCTAGACTTCCAGCGATATGTGAAAGGTCTCAAGCGGCGAGGCGTCATTCTCGCGGTGTGCTCGAAGAACGACGCTGAAAATGCCAAAGAGGGTTTTTCGCATCCCGACAGCGTCCTGAAGCTGGAGGATTTCAGCGCCTTCAAAGCCAACTGGAATCCGAAGCCTGAGACCATCCGGGAGATCGCCACGGAGCTCAACATTGGTCTTGATAGCATCGTATTCATTGATGATAATCCGGCCGAGAGGGCTCTTGTGGCGGAGCAACTGCCGGAGGTGGCGGTGCCGAATGTGGGCTCGGATGTTTCCGGTTTTGCAGAAGTACTCGAACACGAGCGCTTCTTCGAAGTGGACAAAGTGGTCCAAGACGATCTCAGCCGCTCAGCCTACTACAGCTCAAATGCGCAGCGAAGCACTTGCCAAGCCAGGTTCTCTAACTACGAGGAGTTCCTGGCCTCGCTCGAAATGACGGCGGAGATCGGCGCTTTCCTTCCGGTCTATCTGGAGCGAATCACACAGTTGATCAACAAGACGAACCAGTTCAATCTCACAACCAGGCGGTATACGAGCGGTGAAGTCGAGGCGATTGCCCAGGACCCAGCCTTTATCACCCTTTACGGGCGGCTGGCTGACAAATTTGGAGACAACGGCCTGGTGTCGGTCTTGATCGGGCAGGTATCTGATGAGACAATCCAACTCGACCTTTGGCTGATGAGCTGTCGCGTGTTGAAGCGCGAGATGGAATTCGCTATGTTCGATGCTCTGGTCGAACGGTGCCAGGCGCGTGGCATCAGCAAGATCGTGGGCGTCTATATCCCGTCCAAGAAAAACAGCATGGTTGCCGGGCACTATGCCAGCCTTGGTTTCAGTCCTATGGGCGGGGCGTCGGAAGGCCGTGAGTTGTGGTGCTATCACGTGCCTCCAACCTACTCGCCGAGAACGCGCTACATTCGCCGGACGGCGGAGGCACTCTTGGCGGCGGCGAGCGCGGAGAGCGCATCTGTGCCGTCGGAGGTCTAAGTGCAACAAGTGTGCGACCAGAGTGCCGCTGCGGGTCGAGAGACCGAATTGAACCCGGTGCTGGATCCGGTTTGGCAAGTCGAGGTGGATCGTGCAACGCCTGAAGAATGGTCGGCGATGCTCGATCTCTTCTATGACGCCAACCTCTATCAGACGTGGTCGTACGGCGCGGTGCGCTGGGGAAGAAAGAACCTCAGCCACTTGGTCTTGAAGCGAAATGGTGAAGTCTTGGGGATGGCGCAGCTTAGGATCATTCGCCCGACAAGATTCAACTTCGGCATGGCGTATCTGCGGTGGGGCCCTCTTTGTCACCGCCGGGGAAGAGAGCTTGATGCCGAAGCCGCCTTGCGCATAGCTCGCGCCCTGCAAGAGGAATACGTCTGTAAGCGAAGGCTCTTATTGCAGATCCTCCCGAACGCCTTTGTAGGGTCGCCGCGGGCTGCGTTATTTCAATCTGGCTTCTCCTGGTTTACGCAAGAGCCTCAGACCGCGGCCAATGTGTATAGAACTTTCGTTCTTGATCTCGCACCTCCGATTGAGGAATTGCGCAAGAATCTCGACAAGAAATGGCGCAACCAACTCACTCGCTCCGAAAAAAACGGATTGAAGATCGTGGCCGGAAATGGGACCGAGGAATACCGAACTTTTTGCCGGATGTACAACCAGATGTGGAAACGGAAAGCATTCGAGACCACGGTGGACGTTGAGGAGTTTGGGCGGCTGCAAGAAGACCTGCCGAAATCCCATCGCATGCGGGTCTTGATCTGCGAGCAAGATGGTCTCCCAGTGGCGGGACTGGTTGCCTCGGCGATGGGTGATTCCGCGATTTATCTGCTCGGGGCGACCAGCGACGACGGGTTAAATGCGAAAGGCGCCTACCTGCTGCAGTGGACCTTGATCCAATGGCTCAAGGAGAACGGCTTCAGGTCGTACGATCTGGGGGGCATCGATCCCGAGCGGAACCCGGGGGTGTATCACTTCAAGAGCGGATTGTCCGGCGTAGACGTTTCTCAATTAACTCCATTTGCTGCGTGTAGCAGTCTTGTCTCTTCGGCGATTGTCAAGGCGAGCTTGGCAGCGCACCGTGCAGTGCGCAGGCTGAGACGGGCATGAAAATTCAAGGTGGTGACCAGATCATGGCACAGGGTACGTGGCCTCGAAACGGGCCGATTGAACAGCGGGGCGGGAAGGATTCCGCGCAGGTCGATCGCGTGGGACCTTTAGTCGGCGGGAATGCCATTCTGCAC
>Ga0181515_1428464_pt1 | contig 19347 bp, 10 predicted proteins | sample PEATcosm2014_Bin_11_FD_127748 | JGI IMG/M metagenome (GOLD analysis project Ga0181515, IMG submission 127748) | Metatranscriptome of peatland microbial communities from MTU Mesocosm Facility, Houghton, MI, USA - PEATcosm2014_Bin23_30_metaT... | ecosystem: Environmental > Terrestrial > Soil >... | reverse complement strand
TTGTGATTCAGCACCGCAGCAATGGACGCGGCGCCCGCGCCTTCCGCCAGAGTCTTCTCGCGCTCCAGAAGGAGCAGGATTGCATTCGCGATCTCTTCTTCTTCGACCGTGACAATGTCGTCCACATATTTCTGAACCAGTGGAAACGTCCGTTCGCCGGCTCGCCTCACCGCAATTCCGTCGGCAATCGTCGCGGCAGGCTTAAGAGTTACAGGTTTTCCTTGCGCGACCGCAGCTTTCATGGAAGGCAGTTTGGCCGGCTGTACTCCAAAGACTCGGACCGCCGGATTCATTTCTTTCACCGCACAGGCAATGCCGCCAATCAGCCCGCCTCCTCCAATCGGAGCAACGATTGCCTCAATATCAGGTTGCTGTTCCAGGATTTCCAACCCCAGTGTCCCTTGCCCAGCAATGACGGCGTCATCGTCGAAGGCGTGGATCAGCGTGAGATGGTGTTGCTGGCTTTGCTCAACCGCTTTCTCGTACGCCTCGTCGTAGTTCGTGCCGTGCAGAACGACTTCCGCTCCGTAAGCGCGCGTAGCTGACACTTTCGTGAGCGGTGTAGGCAAGGGCATGTAAATGAGCGCACGGATGCCTCGCCGGCCCGCATGATAGGCCACCCCTTGCGCATGATTGCCAGCAGAAGCGGCAATCACTCCTTGGGCTCGCTCTTCGGCGGTGAGCGTGAGCAATTTATTCAGCGCGCCCCGCTCTTTGAAAGCTCCTGTGCGCTGCTGATTGTCGAGTTTGAGAAATATCTCGCTCTTGGTAACTGCGGAAAAGGTTTCCGAGTGCGTGCAAGGAGAAACGCGAATGGCCTCGCGTATCCGGCCCATCGCCGTTTGGATATCTTGGATCCCAATCATAGCGTTCGCGCAGTTATCTTAAATACTTGGGACCATCGCCGACATCGATGATCATGAGGCGATTTGCTGTACTGTGGAAACTAAGTGAGTAGAATGCACGGCCGCGGCTCTGAGGTAAGTATCGACGGCCGCTGCCGCCTTGCGGCCCTCGGAAATGGCCCACACCACCAAGGATTGGCCTCGCCGCATGTCACCAGCCGCAAAAACTCCCGGCACCGAAGACATGTAATTCTGATCCGTCGCCACATTGCCTCGCCGATCGAGCGCCACGCCCAGTTGTTCAATCATCCCATTCCGCACCGGACCCAGGAAGCCCATCGCTATAAGCACCAAGTCTGCTTCCAGCGTAAAGTCGCTGCCGGGAATGGGCTCGAACTTAGGCGGAGGACCAACGCGCACGGCATGCAGCTGGTTGACTCCTGCTGCGCCGCCGCTGAACTTCGTCGTGGCGATACTCCAGTCGCGAATGCCGCCTTCCTCGTGCGCGGCTTCGGTGCGCAGTTGCATCGGCCACAGCGGCCAGGGAGTTTGTGGCGATCGCTCGTCGGGCGGCTTTGGCATGATCTCGAACTGGTGCACCGAGAGGGGCTTCTGCCGATGACAGGTACCAAGGCAGTCGGCTCCAGTATCGCCGCCCCCGATGATGACCACTCGCTTGCCCGTCGCCAGGATCTCGCCTTCAGGCTCGACCGTATCCCCGAGGCAGCGCCGGTTCTGCTGCGGCAGGTACTCCATCGCAAAATGAATCCCCTTTAGCTCGCGTCCCGGAACGTTGAGATCGCGCGGATGTTCAGCCCCGCCCGCGAGTACGATGGCATCGAAGTCGCGCCGCAGATCCTCCACGGGAACATTTTTCCCAACTTCCGCACCAGTAACGAACTTCACGCCTTCGGCCGACATCTGCTCCAGGCGGCGATCGATGACGTGTTTCTCCAGCTTGAATTGCGGAATGCCGTAGCGCAGTAATCCACCGATGCGGTCCGCTTTTTCGAACACCACCACCGCATGCCCGGCACGGCATAGCTGCTGGGCTGCCGCCAGCCCAGCTGGTCCGGAGCCCACAATCGCGACTTTCTTTCCGCTGCGAAGCATCGGCGGCTCGGGCCGGATCCAGCCTTCCATGAATCCACGCTCGACGATATTCTTTTCGTTTTGCTTGATTGTCACCGCAGGTTGATTGATGCCCAACACGCACGACGCTTCACACGGTGCTGGACAGATGCGACCGGTAAATTCCGGAAAGTTGTTGGTCGCGTGCAGCTGCCGAACCGCGTCCTTCCAACGCCCGCGATACAACAGATCGTTCCAGTCGGGAATCAAATTGTTGACAGGACATCCTGTCTGACAGAAAGGTACACCGCAATCCATGCAGCGCGCGCCCTGTTTCCTGAGAGTCTCCTCGGGAAGATCCAGGTAAATTTCGAACCAGTCATTGACACGCTGGGTAACGGGACGGCGCGGAGCAAGCTCGCGAGAGTATTCCAGGAAGCCGGTGGTCTTACCCATTCTGCACCTGCGCATGCTGCGCTTGCTCTGCATGGGCGAGAGTAACCAGCGCCTGGCTAGGGACATAATGCTTCGGGCTTCGGCCCACTCCCAGCACTCGCTTGAATTCGTGTGGGAAAACCTTGATAAAGCGCGGCAATGTCTCGGGCCAATTTTCGAGAATCCATTTCGCGCGGCGGCTGCCGGTCAGCTCCAGATGGCGGCTCACGAGCTCTCTCACGATCTGAGCATCCTGCGCTTCGACTACCGGTTCAAGATCGACAGAGTCAAGATTGCAACACTCTTCCGTGAAGGTACGGCTCTCGTCAAAAACATAGGCGACACCGCCACTCATGCCAGCAGCGAAATTCCTTCCGCAAGATCCGAGCACCAGCACCATTCCTTTCGTCATGTATTCGCAGCCGTGGTCCCCAACGCCCTCCACCACGGCGGTCGCCCCCGAGTTGCGGACGGCAAATCGCTCGCCGGCGACTCCGTTGAAAAAGGCTTCTCCGCTGGTTGCGCCATAGAGCGCAACATTTCCGATCAGGATGTTTTCTTCCGCAGCGAAGCTGGAAGCGCGCGGCGGGTACACAACCAGGCGTCCACCAGACAAGCCTTTGCCGACGTAGTCGTTGGCTTCGCCCTCGAGCGTAAGGGTCACGCCGTTCGCCAGGAAGGCACCCAGGCTTTGTCCCGCCGATCCCGTCAAGCGAATCTGGATAGTATCGTCGGGCAATCCCGCGGAACCGTGTTTGCGGGCAATCTCCCCGCTTAACATCGTTCCAACACTACGGTGCACATTGCGCACCGCCAAGTCGATCTCGACGGGAATAAGCGTATCAATCGCTGCGCGCGATGCAGCAAGAATTTTGTGATCGAGCGCCTCTTGCAGACCGTGATCCTGCGCCTGCACGCATCGCCGAGCCACGCGCGATGGGAGCGGGGGACTATGGAGAATGGTCGAAAAATCGAGGCCCCGCGCCTTCCAGTGATCGATAGCGGGTTCAACATCGAGCATGTCAACGCGCCCCACCATCTCATCGAAACTGCGAAACCCCAGCTCCGCCATGTACTGTCGAACTTGTTCCGCAAGAAAGAAAAAGAAATTGATTACGTGCTCAGGCTGACCTTGAAACTGTTCGCGCAGAACCGGATCCTGCGTGGCGATGCCGACCGAGCATGTGTTGAGGTGACACTTGCGCATCATGACGCAGCCCATCGCAATCAGCGGCGTTGTAGCAAAACCGAATTCTTCAGCTCCGAGCAATGCCGCGATCACAACATCCCGGCCCGTTTGCAACTTGCCGTCCGTTTGCACGCGAATACGGCTGCGCAGGTCGTTCAATAGCAGCACTTGCTGTGTCTCGGCCAGACCCAACTCCCACGGGATGCCCGCGTGTTTGATGGAACTCAGCGGCGAAGCTCCTGTCCCACCGCTGTCCCCGCTGATCAGAACCACGTCGGCATGCGCTTTAGCTACGCCTGCGGCCACCGTCCCCACACCCGACTCGGCCACCAATTTCACGGCGATACGAGCTTGCGGGTTGATGTTCTTCAGGTCGTAGATCAGTTGCGCCAGATCTTCGATGGAGTAAATGTCATGATGCGGCGGCGGCGAGATCAGCCCAACTCCTGCTATGGAGTGCCGCAAACGAGCGATCACTTCGTCTACTTTATGTCCGGGAAGTTGCCCGCCCTCACCGGGCTTCGCGCCTTGCGCCATCTTGATCTGCAATTCGTCCGCGTTCACCAGATAATTCGCTGTTACGCCAAACCGCGCCGAAGCCACCTGCTTGACCGCGCTGCGCCGCAGGTCTCCGTTTGCATCCGGCGTGAACCGTTCTTCATCTTCTCCCCCCTCGCCGGTGTTCGACTTGCCTCCAATGCGGTTCATCGCAACCGCGAGGGTCTCATGGGCTTCTTTACTGATAGAGCCGAATGACATCGCGCCGGTATTGAAGCGCTTCACGATTTCCTTTGCCGCCTCGACTTCTTCAATCGGAATGGGCTTGTCGCTCTTCTTCAACTTCATCAAACCGCGTAGCGTACACAAATTGCTGCTCTGCTTGTCGATCAGCTCGGAGTATTCCTGGAAGGTCTGAAAGCTCTCTTGGCGCACGGCTTGCTGCAGTTTGCTAATGGTCAGCGGATTCAGCAAGTGATATTCGCCATTCGTCCGCTGATGGTAGTTGCCTCCCACTGAAAGCTCGGTCTCGAACTCCGTGACCGGGCGCAGGGAATGCTCGTGCATTAGCTGTGATTCGCGAGCGAGGACGTCGAGCCCCAGGCCTTCCAGGCGCGATGTTGTGCCCGCGAAATAGGCCTCCACCAACTCTTTGTTCAGTCCGATCGCTTCGAAAACTTGCGCTCCCTGATAGCTTTGTAATGTCGAGATGCCCATTTTCGCGAAGGTTTTCAACAGGCCCTTCTTGACCGACTTCATAAAATTCTTGACGGCGGTCTCAGGCGTAATGCCATCGGCCAATTCGCCACGCCAGGCAAGATTCTCCACCGTCTCCAGCGCCAGATAAGGATTGATTGCGCTGGCTCCGTATCCGCTGAGCAAGGCGAAATGCATCACTTCGCGCGGCTCGCCTGATTCCGTAATGAGAGCAACCTGAGTGCGAGTCTCTTCCCTGACGAGCAGGTTGTGCACCGCCGCAAGAGCCAGCAAGCTCGGAATCGGCGCGTAGTCTTTACCTACTCCTCGATCGGAGAGAATCAGCAGAGAGTATCCTGCCCTGACCGACAACGACGCTCTCTGGCATAGCTCATCCAATGCCCGCTTCAGTCCAGCTTCTCCTTCGCTAGCCCGGAACAGCGCAGGCAGGGTGGTGGCGAGCAGATCCCTGGTCGAGACGCGCCGCAGCTTTTCCAATTCGCGATTGGTCAGCAGAGGATGCTCCAGCTTCAACATGTGGCAGTTTTCCGGCGCCTCTTCGAGAATATTGCGCTCGCTGCCGATGTAGCTGATCAGCGACATCACCATTTCTTCGCGAATGGGATCAATGGGAGGATTTGTTACCTGCGCGAACAACTGTTTGAAGTAATTGAACAGAGGCTGAGGTTGGTCCGAAAGACATGCGAGCGGCGTATCTGTGCCCATCGAGCCAATCGGCTCTTCCCCGGCCGAGGCCATGGGCACGAGGATCATCTTCAAATCTTCGTCTGTATATCCGAAGGCGCGCTGCCGGCGAAGAAGAGTCTCCGGATCAGGCGGATGAGTCCTTGAAGGCTCGGGCAACTGATTCATCGTTATCTGGTTGTCCTTGAGCCATTGCACATACGGCTGCTGTGAGGCCAGGCTCCGCTTGATCTCCTTATCCGAAACGATGCGGCCTTCGACCGTATCCACCAGAAACATTTTTCCTGGTTGCAAACGGCCCTTCATCTTCACTTGTTCCGGGGCAACGTCGAGCACACCGGCTTCCGAGGCCATGATCACAACCTCATCATGAGTAACGACGTATCTCCCGGGCCGCAGGCCGTTGCGATCAAGCGTGGCTCCGATGACGCGACCGTCGGTGAACGCAACCGCCGCCGGGCCATCCCATGGTTCCATGAGGCAAGCGTGATATTCATAGAAGGCCCGCTTTTCCGGCTTCATGTGCGGATTTCCGGCCCAGGCTTCCGGAATCAGCATGGCGATCGCGTGCGGCAGGCTGCGCCCGGCCTGGAGCAGAAGCTCCAGCGCATTGTCGAAGTTGGCGGAGTCGCTGCCTTCCGGCTCTGTAATCGGAAAAAGTTTCTTCAGATCGTCGCCAAAGAGTGGCGATGCCAGCAACGACTGCCGGGCGTGCATCCAGTTAACGTTGCCGCGAAGCGTATTGATCTCGCCGTTGTGAGCGATGTACCGATATGGATGTGCGCGCTGCCAACTCGGGAACGTGTTCGTCGAAAAACGCTGATGCACCAGGCAGAGAGCGCTGACCACGTCCGGATCGGAAAGCTCGCGGTAGAAGCTCGTGAGCTGAGAAGCCAGCAGCAACCCTTTGTAAACAACGGTGCGGCAAGAAAACGAGGGAATGTAAAACATTCCTGCGTCCTCAAGGTCCGACTTCCGCATTTCATTCTCTGCGCGCTTACGGACGATGTATAACTTGCGCTCGAAAGCGTCTTGGTCGAGACCTGGCCGGCAGCCGACAAAGATCTGTTGTATATAAGGTTGCGAGGCTCGCGCCACACGGCCAGTCGCCGAAGCATAGACCGGCGTGTCTCTCCAGCCCAGAACCGACAAACCCTCCTCGCGGATGATTCGCTCAAGAACCCCTTCGCACTGCAACCGGGCGTGTTTTTCCACCGGCAGGAATGTCATTCCGACGCCGTAGGAGCCGGGGAGCGGCAACTCGAATCCCAATTTAGCGCAGTCACGTGCGTAGAATTTGTGCGGAATCTGAATCAGCACGCCCGCACCGTCGCCGGTCTCGGAGTCACAACCGCAAGCGCCACGGTGCGCCAGATTCAGCAGCACCTGGATGCCGTTGCGAACGATGTCGTGGCTCTTTTCGCCGCGGATACTGGCCACGAATCCGATCCCGCAGGCATCATGCTCCTGCGCGGGATCGTACAGACCCTGCGCCGGCGGGATGCCATTTGTATGGCTTATGCGGGACATCGCGGCGTCTCCCTACAGGTGAATTGCTACACGAATCGGTTGTTCCTGGATTCGAGCCAAAGGCTGCGGGCGCAGCCCACACCCCACTCCAAGCATATTCCGTCAATTCTGTGATAAGCCCTCGCCGTCGACAAGTACAATTCAGAATTTCGATGCAGTGTATGTAAATTTCAACGCGCCCTCAGACTGGGTGTGCGTCGGCGACCGGCATCGAATCGAGCACACTTGCGGCGCGAGAGAAGACGGGAACGGTCAGGTCTTGCCCGAAAAGGAAAGCCGAGACCAGCATGCATGCCGCGGCGCAAAAATAGCACCGGGCATCGAGAGCGTGGCTTCGTTCGTGGATTCATGGCGCATGGAGTATAGCTGCCTCGGGAACCGCACGCATCTGGTTCGGTCGAGCCTACGGAAGCAGATGCGTCAGGAGCACAACGGGAGACCGGGTAAGGATCTCAACTCGGAAATCCTTCCAGTTGAACGGGCCTGGTGCAATATGCGAGGGCAGATCTTTGACTTGCACCCCATATAATCGAGGACCATGCGAAGTTCCGATTACTCAGCCATGCTCGAGGTGGCGATTGCAGAGGCCCGCCAAGGGCTGGCTGAGGGCGGCATTCCTATCGGTGCCGCGATTTTTGACGGGAGCGGCAAACTTCTTGGCGCCGGCCACAACCGGCGCGTACAGAACGGCGATCCTTCATTGCACGGCGAAACCGATGCCTTCCGCAATGCGGGACGCCAGCGCAGTTATCGCAAGCTCATCATGGTCACGACGCTTGCGCCCTGCTGGTATTGCAGCGGGCTGGTGCGGCAGTTTGGCTTTGGCACGCTAGTTGTCGGTGAAAGCCGTAACTTTCAAGGCGGCGTGGAGTGGTTGCGTCGGCTCGGCGTAAAGGTCATCGACCTCGATTCGGAAGAGTGTGCGTCGATGTTGGGCAAGTATATTCGCCTGAACCCTGAGACTTGGAACGAGGACATTGGGGAGGAGTGACCCGCGGCCGCTTTTCTCCCCACCTGTCTTTCACGCGTGAACTAGAACTCGACCCGCAGCGTCATCTGTATTTGGCGTGGGCTGCCGATGGTTTTATTGACGGCGCCCAGACCCGAGGGACAGTTGTAAAAACCATTAGTGGGAGTGGGAGTGCTGCACCCAGCAGGCAATGGAGTTGTCCCCACTACCGGGAATTGATTGTAGGCTGCATTCTGCGAAACATCATCGATGGGGATGTCAAAGCTGGTGGTGTTGGTCACGTTGAAGATATCGAAGCTGTATTTCAGCGCGACTCGCTCAGTGAGCTGGGTGACCTTCACAAAGGAGATATCGGCGCGCCTCTGCCAGGCTTGGCGGAAGATGTTGCGCTGTCCGGTAGTAAAGTTGGTCTCGAAAGTGTCGCCGGCGGGAATTGCGCCCCCGAGATCGCCGGGACTCAGCAGGGGCAAGGTGAAACAGCTTTGTTTGAGCGCGTAGAGGCTGGGGTCCGAGGGATTGGAGTTGGCGTATGCGCCCGAGGCGCCAGTGAGCGCATTCTTTGGTGTGCAACCGGGAGCAAGCGGGACAATTGGGTTGGTGATGCCGTCGTAGACGCTGTAAAAGATGCTTCCTACCGCGCCTGTGTAGTCGATGATGCTATACGGCTGGCCGCTCTGGAGCACGGTGATTCCTTGAATGGCCCAGCCATCCGCTATTTTACCTTTGAGCGTGGACGCGGAGTAGAACTTGGGAAGCTGGTAGACGTAGCTGAAATTGAAGACATGGGTTCGGTCAAAATCAGAGGATCCGTAGGCTGAGCGCAAATCCAGAGGATTGTTGCCGTTGAAGAACAGGCCCATGCCGCTTTGTTCATCTAGCGCGTGGGAGTAAGTGTACGAGAAACCCAGCTGCAGCCCGTGGCTCATGCGCTTTTCCACGTGCGTCTGCAGCGCGTTGTAAGCCGAGACGCCAGCTGCTTTGTAGGTTTCTGATTCCGCCGAATACCCGATATACGGCACGCGTAAGTCAACGTTGCCGCCTTCGTAGTTGACTTGCATAGGCTGCCCGTTGGGCAAATTGATTGGACAAAACGGAGAGCAACTGGATGCCGTCTGCACCGTGTAGCCGTAGGTGTAATCCTGCTCGAAAGGAGTGCCGGGACGGATAGGCGAGGTGGGGGTGGCAATGCCCGCCTGATTGAAGGGAATCGGAATTACTTCGTGGCGGCCGAAGTTACCCACGTAACCGATCTCGATGGCTAGGTCATTCCGCGGCTGCCATTGAAAGTCAAGCGTGTCGTTGATGGTATAGGGCAGTTTGTTAGCGCGATTATAGGTTGCAAATGAAAAGAGCTGCTGTCCTTGCGCGATTCCTGCCGCTACTCCGGTCCCTGGCGTTCCGGTATTCGGCAGGTACTGAGTGATATCGGCCGGATTACCGCTGGGAGCAGGACCGAGCGTGGCACCCCACGGACTGGCGAGGGAGTAGCCATCAGAGGAAGGGCATGTGGGGATATAGCCCAAGTAGTAGTAAACGTTCGGATCGCTTTGGCAAGACTGCGCATTCACGTAAGGCGGGGTCTGATTCACGCCGAACGGTCCGCCATTAATCACGCCTTCGGCGAAGCCGGGCGAGAGGTAGGAATACAGTTCGCCGCGATCGTAGTAGATTCCCGTGCCGGCACGGACGACTAGTTTGTCGTTGAATTTTCTGGGACTCCAGGCAACGCCCAGTCGCGGCGCCAATCCCCATTGCCTGCCGGTAAGCGTCGTGTTGCTGACACCCTTGGTGGGGAAAAGCTTGTTGTTACCTGCGATGATAAAACCATTGGAAGCGAGGGTGTCGGTGGTTGCGTTATAAGAGTACAGCGAAGGGTCGAAATTAAAGACGCGACCGTATTTCTCGGTGAGGCCACCATCCCAATCGAAGCGCAGACCGGCGGTCAAGCTGAGGTTGGACCGAAACTGAAATTTGTCTTGTACATACGCCCCGGCTTGACCAGCACGGTAGTAGCGGTTGGCGTTGCCTTGAAGAAACTTGGTGGTGGTGAAGTCATCGTTGGTGGTAACGAATCCCTGAATAAACTGCGAGAAATCCGCCGTAGAAATAATCCCTTGGTTCGTCCTCTCATCGCGGGTATTGAGCTGGGTGTAGGCATAGCTGCCGCCGAATGTAACAGTGTGCTTGCCATGATTCCAGATGGCATTTGCGGACGGCATAATGCGGTTTTGAAACACTCCGGTAAAAGCGCCCTGGGAAGCGGCGCCTTGACCGATGGTCAGAAACTGCAGATTGACGATGCCGCCGGTATTCGCGGCGCTAAACAATCCCAGGGGATCCACAATGGTGATGCCGGGAAAGAACGATGAGCCGAATGTGTTGATTGGCGTGGTCCCCGTTTGAGCGGCAAACGACTGTGGTGAAAAAGGCTGCGCTATGGTGCTGTAGACCTTCTCTCGAAGAATCCCGAGAACTTCCGTGACGCTCAGGTTGGACCTGAGCGCCTGCGTATTGGTGAGCGATGCAACTTGGCTGCCGGCATCGAGATGCTGAGAAAAGCCGGCGACGTTGGAGTAAGCGTACGGAGCGATGCTTGGATCGTGTTGGTAATAGTATTTCGCCGAGACAGTATCTTTGGCGCTTTTGTTCCAGTCCAGATCGGTCACTGCCTGGTCGGAGGTGAAGTAAGCCGTCCCGGGGCTAATCGCGTTTTCTGGAAAAATCGGTGTAGCAGTCTGCCCGTCCCACGAAGGAATCAAATACTGACCATTGGGTAATTTGTATTGGAAGAGTGCAACAGCTATGGGATTGAGATCGCCGTTCCCGGTGAGACTCGTACCCCAGTACGTGTTTGAAATAGTGGCCAGAGCCGCCGGCGAGCGGTCATCGCTGAGTCCGAAGGGGACGAGCATGCGTGACAGTCCGATTTCCTGGTCCGAGTCGTGGAGGTGCTGATAGCTGACAAACCCGAATAGTTTGTCTTTGATGAGCGCGCCGCCCAAGGTTCCGCCTGCAGTGTAGCGATGCAACTGCGGAACCTTGTCGTTGGCGGGAATGTTGGGATCTTGCTTGTAGAAGAACGGCGCGGCATTCAGCCAATCCGTGCCGCGATGAACGTAACCACTGCCGTGAATAGCGTTCGTACCGGAGGCAGTGCTCATGTCGATATGAGCGCCGCTGGTAGAACCTTGCTGCGCGTCGTACATCGAGGTGTTGACGCGAAGTTCCGTGATCGTTTCGGGGGCAGGCGTGGGCAATGCCTGGCCGATGGCCAAGTAGACTGACGCGGTACTCTGAATTGGAGCTGCGCTGGTACTGGCAGCGTTCGCTACGCCAGTGTTGTTGACGATCCGAGCGGAGGCCACCTGGCTCGTACTCTTGCCGTTGAACAGGTTGCTGGCATCGACGCCGTTAAGCAGAAAGCTGTTGCTGGTATCGCGTTGCCCATTAGCCCAGATCGGCTGGTTTCCTAGGCCGCTATTGGCTCCTGTACCGCCTGGAAGCTCGGCATTCACTCCCGGGGAAAGAATGGCAAGCCCGGTGAAGCTCCCGGTAGGCAATGGCACGGCGTCGATCTGGTTCTTGTCTAAGATGTAGCCGTTGGTGGTGTCCACCGAGTTCATCAAAGGATCCGCCTGCACCTCGACAACGGTCCCCACTTGGCCGATCGGCAGTACGGCATTGACGGTCGCAGTGCGATCCGCCTGAACCGTGATGGAAGGCACCCTCTGGGTCTGGAAGCCATCATGGGTGAAGGTAAGCGTGAAGGTGCCGATGGGCAGATTTACGAAATCGTAGCTGCCGTTCGCGTTGGTCTTTTGGGTGCGCGTGAGTTTCGTCTGGTCCCCTACGATCGTCACCACCGTTTCCGGCAGAACCCCTCCAGTCTTGTCGGTGACTGTACCCGTGATGCCGCCGAGTGTTTGCTGAGCGTGAGCGTACGGGGTGAAGCTAAACGGTTTACACAGGGATAGAGCGACCAGCAAAGCGACCGGTCTAATTCTCTTGAACATCAATGACCTCGTGCAAGCAAGTACACTCGTGCGGGACCGCCTGCGCGCCGCCGAACCGCTTATGTGGTGTTGTGCAAACGATATCCGCAGCCGAGATGGTCTGTTCTGCACGCCCGAAAAATAACGGGATGACTTTACACGAGTGTCGGACGGAACGAAAGCCTTCCTTTCAGTGAAAATTCCTTTGCCGCAGATTCAATATTTTCATGGGGGTGACGTTTTTCGGTGTCGCGGGCATCGGATGCCCTAGCTCTCAGCCAGCGCCTCGTCTTTACCGCGTGCGCGAAACGCAAACCAAAGCAGTCCCGCCGTCAAATAAGCGAGATAGACGTAAGGAAGTTTGCCATACGGTCCTTCGGGCACCGGGTAGAAATTGCCAACCAGCGCGAGCAGCATGGCGATGCCTGCGAGCCAGGGAACAAGCTGCGCTCCTGGACGAAAGACACCGTGCTCGCGCAAGTAGCGCGGCAATGCGACGCAAACCAATGCATAGGCCACGATAAAGCCATAGGTCGCCAGCGAACCCAGCCAGCCGTAGACATCCAAACCACTGGCACCACGGGCCGCCAGCACTGCCACGGGGAGCAGTGCGGCAACGCCGGTGATGACGACCGCCCGGCTTGGAGTTCGATTCCGGACATGCGTATTGCCGAGAGAGCTGTGGGCAAGCCCGTTGTGCGCCATCAGCATTAGCACGCGTGCCGCTGCTGTGATGCATGCCAGAGTTCCAGCAAACAGGCTCACGAGTGCGCCGATATCGATCAGAAGACCAAGGACCGGGACACCGCCAACTCGGGCCAATAGGTACATCGGGGCTTGGCTCGCGCCTAAATCCTGGCCCGCAGTGTGGAAGCCCAACACTTCCGCGTAGGCACAGATCGTGAAGAAAGCTCCGGCAAGAATCGCGCTTTGGATGACGGCGCGAGGAATCGTTTTCAGTGGATTTCGCGCCTCGGAGCCCAGCGTAGTCGCGCTCTCGAAACCCACAAAGCTGAACAGCGCCAGCACCAATCCTAGCCGGAGTCCGCTGCCGGTCATGCCGCGGAGATGCAGTTGTTCTGCATCCAGGTGCCAGCCGTGGCGCACCAGCAAAAGCGTTACCACAATCACGATCACTGTGACGGAGGCGGCCTCAATCCACAGCATAAGGCGCGCGGAAATCTTTACGTCACGATAGGCAATCCATATGGAAACTGCCGTGACCAGCACGGCTAGCAATACAGCCGAGTAGACATGGCCGGTCGCATCGCGCAGCAGCAAATTCGCGTAGTGATAGAAACCACCGATGACACTGGATCCCGTAGCCACATAAGCGAGCAACAGACTCCACGCAACGGTCGCACCAAGCCACGGTGGAAGCGTCATCGAGGCATAGGCATAGAGTGATCCGGGCGATGATGAATGGCGAGCATAGCGGCTGATGCACAACGCGACGAGCAATACAGCCACTGTTGCCAGCACATATGCGAGCCAGGTGCCATTGCCGGCAAGCGCGCAAACCAGCGGGATGGTGGCCGCAGGCGTGGTGGTGGGAGCCATCGTGGAGACAGACTGCGCCAATGTTTCCATCGGAGAGAGAATCTCGCGACGCAACCCATAGTCTGCATTCTCAGAATGCTCGTTCACTGTCCGCTCCACACTGGGCCGATTATTGCTGGGCCGAACCTTCCGCAAATCAGACTGGCGTCGGATTGTACAACACGAAGCGGCAGACAATGGAGGGATGACCTGGTGGTGTATCATCTTGCAAAGTTTCCCCCGGTTCGATGGACACTGCCTCGGCTGGGGGAACCGGATCCGATGAAACTCGATAAACAGGTACTGCAGAGTCTTCCCAAAGTCCTTTTGCACGAGCACTTGGACGGCGTGCTGCGGCCGCAAACTGTAATTGAATTGGCTCGAGATGCGGGATACAAAGATCTTCCAACGAATGACCCTCAGGCACTCGCCCAGTGGTTTTTCCGTGGAGCAAATCAAGGAAGCCTTGCCAAATACCTGGAAGGCTTTGCTCATACCATTGCGGTAATGCAGACAGAAGATGCGCTGCAGCGGGTCGCGTATGAGCAAGCCGAGGATTTGAGTCGGGACGGGATTGTTTATTTCGAGACTCGCTTTGCGCCAGTCTTTCATACCCAGAAAGGATTAACCCATCAGCAGATTGTCTCGGCAGTCCTGAAAGGGCTGGAACGAGGACGAAAAGATTTCGGGATCTCCTCCGGTTTGATCATTTGCGCGATGCGCAACATGAACACCTCTCTCGAAATGGCGGAGCTCGCAGTTGATTTTCGCGCGCGCGGCGTGGTTGGCTTCGATCTGGCGGGCGAAGAGGGCGGTTATCCCCCGAAGAAGCACGTGGATGCTTTTCATTACATCCAGCGCGAGAACTTCAACATTACGATTCACGCGGGCGAGGGTTACGGAAAAGAATCGATCTGGCAGGCGATTCAGTATTGTGGGGCGCACCGCATCGGGCACGGGACGCGGCTGATCGATGATATTGCAGTCGTAGACGGCAAGGCAGTGAAGTTGGGCGATCTGGCACAATATGTTCTCGACAAGCGCATCCCGCTGGAAATCTGCTTATTGAGTAACGTTCACACCGGTGCCACTCCGAGTCTGGCGAAACATCCTTTCAGGATTCTCTATCAGGAGAAATTCCGCGTCACGCTGAACACAGACAACCGGTTGATGAGCCATACCACAATGACCAAGGAATTCGAAGCCGCTGCGGACACATTTGGCTTGTCGCTGGCAGATTTTGAGAAGATCACGATCAATGCAATGAAGAGTGCCTTTTTGCCCTACAAAGAGCGCTGCGATTTTATCTATTCCGCCATTAAGCCTGGATACGCCAGGGTCCGTGAATCGACCGTAGCAAAGACGTCTTCTGAATCTGCATAGCACACGGAGATTTCATGTGCAGTCTTGCTAGGAGGTTAATCCTCACTCTCGCGCTATCCGCGCTCTGTTCTCGCTCCCTTACTGCCCAGGCCGCTTCGCCGACTGCCCCGATCCGCGTCAAAGTTGTCGTAGTCACCATGTTCGAGCGCGGCGAAGACACCGGCGATGCTCCCGGGGAATTTCAGCTTTGGGTGGAGCGTGAGCATCTCGACCAGATTCTTCCACTGCCTTCGGGCTATCACCACGTCCGCTTGAACAAGGACGGCGTGCTCGGCATGGTGACAGGAGTCGGAACCGCTAAGGCCACCGCGTCAGTAATGGCACTGGGGCTCGACTCACGTTTCGACCTCTCGAAAGCGTATTGGATCGTCGCTGGCATTGGCGGCGGAGACCCGGCGGACGTTTCGGTCGGGTCCGCGGTTTGGGCCGACCACGTTGTTGACGGCGATCTTGCGTTTGAGATCGATGCGCGTCAAATTCCTGAAAGCTGGCCGACAGGTTACCTGCCGCTGCGCAAGGGAACACCTTACGAGCAACCCGCCGACGACTCATACGGCGAAATGTACACGCTGAACCCGGAACTGGTGGGCTGGGCGTTTCGCCTTACACAAGACTTGCCGCTGGCCGACTCCGACTCCCTGCGCAAGTCACGGGCGCGGTTCGCCGGCTTCCCAAATGCGCTGAAGCCGCCGTTTGTAGCGAGGGGCGACACGCTATCGGCAAGCACGTTCTGGCACGGTTCTAAGATGGACGAGTGGGCCAACGCATGGACTCGCTACTATACAAGCGGCAAAGGCAATTACATGGTGGCTGCCATGGAGGATTCTGGCACGCTGCAGGCTCTCACGTTCCTGAGCCAGGCTGGGCGCGTTGATCTGCGCCGAGTGCTGGTGCTGCGCTCGGTCAGCAACTACGACCGCGAAGCGCCAGGCGTACCCGCAGCGGAAAGCCTGCAAGAAATGGTTTCCGGGAACTACTCGGCGTATATGCCAGCCTTGGAAGCGGCGCAGATCGTTGGAGACAAAGTGGTGCAAGACCTCGTGGAGCATTGGGGCGAGCGGGAATCCATTATTCCTCACGCCCCGTAGTCAAAGCTGGCGCTGAAAACATCACCTGGACACGGTTGCGAGAGTCTCGGCCAGTACAAGCGTTCCCCGAACGATATCTTCCGGGGATGCGTGCTCGTCTGGACGATGGCTGTATCCGTTGCGGCAGGGGATGAACAACATCGCCACCGGAGCGATGCGCGCGATGAAAAGCGAGTCGTGATAGGCACGACTGACCATGGGAAGAAATTTCAGTTCGTGCCTTCGGCAGGATTGGGAAAGCGCTTCGATGATAGCGGGAGCGCAGTCGGCAGGCGAGTCGGCATTCAGCAACTCGTTGTGAGTCGATACTTGCCGTTTGGCTGAAATCGAATGGCACGCGGCTTCAATCGTGCGCATTACGATGTTGCGCCGCTGAAGGTCTGTATCGCGGATGTCCACGCTAAGGCGAACCTTGCTGGGAATGCTATTGACCGCGCCGGGAAACACATCGCAGATGCCAACGGTTGCCACCGTATCAATGGCTCCGCTAGTGCGTGCCGCGCTCTCGATCGCCAGAATCATCTCGGCCGCCGCGCAAAGAGCATCATGGCGGTCGGGCATCAAGACACCACCGGCGTGTCCGCCCGAACCTTCAATCAAAACTCGCAGACTCGCCGGTGCCGCGATCTTCGTGACGATACCGAGAGGGATTTGCTGACGCTCCAGTAATGGACCTTGTTCAATGTGCAATTCGATGAAGGCCTTGTAGTAGCCACCGGGTAGCTTCACTTGTTCAAGCTCTCCTGTGAATCCAGCCTCACGGCGAACCTCATCGAGAGTGGCGCCGCCGTTATCCGTCAGCTTCCTTGCCGCATCGGCAGAAAGAGTGCCAGACAGTAGTCTGCTTCCGAGACACCCAATTCCAAACCGCGTTGGCTCTTCAGCAGTGAAAATAAGGAGCTCAATCGAATGCTTTGGACGAAATCCACTTTGCCGCAAAGCTTGTATCGCTTCCAAACCTCCCAGCACGCCCACGACGCCATCGTATTTCCCGGCGTTCGGAATGGCGTCGATGTGCGAGCCGGTCCCGACAACTGACGCGGCCGGTTCAGACCCATCCCAGCGAGCGAAGGTATTTCCGACGGCGTCCTCGCGCACCGTGAGCCCGGCTTCCTCGCAACACGCTTTCATCCACCCACGGGCCTTTAGATCGGAGGGACTGAAAACAATTCGAGTCACGACAGGGGGCTCGGCTTCGGAAATCGAGGCCAGCGCTTCGATTTCGGAAAGGAGGCGATCTCGGTTGATGGTAAGACTCATCGCTGCGGGCCTGCCAAAGGATGCCGGTTCCAGTTTTTGTAGATGAGATATTTTGCGGGCACCTTACCGATCGCCCCGAACCACTGCGGACACCACGGCCCCATCCAGATGAAGTCTCCTGCTGTAACGGGATACCAGGAATCGCCAAGGCGGTAAATTCCACCGCCTTCGAGCATCATGAGCCCGTGTTCCATCACATGCATTTCGACCATACTCAGTGAGGCTCCCGGCTGGTAGACCATCGTGTTCACTGCGAAGTCGAAACTCATCTCATCGGGAAGCAGACATTTCACCTGCAAGCTGGGATCATCGCCGAGCGGATGTGAGGAGACCGCGTCTTCGTTGGAAATAATCAACTTTGGCGTTTCCACCGACCCGAGAGCCTGATAGGGCTTCTCAATGACAGCCACACGACTCGCCTTCCTGGCAGTCACTCGGTGATGCAAGCCTTCGGGGAGATAGGCGTAGCCCCGCGCGCCCAGCTGCTTCGATTTGCGATTAACTTCCAACTTCACGCCACCCTCGACCACAAAAATGAAACGCTGCGCCGATGTTCCGCCCAGTTCTCCTCCTGCTTCAAACTCGGCGGTGTACTCCGTGAACTTGGTGCCCAATGCTGGGCCGGCGTGCACAACTGCGGAGCACGCCTTCATTCCGGGCAGAGCAGTACGCACGAAGGTGTCCGCAGTCAGCAATAGATGATTCGATTGTTGGGAACTTCGTGTGCGACCAAGATTATGCACGGTTTATCCTTTTGTGAAATTCGGGCGAAGAGGCGAGTTGATCGAGAAGATGCAACCCGCACTCGATCGCCTTCTCGACGTCCGCGCCTGCGACGGATTCCGCGGGGTCGTGGCTGATGCCGCCCGGAGTCCGCAGGAAGATCATTGCGGCAGGAACCTTTTCCGCCAGGATCATGGCGTCATGACCGGCGCCGCTCACCATCCGATGCAGCTTGCATCCTGTCTTGAGGATTGCCTGTTCTATCTCCCCAATGAAGAACGGATCCATCGCAACTGCCCGCTGACTTAACAGGGTATTCTCCCGTACAGTTAATCCGCGGCGCGTGGCAATTCCTTGCGCTTGACGAGTAAGGTCCTCGACCGCAAGAGTGCGAATCTCGTCGGAACTGTGACGAACGTCGAGTGTGAGCCGCGCCTCGCCTGCGATCACGTTCGCCGCCCCGGGTTTGGCTTCGATCTTTCCGACAGTCGCGACCAAACCAGGGACTTCCTGAGCTACTCGTTCCACTATGCCAATCCACTCCGCCGCACCTGCGATGGCATCGCAGCGAAGATGCATGGGCGTCGTGCCCGCATGATTGGCGGAACCGCAAAACGTGAACTCAAGCCGGCTCTGGCCGGCAATCGCCTCGACCACAGCGAGTGGCTGACTTACGCTCTCCAACACCGGTCCCTGCTCGATGTGAAACTCAAGATAGCCGAGCGTATCGCTTCCCAACTCGGCTTGAGGAATCTCCTCGGGATTCAATCCAAAATTGTCGAGCGCTTTCCGTACGGATATCCCTTGCGCATCCTTAGCGTCCAAGAGTTCCTGATCGAGCCTGCCAACCAAAGCACGGCTGCCGATGAAAGCAGTGCCGAAACGTACTCCTTCCTCTTCGGAGAAGCCGACCACCTCGATGCTGAAGGGAAGCCTTCGTCCTTGCAACTCTTCCAGCAACGCAACGGCAAGCACAACTCCGAGGATGCCGTCATAAGCACCGGCGTTAGGAACAGTATCGAGGTGCGATCCGATCAGGAGACGCGGAGCGTGGGGCTGTGCGGCCGAATAAAGTCCTCGGAGATTTCCTGCGGCATCGACTCTTACGTGGACTCCGAGCGGCTCCATCCATCGAGCAATTTCCTGGTGGCAGTCTCGCATTGGCGGCGTGAGGAACGTCCGGCGGATGCTGCCAGCGTCCTCAGTAAAAGAAGCCAGTCTCAGGCACCGTGCCATAACTTCGTGAGCGCGAGTTGTGGTCACAGTTGTTGGCACTGGATTCTATTCACTGGCAACAAATGCGCGCCAGGCGGCCCTAAGTTCGTGCTTGCCCCGAGAGGCTCGCCTTAGGGCGGAGGTCCGTCCACCTCTCCTCTGGCGGAATGGCATCACACCAAATGCTCCGGACACCCCTGCGGGCTTC
>Ga0181515_1383510_pt1 | contig 19372 bp, 20 predicted proteins | sample PEATcosm2014_Bin_11_FD_127748 | JGI IMG/M metagenome (GOLD analysis project Ga0181515, IMG submission 127748) | Metatranscriptome of peatland microbial communities from MTU Mesocosm Facility, Houghton, MI, USA - PEATcosm2014_Bin23_30_metaT... | ecosystem: Environmental > Terrestrial > Soil >... | reverse complement strand
CGAGCAGCCATTTGTAGCTGGCGGCGACGGCGAAATCGGGCTGCACATCACTCACGCTGAAGGGCAGCGCGCCGAGCGACTGGGTGAGATCGAGAACGAGCGCGGCGCCGATTTTGCGGCAAGCCTCGCCGATGCGGACGAGGTCGAGCCTGCCGCCGCTCGTCCACTGCACGTGCGCGAGCGCGGCGACGGCCACGTCGGCGCTCAGGGAATTCAGAACAGCGGCGGTCCAGTCGTTATCTTCCGGCCAATCGACGATCTTCAGCGACGCGCCGTTTTTCTCGGCTAGCCGCTGCCACGGATAGTAGTTGGACGGGAACTGCTCGGCGAGCACGAGAATGTTCTGGCCTTTCTTGACCGGTAAATTTCGCGCGGCGGTCGCCATGCCGTAGCTGGCCGAGGGAACGATGGCGATGCAGTCGGCCGAACAGTTGAGGAACTGCGCGGCGGTCGCACGGAATTCGTCCGATCCCGTAAAGAATTTGTCGGGAGTGAGTTCCCACGGATGCGCTTTGCGGGCAAGGCCAGCGGCTCCGGCCTCCAGCGCCGGCTTCATCAGCGGCGACATGTAGCCGCAGTTCAGGTAAGCGACGTCGTCGGGGATGTCGAAGAGATGGCGTTGGCAGGGGATCATAGGCTCGTCTGTGGCATTCAGTTTATCAATACGCATTGTGGTGCAGAGTATCGCCGAGTTTCGAACTGGGGGAAGAGCGTGGCCGCCGCCTCATATCTTCTGCGTCTTCCACTTCCCTCGCTTGAAAAGCACCACGCTCGCCGCCGCCATGGAGCTTTCCGCGATTGCGACCGCATAATACACGCCGTTGGAATGCAGGCGCATTGGAATCGCCAGCCAATACGCCAGCGGGATCTCGAATAACCAGAAGCCGAAGAAGTTCACAATGGTCGGAGTGATCGTGTCTCCTGCCCCGTTGAAGGCCTGAATCATGACCATGAAGCACGCGTATCCGATGTTGCCGTAGCTGATGATGCGCAGACAGGTCGCGGCCAGCGGAACGACTGCCGGGTCCTGGGTGAACAGCCGCGCGATCGGCTCGGCCATGAATATGAAGAACACTCCAACCGATCCGAGGAAAAGCATGTTGTAGAAGCCGGTGCGCCAGACGGCTTGTTCGGCGCGCTCGGGCTTTTTGGCTCCGAGATTCTGGCCCACGAGCGTGGCGGCGGCGTTGCTGAGCCCCCACGACGGCAGGATAAGAAACACGACCACGCGAATGCCGATGGTGTAACCGGCGAGCGCGGCGGCTCCGAAGACGCTCACGATGCGCACCAGGCCGATCCAGCTGGTGCGCGATGGCGAACTGCAGGATTCCCGTCAAAGACACGCGCACCAGACGCACAAGCACGCTGAAATTCACGCGAAGCTGCCGCGCCAGGATGTGAATGCGCTCGGTCCCGCGTAGCAGGCGGTAGAACTGGTAGGCCACGCCGATGCTGCGTCCGGTGAAGGTGGCGAGAGCGGCGCCGGTGACGCCCAGGCGCGGAAAAGGTCCCAGCCCGAAAATCAGGCAGGGGTCGAGAATCAGATTGATGATGTTCGAAACCCACAGCAAGCGCATGGCGATGGCGGCGTCGCCGGCTCCGCGGAAGATCGCGTTGTTGAGGAACAACATGAGAATGGCGGCGCTGCCGCCGAGTGCAATTCGCGCATAACCGCTGCCTATCGAGACAATGTCGCTAGACGCGCCCATCAGCCGCAGCAACTGGGGCGCGTAGAGGAAACATGGAATTCCTATGGCCACCGAAGTGGCCAGGCCCAGCACGATGGCTTGCACTCCGGCGACGGCCGCGCCCTCTGGGTCTTTTTCGCCAATCCGCCTCGCCACCATGGCCGTGGTGGATAAGCTCAATCCGATGCCTACGGCGAAAACCAGGCTCAGCAGGGACTCGGTGAGCCCAACCGTGGCCACGGCGTTCGCGCCGAGCCTTCCAACCCAGAAAACATCTACCACCGCGAACAGCGATTCGAGCACCATCTCGAGAACCATGGGCACGGCGAGCAACAGAATCGCCCGGTTCAGGCTTCCCGTGGTGTAATCCTGATGAGAGCCGCGGATCGCCTCCCACAGAGAACTCCGCAGGCTGCGCTCGGGTGAGGGCGGCGGAGTATTGGTTGCTTTAACCGCTTCCATAAATACCTGGCAGGCTTTCTACGCGTCGCTTCCGCTGCTTTCGTTCAATGAAAATGCACGACGGCGTGGCTAGAGCAAAGGGAAAAACGGGACATCCGCAAGAGCGGATCGACAGAGCGGCGAATTAGACGCAGTCGAACATCGTGGAATCCTTATAGCGGGTCGGCAAGCCTTGCAATGCGAAGTTACGGCTAGGCCAGCTAAGTGAGAAAAATTATATCCGTAACTCGATCGGCTCGGCAATGGCATGGACCTCAATCCAAGCTGCCCTGCTCTATCACAACATTCTCCCGGACGATGAGCCGGTGGGCGGCCATTTCGCGCAGCTTGGGCAAAACGCGGTTCACGTGCTCATCGGTGTCGACGAATGAGATCACTACGGGCAACTGGCCTCCGGCTTCGACGAGGTGCGCAGTGCGAACTTTGCCTCGTCCGAGGAAGCCGGCAACGGCGTGGAAGACGACGGCTCCGAAGACATTTTCTTCGCGCAGATATTTGAGGATTTCGAGATGCAGCGGGCGATGGTGCCAGGAATCGCCTTCGGTGAGATAGATGGTGACTTGAACGGCCATAAATTTGGATGGCACTGCAATGCCGGCTGTCATTTTACAACCCCCGGGCGAGTGCGGCGCCAGCGAAGACGGCGGCGACGCAGAGCGCGTTGCTGGCCACGATGTTGAGGCCGGTCAGGAGCCATTGTCCCTGCTCCATCAGCGCGAAGCTTTCGAAGGCGTAGCTGGAGAAGGTGGTGTACGAGCCGCAGAAGCCGATGGCAACCAGCAAGCGCCAGCGCGGGTCGAGCAGCGCGCGTTCGGCCGAGAAAACGAGAAAGAACCCGAGGACGAGGCTGCCGGTGATGTTGATCAGCAGCGTGCCGTAGGGGAAGGCGGATGCGAAGTCGCGAGCGATGAGGGTGCTGAAAAAGTAGCGGGCGCTGGCTCCGACAATGGCGCCGAGCGCGATCCATATATAGTTTGGGAGATAGTTGGGGAGATGGTTCACGACCGAGTCCTCCTGCAAGAATTCTGTAGGAGTCATCAGCCGAACGGGCGGTTAACGGCGAACTCCATCGCCAAGGCATCAGTATAGCGCAAGGCTCGGCACGGGCGAAGACGACTTCGGTGCGAAGTTGGATGCGACTATCTGGCTAGAAAACTCCCAGCCAACGCACGGGGAAGCGGCTCCCGAGGGCGTTTACCAGGCGCTCATCCGCGGTAATGAGTTCAGTCCCGGTGGAGACTGCCAGTGCTACGTAGGTGCTGTCGTAGACGGTTCGACCAAAATCGACAGCGATCTTCAAGGCTTCGGGAAGAACGGCTCGGCTCGGCACGGTAGGAAAGCCGCGATCTAGCATCGTTTCCAGACCGCGCCGAGCCAATATGGCGGTGATCTCGCCACGCTTTGCCGCTTTCCAAAGGAAGTTACCGATCTCGATCCAGAACAGGTCGGGAACCAGGATTTGAAGCGAGCCGGCGACGTAAGCTCGAAGAAAGCGGTCGGCCCGATCGGCAAGAGGCTCGATAACTCCGGGCGACGCCCACTTGGCGGCGACGCTGGCATCCACGACGAAAGCCTTCACCGCTCTCGGTCCTCGCGGATCATCTCTTCGGTAGAAGGGAACGGACCCTTCCCGGAAGGCTGGTGGGAGCGAAGTTCCGCCAAGTCGTCATAGAACTGACGGCGCCGCTTCAGTTCCGCGGCGGTGGGTACGGTGTCCTTCAGCAGCGCGATGACCTCGGCGGCGATGGAGGTGCGGCGCTTGCGGGCGCGGGCGCGCAGGGCTTCGTAGAGGTCCTTAGGCACATTTTCCACGTATAGGGTAGGCATAGGGGTAGTCTAGCACATACCTAGGCCACAGGAAACGAGATGCGGCCTTCCCAAGGACGGAACGTGGTGCGATCCAGATCGCGCCCGCGTTAGCCGTGGAACAAGGCTGACTTCACGATCTCCTCGCGTCGCTTTAGCTTCAAACCTGTGGCATCATGCTAGCCATGACTCAAACAGTTAAGATGATCCTCATCGCCGTGGTCTCGTTTGTCCTAGGTCACCTCAGTTGCGCTCTGATGCACCACATGCATCATGCGTATCACCTCGGACATTAACACCGCGCCACCTGACCTGTCCGCGCACACGGCTGCAAATGGGGCGTTAAGGGTGGTCCCAGTGCGGCGCTCCCATTGCGAAAAGGGCTAAGCTCCGGCATAATAATGGTTTGTCTTTACTTCGCCGGACCCTTCCGGGCAAAGGATACCGAAGTCTGTGCTAATGATCCGTCTGGCGCGCTTTGGCGCGCGTAAACAACCGTATTACCGAGTGGTGGTGATTGAGAAGGAGCGGGCTCGCAATGGCCGCCCGGTGGAAGTGGTGGGCACGTACAATCCGCGCACCAATCCGGCCACTTTCGACCTGAAACGCGAGCGCATTGAGCACTGGGTTTCGAAAGGCGCCCAACTTTCCGACCGGGTCAGGAAACTGCTTGCTTCGCCCGCGCCGGCTGCGGCCGTTTCGGCCGTTTAGCCGTCCTTGCACTCGCCAATTCAGGAGCAAAGTCCAGGAGCAGTCAATGATCGAGCCGAGCGTCAGCCCGCGCGCCATGATCGACTACATCGCCAAGGCGATTGTCGACGCCAAAGGCGAGGTTTTTATTGACGAGTACGACGACGGGGACGAAACCGTCATCGAGCTCGAAGTGGCAGAGGCCGACTTGGGCAAAATCATTGGCCGCTCCGGCCGCGTGGCCCGCGCCTTGCGCAACGTGCTCAGCGCAGCCGGCTCGAAGCTGAACAAGCGGTACGCGCTCGAGATCATCGAGTAGAAAGTCGTCGATCAGGAGATCAGCCAATCGCGGCACCGGACGCAAACAGCGAATGGATAACCCTGGCGGTCGTCATCAAGACGCAGGGACGCCGCGGAGAAGTAGCGGTCGAACTGCACACCGATGTTCCGGACCGTTTCCGGCAAGACATGCGGCTGTGGGCGCTTACGAAAGATGGGCAGCGCCGCAAAGTAACGGTCGAGGATCTCTGGCCGCATAAGAGTTTTCTCGTACTGAAGTTTCAGGGCGTCGAAACGATTTCCGATGCCGAGCCGCTGGTCGGCGCCGAACTTCAGCTTCCGCGCAGCGAACGCGCCCAGTTGGAGCCGGGCTGGACGTACCTGAGCGACCTGATCGGTTGCACAGTGTTCAATGGCCAGCGCGAGATCGGCGAAATCGAGGACGTAGAGTTCGGGGCCGGAGAAGCGCCGCTGCTGGTCGTTCGAGGTAAAGAGCAGCGGGGCGAAGATGGGAAGGGTGCGAAGCTGCCCTACGAGATCCCCTTCGCCGAGGCGTACCTTGAGAAGCTGGATCTGGAACATAAGCAGGTCCGGATGAAGTTGCCGGACGGCTTGCTGGAAGTGAACGCGCCGAAGAGCGATTGAGTCATTGAATCATTGAGGTATTGAATCATTGGCTCAAGGTTTCAATGATTCAATACTTCAATACTTCAATGATTCAATGACTAAATGCCAGATCGACATTCTCACGATCTTTCCCGACTTCTTTCGCGGACCACTGGATTACGGCATTGTGCGCCGGGCGCGGGAAACGGGCCTGGTCGAAATCAGCGTTCACGATCTGCGGGCTTTCACGAAAGACAAGCACCGCACCGTGGACGACCGCCCGTTCGGCGGCGGCGAGGGCATGGTCCTGAAGCCGGAACCGATCTTTGAATGTTTGGAGTCGTTCGGCGACGTGGAGCCGCGTGAAGCGCGCTTAAGCGCGGGCGCGAGCCAATCCGTGATTCTGCTTTCCGCACAGGGACGCAGGCTCGATCAGACGCTGGCGGCGGAACTTTCCGCGCTGGACCGCATCGTGCTGATCTGCGGACGCTACGAAGGCGTAGACGAGCGCATCAGCGAGTATTTGGCGGATCGCGAGATTTCGATCGGCGACTATGTCCTGAGCGGCGGCGAATTGGGGGCAGCGGTGATTGTCGACACGGTTACGCGGCTGATCCCGGGCGCCGTTGGAAACGAGAATTCGACGCGGCAGGAATCGTTCACCGAGGCGTTAGCCGGCTTGGCGGAACTGGCCGGCAACGGCCCGAGTTCGACCTGCATTTCCGGCGGATTGCTCGATTACCCGCATTACACGCGGCCGGCGGACTTTCGCGGTATGGCGGTGCCGGAAGTGCTGATGAACGGCAACCACGACCAGATTCGCAACTGGCGCCGAAAAACGGCTTTGGCAAAAACGCTGCGCAACCGTCCCGACTTGCTGGAACGGGTTCGGCTGACAGCGGAAGACGAGGAATTGCTGAATCAGATTAAGTTAGATCAGATCAAGCTGGCCCAGGCCTCAACTGACGGAAACGGGGCCAGCCCAGTCTCTACAGAATGATCTATCTAAAAGAGATCACGGAAAGAATTAGGAAGGAAACGTTATGCGCAATCCGATTATCGAAAAACTGTTGGCGAAATCACGCCGCACCGACATTCCGAAGTTTGGCCCCGGCGATACCATCAAGGTGCTGGTCAAGATCAGAGAAGGCGAAAAAGAGCGCCTGCAGGCGTTCGAAGGCGTCGTGATTGCCCGGAAGCGAGGCGCGCAACCCAGCTTTACCGTCCGCAAAATCAGCTTCGGCCAGGGTGTGGAGCGTATCTTCCCCATCGACTCCAAGGTCATCGACAAGATTGACGTCGTGCGTTCGGCGAAAGTCCGCCGCGCCAAGCTCTACTATTTGCGCGGGCTCAAGGGCAAGGCCGCGCGGCTGAAAGAAGTCGAACAGCAACAATAAGCGAGATAATTCTTCTGCCCGCAGGTTCTAGTGTGGTGACGGGGCTCCGCCCCGTCCAAGCGGGGCGGAGCCCCGCTTCCGTACAACCGTCGAATTCCGCTCTTGCTTCCCGCCGCTGCTTCAGCGAAGATTGCTGAGCAGAAGCTGTGTCCAAGTCCACGCGCACATCGAAAACTTCCACCGCAGAAAGTATTTCTGCCTCTGCCGCCAAGCTCCGCCTGCTGAAAAAACTGCGCTGTACTCTTAATTTTGAAAAGCGGGCCTGGGCTGCGGGCGCGACTCACGTTGCCGGAGTCGACGAAGTCGGCCGCGGATCGCTGTTCGGCCCGGTCGTGGCTGCTGCCGTGATTCTCTATCGGAACGACGACCCGGCACACCGCATTCGCGGCCTGCGCGATTCCAAACTGCTTCCCGCCGAGCGCCGCGAAGAACTTGCGCTTCTGATTCGCCGGCATTGCATCGCCTGGGCGGTTGCCGCCGTCGATTCCGCCCGCATCGATCAGATCAATATCTACCAGGCTTCGCGCCTCGCCATGCTGCATGCCGTTCAGCAACTGGCGCCGGCGGCGAGTCATCTTCTCGTCGACGCAGTCCGGCTCGATTGCGAACTCCCGCAGCAACCGATCATTCACGGCGACGCGCTCTCGGCCTCGATCGCCGCCGCCTCCATCATTGCCAAGGTCGAACGCGACCGCATGATCTCCGCCTGGGACCCGGTCTTTCCCATGTACGGCCTGGCGTCGAACAAGGGATACTGCACGCCGCGTCACCTCGCGGCCCTGCGCGAGCACGGCCCCTCGCCGCTGCATCGGCTGTCGTTTTCGCCGGTATGGAGCGCGCCGATTCCGCAGGAAGTTTTGGGCTTTATGCTGGATGAGTCGGCTCCTGACGCTGCTTCAATTGAGGGAGGGCCCGTGGCAGCGATTTCACAGACGTAGGGCCGTCGTCTCACCGTCCCGTGAATTCGCAGCGTAATTTGGATTGTCATCCTGAGCGAAGCGAAGGACCTATGCATTTGCTCGCAGCGCTGGAATGCATAGGTCCTTCGCTTCGCTCAGGATGACAGCCTAGATTTTGTGTAGCGCACGACGTCCCCGCGCTTATTTCGCCCGATAAATCTCCGTCAGCAGATCCGGCTTCGACTCGTCCCGCACCAGGTGCGGATACTTTTCGCCGCCGTGATAATCGAGTTTCACCACGCGGAAGTAATCAGTGTTTTCGACGATCAGCTCAATTGGCGATGGACTGGTTTTGGCGGCTCGAATAGCGTCGTGCCAGACATCGCCAGAAAATCTACGGCCGTTCACGGCGACAATCTTCATCCCCGGCCCGATCCCGGCTTTGGCGGCAATCATGCCCTCGACCGTATCCCGAATTTCGCCATCGTTCCCGGCCAACAGTCCCACCGAGTAATGAGCATTAATGTTCTTTCCATCGCGATCCTGGGCGCGATCCAGTTCCGAAGGAAACTCGTCGTACACCAGTTTCCATCCGCTGCCTTCGACTCCGCCGAGCGGGGCGTGCGCGTCGGGGCCGTGGTTCGTGAGACGCTCCATCCAGAATCCGCGCCAGTCGTAGGGAGCAACCTGGTTCAGCGCGCTCACCACGTCGTCGAAGGTATAGGTCTTCACCATGGGCGGGCCGCTGGGCGCGCCATAGAAGAGTTTGCAGAAATCATCCAAAGATTTTGCGTCCTTGGTTTGCTGACGGATGATCACATCCGCCCACAGCCAGGTGAGCACGTCTTCGTCGTAATAATCGAGCGGGCGCCGATAATCCTCCCACGCCTTGGGAGCGCTCTGCATGCTGGGAACGCCGTCGGCGGTATCCTGCAGATTGCGCCAGACTCGGCCCGACCGATGATCCAGATCGGCCGCAATCTGCGCTAGCGCATCGCGAGCCGACGCGGGCGTGCGTTCGCCGCTGCGCGCCGAGAGCATATCTCCAAGGTATGAGGTCAGGCCCTCATACACCCACAGCAGGTCGGTCTGCATCGGCTGCTCGAAATCCGGCGTCGCCAAATCCGCCGGACGCCGGTACTTCCCGTTCCACGAATGCACATACTCGTGCGGCAGAAGTCCGGCGGCCATCTTTCGTCCGTCTTCTTCCACCAGCGACCGCTCTTCAACGCGGCTGTCATTCGATTCGTGATGCTCCAATCCGAAATGCGCGACGTGGTCGCTCAGGGTCAGCAAAAAGTGGTAATCGTTGTAGTGCCGCGCACCGAAAAGAATGCCAGCCTGCTTCACCAGGTTCCGGTAATGTTCAAAGACCTCTTCCGGAGCATCAAGCGCGGCGGGGCTGTCGGCCGCAAGATCGAGTTCCGCAGGAGGATTTTCGCCGGACGGCGTCAGTGGCACGACCTTCAAGTACTCGCCCGCGATTACCGGACCATCCACCAGCATGGTCAGCGAAACCGGGGCAAAATGAATCTCGTTATCGTTGCCCGCCTGATCGGAAACATGCAGCGACGTTCCAAACTTCCATCCCGTGGGCAGCCGCAAGCTCGCGCTATAGGTAAGTTGATCGGAACTGTACCCTGCAGGATAGAGCAGCAGCGTGTTCCAGTTGACGATGTACAACTTCTCCGTTGCGCCGACACCCGAGCTGTATCCAGGCTCAAATGACGTGGGTGAAGCGTAGTCGAGATTCGCAACGACCTCGTTCTCGCCTGCCGGAACTTCCACGTGAAACGTGAAGCCGTCCAGCAGATCGCGCCGCCATTTCAACGTCTTTCCGCTCGCCGTGAACTTCAGGCCGGTCAAATCCGTGATCGGCCCCGTCGGCCCGTGCTCGCCGGGAATCCATTTTGGATAGTAGAGCGTGAGCGTCCCCGGCTTAGCCGGAATGCGCAATTGCGCGTGGAAAATCTTACGTGGCGCTTCCGACGCGTCCACGGAAAGCGCGACGGTCGGTGCATTTGCCGCAAAAACTGAACACGAAAACAACAGAACAATGGCGATGCAAAAAAAGTTCCTAACCCCACAACGTGAGCCCATTCCCCCTCCGAATTGTCCGAGTCATCCCGCAGTGATGCAAATAAGAACCGTACGTTAATATATCAGCCTGCGGCGCCGGCAACGACGGGCGCTGACGGCAGGCGCTCCTTGCCTGCTATCATCCCAGCGTGCCCGCGCGCGGAAAATTTATCACCTTCGAAGGTCTCGACGGCAGCGGCAAGAGCACCCAGGTCGAGAAGTTGGCGCGTTCTCTGCGCGCCCACGGCCTCTCCGTCACCATCACCCGCGAACCGGGCGGCACCGCCGCGGGCGAGAAGATTCGCGAAGTGCTGCTGCACTCCGCCACCTCGGGACTCTCTCCGCTCACGGAATTGGCCCTCATGTTCGCCTCGCGCGCTCAGCACATTCACGAGGTCATTCTGCCCGCGCTCGCCGAAGGACGCATCGTCCTCTGCGATCGCTTCACCGATTCGACCGAGGCTTACCAGGGCGGAGGCCGCAAGCTGGGCACGAAGCCTGTGCTCGAGATGCACGAGATCCTCTGCGGCAACCTGCAACCCGACCTGACCATCCTGCTGGATAACGAAGTGGCTTTCAGCGTCGAGCGCGCAAGGCGTCGCAATCAAAAGCACAAGGGCGGACGCTCAGAAAAAGGCTCGGACAAAGACGAGAACCGCTTCGAGCAGGAAAGCCGGGCTTTTTTCGGACGCGTCCGCCACGCCTACCTGGCCATCGCGGCCCGCGAGCCGCAACGAGTGTACGTCGTAAACGCCCGAGGCACGCCCAGCCAAACGCATGCGGTTATCATGGAGTTGGTGCGGAAGAAGCTGAAAATCTAATTAGACGTGGAAGTGCGCGCTATAGTTACTGCCTCTTAGCTCTTATCCTCTTGCGTCAGCTAAACTAATGAGTTCACTCGCCGCCTGACAGACGGGTGTATACTCCGAGCATCGGAAACGCCGAAAAAGCGAGTTCCGGTTGCCGTGTTCCTGTGAGATTCCCGCGCGCCACAGATCGAGCACGTTTGCCAGCCGGAAGTCGGCGAAGGAGAGGGTTCATGTCCGATAATCGCGACCTCAATATCTTCAATCTGACGCATACGTCTATTCGCCAGTTTGTGTTCTTCATGAAGGCAATTGCAGACAATAACCTGTGGGATGAGGCGGAACAGCACCTCAAGTCTCGGGGATGCACCAGGATAATCCTCAGCGTCGAACCAATCGGTGCGATCCAGCAAATGCTACAACAAAAGATACAACAAAAGCCGTCGGCGGGGAATAAACTAACCCCGCAAATTATTAGGGTTTCAGGGTCGATTTCATGCCTTCATCCTGTAGGACCTCTTCCAGATCCGCACCCTCCTGAGCCGCCCGGTGGTCGTCCCGGTGGCCCACCGCCCGGCCCACCTGAGCCAGATCCAGATCCTGGGGACGGCGGAGTTTAAGAGCTAAAAGTTAACAGCGATTCTCTGTGTCCTTTTCCGATTTCGCCGGCAACCCGGAAACCATCCATCGCCTGCGCGAGATGCTGGCACGCGATCGCTTTCCGCACGCCGTCATTCTTTCCGGCGCGCACGGATCGGGCAAGTACACGCTCGCTCTGATGCTCGCCCGCGCCATGAACTGCCTGGAGCAGTCATTTACCGGCACCGGCGAAGGGCCTGACGGCAATGGCTTACCCGATTTCTGCGGACGCTGCTCGAACTGCACTCGCATCGCTCAGTCTGAAGATCTCGACGCCCGCTTCGCCGAAGCCGTCGAGGCTCGCGAAAATCTGCGCGACACCGACAAGAAAGAGACCCGGCTCTTCGTCCAGACCCACCCCGACGTGCTCATCATCCCGCCCGATCCGCCGCAAATGATGATCAAGGTCGACCAGGTTCGCCATGTGATTGAGACCATCTACTATCGTCCCGGCGAAGCTCGCGAGCGCGTTTACATCTTCACTAGTTCGGCCTTCATGAAAGAGGCCGCCAACGCGCTGCTCAAAGTTCTGGAAGAGCCACCCGAGTTCGCGACCATTTTTCTGCTGACCGAAAACGCCGGGGAATTGCTGCCGACGATTCGCTCCCGCTCCATGACCTTCAATCTTGGCTCGCTCGATTTCACAGAGATCGAGGGTCAGCTCGCTCGGCTTCGTCCCGATTGGAACCCCCGGCAGCGCGCGCTCGTCGCCCGCCTCAGCGAAGGCGCCATCGGACGTGCCTTGTCCTTCGACCTGGAAAGCTACATCGCCGCCCGCAGCCACGCGCTAATTATGCTGAAATCCGCGCTCGGCGGCGGCGCTAACGGCAACGACCACACCGAGTTGTTCAAAGTCACCGAAAGCTACCGTTCCGGCGCCGAAGGCCGCGAGAAAATCGACAACCTTCTCCGAACTCTCTACGCGTTGCTCGAAGACCTGATGTTCCTGCAATCCGGCGCGGCGCAACTGGTGCGGAATACGGACATTCTCGGCGAACTCAAGAAGATGTCCGAAGCGGCCGACTTCGCCTGGGTGCAACGCGCGGCGGAGGGTCTCGCCGAAGTCGAACGCGGGCTGCGCCGCAACCTGCTGCGCTCGCTCTCGCTAGATGCCTTCGCAACCGCCCTAGAACGCGTGCCCTGAGCTCGCCCGCTACGTATACCGTGCTGTAGAGACGCGGCTTGCCGCGTCTCCCGCCGCGTACATCGCGACATCAAGAAGACGGGGCAAGCCCCGTCTTTACCGGCGGATTGGGCTGCCTGGTCGGGCCGCCGCACGAAAGACACCGCGCAAACATTGTCATCCCCTGCCCGCTGTGATAACGTAAGCCTCAGTTCACACCTCTGGACCCACAATCACAGGCTTGAGTGTTGTGGCATATTCTGCCCGCCCAGCGCGCAGGTGGTGCAATTTGAAAGATGCACTCGACTCCATACCAGCCGAACAATCCGCGGATCAGGAAAGCTTCGCGAATCGCAAGCTGATCCGCCCAACCCTCAATCGCGCCGAGCAAGCGCACAATAACCACGGCCCCAACCACCCGCCCACCGAACGCAGAGACAGGGACAGAGACCGCGACCGTTCCGCGGCTCCCGCCAAGAAGACCGCGCCCAGCGAGCAGACCAACGCCGAAAATTTCTATTATCAGAAGCAGATGCAGTCCAAGACGCCCATGGTCGTCGTGCTGCGCGACGGCGAGGAAGTCCGCGGCTATATCGAGTGGTACGACAAACACTGCATCAAGCTGAACCGCACCGGCGCCGCCAACCTGATGATCTACAAGCCCGCCATCAAGTACATGTTCAAGGAAGGCGAGAACGGGAAGAAGTAGGCGGCAAATAGGGCCGCGGCTCTGAATATACGAGTTTCTTGAACCTCACTTCACCGCTTTCTCAACGTTCTCCAGTCTCCCCTGCGTATCCCCGAAGTTAGGAGCCAGTTTCAGAGCGGCTCGATAGGCGTCGGCGGCAGCCGAGGGTTGTCCCTTTTCTTCGAGAACACGGCCTTGCCAGTAGAAGGCGAGCGCCGAGGGCGCGACTTGTCCCGCCCGGGCAAAATCCTGCAAAGCGGCGTCGAGCTTCCCCTCTGCGTGCTCGATCAAGCCGCGGCCGACGAGACTATTCTGCTCATACGGATTCAGCACAAGGGCTGCGGTGAACTCCGCCACCGCTTCATCACGCCGCCCAAGTTGATCGAACAGCACACCCAGATTGTTGTGTGTCTGCGCGGCTTCGCGTTCGTCCGACGCATACTTCAGCGCGAGTCGATATTCCTGCTGTGCCCGATCCAGTTCATTCTGCCGATGCCACAGCGTGCCCAGGTTATAGTGCGCGGTCGCGAGCGTAGGCATCAGTTGGATGGCGCGCTCGAGATGTGGTGCGGCCAAGTCCGGACGGCGCATTTCCATCAATGCCGATCCCAGATTCCCCTCGGCGATAGGATTCGCGCCCGTCACTTCAAGCGCATGCGCAAACAGGCTGTAACTGTCTCGCCAATATCCGATCTGGATGTGCGCCGTAGTGGCATATCCAAGCAGCACGGCCAACCCAATGGCCACCTGCGCCACCCGGCTCAGCGAAATGCGCGCGGCCGCTTCCGCCAGCAGCCAGACGCCAATCACGAACAATCCCCAAAGAGGGAGATACGCGTACCGGTCCGCCCACGCCTGGCGCCCGACCTGGACGATTCCGATCATCGGGGCCAAAGTTCCCAGAAACCACAGCCAGCCCACCGGCAAATAGCGGCGTTCACGCAAGAGCCAGAACACGGTCGTGACCCCAGTCAGCAGCGCTGCTGCGCCCAGCACTTTCCAGAGCGCGAGCGAGCCCTCGGGATGCGGATAAAACACCGCCAGCCGCGACGGCCATACCGCCTTTTCCACATAAATGAGATAGGAGAAGGCGGCGTTCTTCACCCGCATCGTAAGTGGCAAGAGCTCGGTCGAGCCGACGGCGCCGCCCGCGCGCTGTACGTAGAGCGTAATCGCCGCGCTGGCCGCCGAGAGCGCCAAGAGAGGAACCTTTTCCAGCACAAGCCGGGAAAGCGGCGTCTCCGGAAACCGCTGCAGCGGCCAAAAATCGACGAGCAAGAGCGCCAACGGGAGCGTGATCGCCATAGGCTTCGCCATCAGCCCGAGCGCGAACAGCAGCGCGACCAGCAGATAACGACCAGCCCGCGGCCTCTTCGCGTACCAGCCATAAGCGCCCAAAGCCAGCAGAAAGAAAAAAGTACAGAGGACAGTCTTGCGCTCGGCGACCCAAGCCACCGACTCGACATTCAGCGGATGGACAGCAAACAACCCCGCCACAAACGCGCTGCGCCCTACGAATCCCGTCGCCGTCGCCAGCAGCAGGAACAGCAGCACCACGTTGAAGGCGTGCCACAGCACGCTCTGGGCGTGATGTCCCGCCGGTCGCAGCCCGAACAACTGCACATCGGCCATGTGCGAAATCCAGGTCAGCGGATGCCAATTGACTTCCGTCGTCGTGGTGAAAGCCCACGCCAGACCACGCGAAGTCAGCCCCTGTTGAACCTGCCAATTCGAGGTCACATAGGGGGGATCGTCGTAGTTGACGAATCCGTTCCCGAGCGCAGGGTAGTAAAGCGCCAGAGTGCCGAGGAACAGCAAGAGCGCGATGAGGGTTACGGTGTTTCGACGCTTGGGCACTATTATTTTCTAGCAGGCCGGGAAGGGAACGGGATAGTCCTTAGTTGGTGGCACAACCGCATGATATTGGGCACAACTACTGTCGGTCCAGCCTTGCCGGTGGAGAGCCGGGCGTCCCCGCCCGGCCACGATAGTGCAGGACGGCGAGACGCCCGTCGCTCCATGGAGCGACTGACCAGAGAATCTGACCGACGCCCCTACAGCTTCGGCAGCACAATCCCTTTCTGCGCCTGATACTTTCCTTTGCGATCCTTGTAGCTGGTCTCGCAAACTTCGTCCGACTGGAAGAAGAGAATCTGGCACAGTCCTTCGTTGGCGTAGATCTTCGCCGGCAGGGGCGTCGTGTTCGAGATCTCGAGCGTGACGAAACCTTCCCACTCCGGTTCGAAGGGCGTCACATTTACAATGATCCCGCAGCGCGCGTACGTCGATTTGCCCACGCAGATGGTGAGCACATCGCGCGGAATCTTGAAGTACTCGACCGACCGCGCCAGCGCAAACGAATTCGGCGGCACGATGGCGACGTCGGAGTTCACGGTCACGAACGAGCGCTCGTCGAAATGCTTCGGGTCGACAATGGTGCTGTTGACGTTGGTAAAAATCTTGAACTCGTCGGCCACGCGCAAGTCGTATCCGTAACTCGACACGCCGTAGGAAATCACTCCCGTGCTCACTTGCTTTTCCGAGAACGGGTTAATCATGTCGTGCTCCTGCGCCATGCGCCGGATCCAGCGGTCACTCTTGATCATGAAACTCCTTTGGAATTGGTAATTGGGTAATTTTGTAATTTGGGCAATTTAAAAGCGGATCGCGCGAGGGGGAATTACGACCGCGACCGCTTTCAAATTACAAAATTACCAGATTACAAAATTGCAAAATTTCTCGGGCTGGTGTGCTGTCATCTTATTAGAAAGGTTCCCCCGTTGACAATCCGCACTATCTCCCTTAGCATCAATAACTTGAGGAACGCCAATCCTCGGGAGACGGGGGACAGCTGTGATTAAGCTCGACATCATCAACGAAGTGGTCAACCGGACCGGGATCACCAAGACCAAGGCGGAGCTCGCCGTCGAAACCGTCTTCGAAAGCATGAAGAAGGCGCTCTCGACCGGCGACCGCATTGAACTGCGCGGCTTCGGCGTGTTCAACGTGCGTCCGCGCAAGACCGGCATCGGGCGCAATCCGCGCACCGGCGCCGAAGTTTCCATTCCGCCCGGCAAGGCCGTCCGCTTCAAGCCCGGCAAGGAACTGCAATCGATCGACTAACTGCGCGAGAATTGCAGAGCTGACAGGTCAAATTGCGGAAGTAACCCACACACGTCTGCAATCTGACCTCTTACCTCTGACCTCAGGTTCCTATGTCCGACCCCGCATCCCATTTTCCGGCCGCCCTCGAATGGAAACAGCAGCCCCAGCCCAGCGTTTGGGTGACCCCGCCGCCGCGCCAGCGCTGGTGGCTGTATGGACTGTTCCTGCTTTTGACCCTGTTCAGTACGATGGTCGTTGGCGCCCGCATGCAGTTCTACTTCCAGAATCACCAGCCGGTATTTTGGCTGGGTGATGATTCTCTGTCCATATTTCCCATCGACTGGATCGCCCGACATCCCGCAAACCTGCTGCTGGGCCTCCCTTTCGCGCTCACATTAATGTTCATTTTGTTCGCACATGAGATGGGGCACTACCTTTACGCGCGTCATTACCGCGTCTACGCAACGCCGCCGCTCTTCGTACCTTGTCCCTATCTCAGCTTGTTTGGGACGCTCGGCGCGTTCATTCGTATTAAGAGCCCGATCCCCTCGCGCGCCGCACTCTTCGACATCGGAATCACCGGCCCGATCGCCGGATTCATTCCCGCCTGCGTGGCTCTGCTATATGGGCTTTCACTCTCCCGACCCATTGTTGGTTCCGCGGAGCCAGCTCTTCACCTTGGGTTTCCGCTAGCCTTCAGTCTAGCCGCGCGCCTCCTTCACATCGCCTGGCCGCTTTCTGCGTTATCACTCCATCCGGTCGCAGCTGCCGCTTGGGTTGGAATGTTCGCCACCGCACTCAACCTCATGCCGGGCGGCCAGCTCGACGGCGGCCACATCGTATTTTCCATATCACCTCGCCTGCATCGCTGGGTCTCGTTGCTCACCGTGGTAGCGCTCGTGCCATTTGGAAAATATCTTTGGACCGGCTGGTTCCTCTGGGCCGTACTGTTGGCCTTGACAAGGGGGCATCCTCGCGTTCCGCGCTATCCCGATGTCTCGGGCCGCCGCCGTGCCCTCGCGCTCTGCGCCGCGCTCATGCTGGTACTGGCTTTTACGCCGGCACCCATCACTCAAAGCTCCGGAAAAGAAGTCTGGCCAAAGATCCGCGACGGAAGCCGCGACACGCTGCACGATCTCCGCGAGTACGTTCGCCACAAGTTGCACCGCAGATAATCGCTTCGCGAAGAAAAGGACCTCCCGAACGGCCAACGACCGGCGACCAACGACGCTTCTACATCAGCCACACCGCATCCACATCCACAATCATCTGCGTGCGCGGAATCTTACGCGCCGCCGCTTCCGCCAGCATCGCCCGCAAAAGCGCATTCATCTTCTCGCGGCTGGGAGACTTCAAAATAAAGTGATAGCGGTAATCGCGCTTCAACCGCGTAATCGGAGCCGCAGCCGGCCCCAGCACGCGAATCCCTTCATGCCGCGTCTTCTCAAACCAGCGTCCAAGTTCGCCCGACCAGGTCAGCGCGTCGTCCAACTTCTCGGAGCGAATCAGCACATTCGCAATCGCGCTGTACGGCGGATAGTGCATCCAGGCGCGAAATTGCAGCTCCTTTTCGTAGAATCCGGCAAAGTCATGCCGCGCCGCAAACTGCACCGCGTAGTGCTCCTGAAAATAAGTCTGCAATACAACTTTCCCGGGAGACTGTCCACGCCCCGCGCGCCCTGCCACTTGCGTCAATAGCTGAAAGGTTCTCTCCGCCGCGCGGAAATCGGGCAACCCCAGCGCCATGTCGGCTCCCACCACGCCGACCAGCGTGACGCCGTGTATGTCGTGCCCCTTTGCGATCATCTGTGTGCCCACCAGCATGTCGAGCGCGCCTTCATTCAGCGCGTTCAGCGCCTGCTCGAAATCTTCCCGCCCGCGCACCGTATCGCGATCGAGCCGCCCGATCCGCGCCTGCGGGAACATGCCGTGCAGCAACTCCTCCAGTTTTTCCGATCCCGTCCCCACGAAGTACACATACTCGCTGCCGCAAAGCGCGCACTTGTCGGGGATGTGCTCGACATGCCCGCAATAGTGGCATTCCATCTTGCCGTCGCGCTTGTGGTGGGTCATCGACACGGCGCAGTTCTTGCACTGCAATGTCTTGCCGCACGCGCGGCACAATACCACCGGAGAATATCCGCGCCGGTTGAGCAGCACCATGACCTGCTCCTTTTTTTCGAGCCGCTCGCGGATTTCCTCCGCCAGCTTGCGCGAGATGACCTGCTCCTGCCCCGTCTCCTGAAATTCCTGCCGCATATCGACAATCTCGACTTCCGGCAGCGGACGCATCTCCACCCGATCCGGCAACTCAACCAGCGCGTACTTATTTTTCTTCGCGTTGTAATACGACTCAAGCGATGGCGTGGCCGACCCCAGCACCACAGTCGCGCCCGCCCCCGCCATCTTTGCCCGCATCACCGCGACGTCGCGCGCGTGATAGCGCGGCGTCTCTTCTTGCTTGTAAGACGAATCCTGCTCCTCATCGACGATGATGAGCGCCAGATCGCCGACCGGCGCGAACACCGCCGACCGCGTTCCCGCCACCACCCGCGCCTCGCCACGACGTATGCGGTGCCACTGCTCCGCCCGCTCCGCATCCGACAGCCCCGAATGCAGAATCGCAACTTCATCGCCGAACACCTGGTGCAGATCCGCCGCCACCGCCGGGGTCAGCCCGATTTCAGGAACCAGCAGGATCGACGACCGCCCCGCGTCCAGCGCCTGCCGCATGCAGGCGAGATACACCGCCGTCTTTCCCGACCCGGTGATGCCATGCAGCAGCAGCCCTCCGAATTTGCGCGACGCCACAGCCTCGCCAATCTTCGCCAGCGCTTCCTTTTGCGCTGCGCTGAACTCGAACTCAAACGGAGACGGCCGAGGCTTGAGCCTTGAAAGTTTGACCTCGGAAGCCGTAAAGTCCAGCGGCTCATCCACCAGTCGAATCAGCCCACGCCGAACCAAAGTGCCCAGCGTAGTGCGCGGCACATCCACTCCGCGCAAAGCCTCGACGGGCAAGCGCCCGCCAGAGGCGGCGAGCGTCTCGATCAAAGTTCGCTGGTTCTCGTTGAGCTTCTTTGTTGCGCGAACGGTAGCAAGGCTCGT
>Ga0181515_1302386_pt1 | contig 20330 bp, 18 predicted proteins | sample PEATcosm2014_Bin_11_FD_127748 | JGI IMG/M metagenome (GOLD analysis project Ga0181515, IMG submission 127748) | Metatranscriptome of peatland microbial communities from MTU Mesocosm Facility, Houghton, MI, USA - PEATcosm2014_Bin23_30_metaT... | ecosystem: Environmental > Terrestrial > Soil >... | reverse complement strand
GTCGACGCCGTGCTTGCCAGCGCCAGCCGCGGCGAGGGCCACGCCCGGGCGGCGGCGCCGGCCTGGTCCACTATCTTGAGCGAGCCGGCGACCGATCCCGAGGTGCTCGCCCTGGCGGGCCACAATATTTTCTCTGAAGTCTTTTTCTTCCTGCTGGGACGGCTGATCTATCTTTTCGCGCTCGACCGCTTTCACCTCAAAACCCGCGGACTCGAAAACCTGCCGGAAAAAGGCCCGTACCTCATCTGCTCGAACCACCAGAGTTACATGGACCCGCTGGTGCTGGCCGGGGCGCTGCCGTGGCGGCTGCTTCGCGATGCTTTTGCCCTGGGTACGAGCGACGTTTTCGGTACAGGATTCATGCGGCGCCTGGCGCGCTGGCTGCGCACAGCCGTCCTCGATCCGGACGCGAACCTGGTGCCCGCCATGCGCGCCGGATTCTTCGGCCTCAGCCAGGGACACATCCTTGTTCTTTATCCCGAAGGCGAGCGCACCAACGACGGTAACCCGGGCGTCTTCCGCAAGGGCGCCGCGATTCTCTCGATCCACGCGCAAGCGCCAATCGTTCCGGTCGCGATCGCGGGCTTCTACGAAGCCTGGCCCCGCCACAGAAAATTTCCCAAGTTCAACGATCTGCAACTGGTATTCGGCGAGCCCATTCAACCCCCGCCGCTGCGAGAAGCGAGCGAAGCCGCGTATGAGCGCCTGACGTCCGAGTTGAAATCTCGAGTGGTCGCGATGTGGCAGGAACTGCGAGAAAAGGAATTGCGGGGAAAGAACGCGCGCGACCCGGAAGAAAATCCCAAGAGTTCAGCGCTGGCGGAAACGCTTTAGCCTTCTATCCGGGTGGTCCTATGCCCCCGCGCCCTGAGTCCGCTCGCCTATGATTTTCGTAAAGGCTTCTACTACCCCGGCGTGGTACTTCTGGCCCGCTCCCGCCAAGATTTCCTGCTCGGCCTGGTACGGCGACAGAGCTTTGCCGCCAGCGCCGCTGATCAGCTTCTGGTAGGCATCCGCCACGGCCAGAATGTGAGCCTCGAGCGGAACGTTGACCGAGCGCGCTCCTTGATCCCGCAGAATCTGTTGCGCGACGATGATCGGAATCACCCGCCGCAGCGAATTGCCGACCGCCTGGGCACGTCCATCGGCCTTCTGGCGCTTGCGGAAACTGGCAACCACCTCGTCGCGGCTCATATCCGCGGCCTTGTAAAGAATGTCGTTGGTGATGCCAAGCTTGCTCAGATCCCGCAGCAGCACCGCCGACCGCAGCAATTCGACGCGATCCGACCCCAGGCCCATCGCCTCTGCGATTCTGGTCGACGCCTCCACCAGCCGCTGGTTTTCACCGACGCCAAGTTTCTCGTTGGCCATGAAATGTTGCAGAACCAGCAGCAGCCCGCCAAAGCTTTCCCGGATGTCGGTGGTCATCGCCTGCTTGCGCTCGTAAAGTGTGCCCATCACGTAGCCGACCACCACCAAAACTCCTGCCCAGATAGCAAAGTTGAACAGCCGCTCGCCGGGCAACGACAGCACCCGGTGCGCCGGCATCAGGTTGTTCAGGAAGTCGAGCAGAACGACCAGGAACACGCATGCGAAAGCGGTGAGGGTCGCGTGCCGGCGTCCGAAATAATAGGCCGAGTACAAGGTCGGCAGAAAATAAAAGCAGAGCGCCATGGGCAGCGACTGCGCGTAGAACTGCACCAGCGCCGCAATCAAGAACAACGACAGCAGCAGGATACTTTCCCTAGCGACTTTACCCATTCTCACGCTCATGGTTTCACTCGTCCGGCTTTATTCGGGTAAAGCCAGAGACGTCCTCATGCCATGTTGGAGCAATCGCGCTCCCGTGCAAAGTTACGGGGGTAATGACCGTCTTTTCAAAGCGATACGACGGAAGCGTTATGCCAGATTCGATCCCAACGCACCGAGCAAGCTCAGGCCTGTCGCAGAAAAAGTCGGATCAAGCAGAAGGTCAAAACCGACATGACCGCGTCTGCGGGAATTGAATTTTTGTCTATTTACTCCGACGTTACTAACCAGCTGATATCGGGTACCCCCCTCCCCCCCTCTCTTGTGGAATCATTGGGTTAGGAGGAAATTCCCGCTAGATCTTTGGGTTTAAAGGACTTGCGGGTAAAGTCTTCCAGAACCAACGACTTAGCGGCGATTTTGCTTCGCTTGGTTGTCAAGGAGCAGCCCAAAATGGGAATTGGGGCGGCTTCGAGGGCCGTCTTGGGGATGGGCATACTTCTCCGCTCTCCTAAATTGAATTCATTGTCGCGTAGCGCGGGGTGGAAGTCTGTGATCAGCGCACACCTGATTTGTGATGAAAATCTTCCCCGTCTAGAATGCTGCGCAGCGGCGGCCGCCGAAAAAGTTGGCGTGGCGGAAACCGCAGCCGACTTTTTCAAGAAGCTGGCGGGCGAGGCCCCCGGCGAAGGACTCATGAAGTTCCCGCGCACCGCGCCCGAACCGGAAGACACGCTCCGGTAGCGGCGGTAAAAACCCCCGCCCAAGCCAAGCTTGTATGGGCACCCTCCGGGTTTCTTATGATTGCGGTGGGCCGGGCCACCCGCCTTCGCGCCGCTGCATCTCCTCGTGGGAAAGGGTCAATAGTCGATCCACAAGGTTTGTGAATCTCTGGTACTCCTCGGAATGTTTCATTTGTCCTCATGCCTTGTAAGAATCACTTTGTTTTCTTCTTTGTAAGAAGACGTTTTTTCAAGTCCCTCTCTATAGACTTGAGTAAGTCAGGGCCTTTCGCCACCTTATCATAGTCCTTTTCGCCATCCTTCTTTATCTGCTTATCTGCGAGCTTCTCGTACTTCTTTTTTACTTTGTCACGAATCTTGTCTAGCCATTCATCCGTGAAATTAGCTATGTCTATCGTTTCCATTTGCGAGGGATTTGCATATCCGCTGCCTACTATTTCGCACGCCGCGCACATCGCTACGTAGAAGAGCAAATTACGGCGATGAGTCAGATTCGTCTCTGCACTCTCTAGATAGCTTTTTATTCTCCTAGTAATCTCCACTGTCTTGATGTAAAGGGTTAGGGAATACTTGTCCTCGCCAAGTCCCTTTTTGCCAAAAACGGAATCGTATTTCTCATCATCAATCAAGTATCTCTTAGGGCTACCGCGAGCATCGTTTGGCTTGCGCAGTACAATCGCTATCATCGCCTGAGCAACGTCATTGACGCTGACAATGCTTTCTACAGGCTTTTCATTTTCTCTGTAGTAGCCTTTGCGGCGATCATAGAAAAGGCCCTTGCTGTGGAACGAAACTTCTAACTGTCGATGAATCGCGTCGGTAGTCCTCAACGCCTCTGCGGGCATCTCATTTTGACTATTTGTGCATTTAATGATGGCATCTCTTGTAGTTTTGTCAGATATTTTTATGACTCGAACCATCAGGCGGCGACTATCATCCTTCTTCCCACCATTGCCCGCAAAGTGACCGTATATCTGCCTCGAAGTTTGCAATCCGTTGACGATTTGTGGATCATGGATTTCTAGTTCCAAAAATCCAGTCGTGTTGGACTTTTCTGCCAGAATCGTGATGCCATTGTTTAGCAACCAAAACTCAGGCCCGTCAGAGCTCTTGAGTGTTTCTGCAATGCTCTTGTTTATGCGACTGTGGGGCCAGTACCCACGTACGTTGGAATCAAAGAACCGTTCCGCGACCCTTCCGTCAGTATCACTAATGAATGAGTGATAATCGGGCAGCTTGACAAGCCCAATCTCCCCCTCTTCTGTGGTCATCGGCTGTGAGGCCCATTTGAGAGTCTTTTTATTCGGAGGGCGGGTTTGCACTTGCAGATATATCGCAGTTGCATTGGCAAATGTGAATTTTGGTTCCGCGTGAGAAAAATAGAAATTACATCGGCCTAATATACGAGCTTTGGCTTTTTCGCAGTCTTCGTCAGGCTGGACATCCTTCTTAACTATGTAGATGAACTCGATGGAAAGAGGCGGAGTTTCGCCAATAACAATCCCAAATTTATCCTTGAATAACCGCATTAAGGCGATCAAATCGGGGTGGTACGAGGAGTGATAGTCGGCCTTGCTTTTCGCTAGATCCAGTAGATCATCAATGAACCAGTAGAGCTTATCTACTGCGACTGGAGAAAAACCCTCGTTGCTCTTTACTTGGATGATTACGAGCTTAAATTCCGGTCTCTGCTTGGGCTTTATTTCTGTCTCTGCATCAACAAGCTCGCCATTCGCCAAAATATAAAATGCATCTACGCCGCCGTCTTGAGCGGCTCCAACAATCCCAGATTTCAGTTCACTATCTGACAGATCGAATGGGCGAGCGAACTGTTCGACGCAGTAATACTCCCAAACATTGAAGTCTTTTGGCGGACTGGGAAACCGATTCTTACTCCAATTATCAAAATTGTTTTGAAGGGCCAGTTCGTCATTCCTGCCCATAATTAAGTGTCCTCCGGCGGAAATCATCGTACACCGCCTTTGCTGGAGACACTACTCCCTTGGGAGGATGGCTCGGCGTTGCCATCCTCCGCTGCTCTGTCCGTCTCAATATGAGATAGTCGGATTAATCCGCGCCCGTTAACACAATGGTAAACGGTCCATGACCAAAGATCATTTCGCCCGCGGATGCGTCTGGTCGTAGACGTTCATCATGTGCTTGACCGAGAGCTGCGTGTAGCGTTCGGTGGTGGCCAGGCGCTCGTGGCCGAGCAGTTCCTGGATGGCGCGTAGGTCCGCTCCCTCTTCCAGCATGTGGGTGCCGAAAGCGTGACGCAGAGTGTGCGGATGAACTTCGGGCGACAGTCCCTTGGCAACTGCGATGCGCTTGACGATGCGTCCTACGCTGCGGGTGGTGAGGCGTCCGCCGCGCTGGTTGACGAGGAGCGCGGGCGTGCCTTTTGCGGGCGCGCTTTTCGCGGAGATCGTGTTTTTTGGCGTGTTTCTTAAGGTCTCGAGCAGTTGCTGCCGCCACGGAAGGTAGACGGATAGCGCCTGGAGCGCCGAGCCTCCGAAGGGAACGTAGCGTTCCTTCTTGCCTTTGCCGCGAATCAGAATGGCTTCATTGCTTAGGCTGATGTCTTCCAGATTGATGCCTACCAGCTCGGAGTTGCGAATGCCGCAGCCGTAGAGCAGTTCGAACAGCAGACGATCGCGCTCGGGAAACGACGCGACTTCCGGCATTTTGCCGTCGAGCATGGAATTCATTTCTTCAATCGTCGGAACGCGCGGCAGTTTCTTCGGGAGCCGCGGCGTCGAAACCAGCTTCGCCGGATTCTGCTCGACTACTCCTTCTTGCGCCAGCCAGCGATAGAGCGAGCGCACGGCGGCGAGGGCGCGGGCTACGGACGTCTTGCTCAATCCTTTGTCGTAGAGATGCGAGAGGAAGCCGCGGATGGCGATGTGGTCGATCTTTTTCCAATTCCATTCGCGATCGCCCATTCTCGGACCCAGGTAAGCGGCGAAGGCGTCGAGGTCTCCGGTGTAAGCCTTGATGGTGTGCGGCGAGGCGTTCTGCTCCCGCAAGTGGCGGAGGAAGTCGTCGGTGGCGCGTTCGACGATGGTGCGCTGCTGCTTCATAAATTGGTAATTGGCAATTTGTAATTGGTAATTGGAAAATCGGATCTGGTCTTAAATTACAAATTACAAATCACCAATTACAAATCGTTCTTCGCTTTCGCGCGCGGATGATGCTTCGCATACACGCTCTTCAGCCGGTCGAGCGCCACGTGCGTATAAATCTGCGTGGTCGAAATATCGGAGTGGCCGAGGATGGTCTGCACGGTGCGCAAGTCGGCTCCATTTTCCACCATATGCGTGGCGCAAGAGTGCCGCAGCATGTGCGGACTGGCGTGGCGTCCGGAAGCGAGACTGGCTTTCCCGACCAACTGCCAGAGGCGCTGACGAGTCAGGCGGCGAGCTCCGGCGCCTACGAACAAGAGCGGCGAACTACTTTTCTTCGCCAATACTTCCCTGCCGTTTTTCAAGTATCGCTGTAAGGCTTGCTGGGCCGGCACTCCTAACGGCACCATGCGCTCCTTGTCGCCCTTGCCGCGCACCAGGATGTATCCCATTTCAAGCTTGAGATCTTCGAGACGCGCGTCGGCAACTTCGGACACGCGCACGCCGCCAGCATAGAGAAGCTCGATCATGGCGCGGTCGCGAAGGGCCAGCGCCTGCGCTCGGGCCGTTTTATTTTGCGGCGGCGCGTGGGCTGGCGGGGTGTCGGCCGGCTTCGTTTCGGCGAGCATGGCTCCCACTTCGTCGCGGCTCAGCGCCTTGGGCAGAACCTTCCACTGCTTGGGCAAATCGATGTTTAGCGTCGGATCTTTGTCGATCTTTCCATCGAGCAGCAAATGCCGATAGAGTTGCCGGATGGCCGAAAGCTTTCGTCCCACCGAGCGGCCGTCCAGTGAATTCGAGAATAATTCCTGGATGTAGTCGCGCACGTCGTCGCGCCGGGCCCGGCTGAGAACTGCGTGGCGCTGTTCCAGAAACTCGGCGAACTGCGAGAGGTCGCTCGAGTACGCGGCGATGGTCAACTTCGCCGACCCGCGCTCTACCCGCAGATAGTCCAGGAACGAGGCGAGCGCGCGGGAATTGGGATCGGAGGGCATGAGGTAAGTATGAGATGTCAGGGCGAAACCGAGAAGTAATGAGCAGGATGCGGGCTGGGGATTGCCGCTCGCGCCGTTACAGGCGAGTGCGCTGTCGCTCCATGGCAACGGTTATTTCTTGTCGACAGCTTGCCGCAGATCCACCGCGTAGAGCACACCCTCCGGCGTCTCTTCGTGCTTGAAGTAGGCGAAGACATCGCGGTTGGCGGCGAGATGCTCTCGAATGCGGGCGACCATCGCTTGGCGTTCTTCGGCGGTGTAGGTGGGCTTGCGGTAGCGATAGTAGACGTAGTCGGCGGTGACTACGTCGGGGGTGTTGCGCTCTTCGGTTTCCGCTACGCAGAGTGCGATGTTGCGCGCGCGCAACGTTTCGCAGGTGGCGCCGGTGAACGTTGGCTCAGTCAACCAGGATTCGTGGCGGAACTCGAATGCCGCGCGCACGCTTCTCGGCAAGGCTTTCAGGAACTCGGAAAGCACCGCCTGATCGGCTTTGAAATTTGGCGGCAGTTGAAAGAGCAGCGGGCCCAGGCGGCCGGCTCGCTCCAGAGCTTCGAGCGTTCCTAGAAAGCGCTGCAGGAATTCTTCCGCGCTCTTCAAGCGTTTGATGTGCGTGAGCACCTGGTGCGCCTTGATGGTGAAGCGAAAGTGGTCGGGCGTTTCGGCGATCCAGTTCTGGACGGTCGTCTCCTTTACCAACTGGCGGAAGGTGTAGTTGACTTCGACCGCGTTCAGTTTCGAGGCGTAGAAGCTTAAAAACTTCTTCTGCGCAAGCTTCTCGGGATAGAAGGCGGGCTTCCATGTCGGATAAGCCCATCCGGAGGTGCCAACGTAGAGGTGCGCCATAGGTCTGAGAACCGGGATTATACCTTGCGACGCCTTCCCGCTGCTGACTTCCCTTTCGTCATCGTCTTCTTCATTGGGCGTGGCTGCGCATCGGCTTGGGCGGCGATGTTGATGGATTCTTGCTCTTCCTTTTCTTTTTCCGATGCGCCAGCTAACCCCGCCAACTGCGGCAGTTTCTGCTTCAGCTTTTGCACCGGCTCGAACAGGTCGCCCATCTTCTCAACACGCGCGAGCACATCTTTCGCTTCGAATACCAGCCGCGCGGCATCTTTCTTCTTCAGCGCCTGCTCTACTTCCTCCCAGGTGACAGGCGTCGACACGGTCGGATGCTCGCGGGCACGCAGGGAGTACACCGAGATCGTCGTTTTATGCTGGTCATTCTGGCTCCAGTCGACGAATACTTTATTCGCGCGCACCGCCTTTTTCATGTCGGAGACAACCAGTTCGGGATGCTCATGCTCGAGCAGTCGCGCCACTGCGTGGGCAAACGATTTCGTCTCGCCGTAGCTGGTTTTTGTGTTCAGCGGAATATAGACCTGCATGCCCTTCGAGCCGGAAGTTTTGGGAAAACTCTGCAGGCCGAAGTGATCGAAAATCTCGCGCACCCAGAGGCCAACCTGCGCGCACTGCACGATGTTCGCCGGAGGTCCGGGGTCGAGATCGAAAACGATCATGGTCGGCGTGGCGATGTCTTCGGCCAGCGAGAGGGACGGATGCAGTTCGATCGACGCCAGGTTCGCGATCCAGACCAGCGTGGGAAGATCGTTGGCTAGCAGGAAGTGGATGGTGCGGTGGTTGCTCTCGCTCCAGATGGGCGCAGTCTTCACCCAGTCGGGGCGATGCATGGGCGCGTTCTTCTCGAAGAAATATTCCTGGTCAATTCCCTCGGGATAGCGCTTCATGGTTAGCGGGCGTCCGGCCAGGTGCGGGATGAGGACGGGCGCGATGCGGACGTAGAAATCCACGACTTGTCCTTTGGTGAAACTGGCGGCGGGGTAGAGGACCTTGTCTAGATTCGTCAGGCTGAGCTTGCGGTTCTCGACTTCGATTACGGTGGGCGTGGGCATGGTTTTTTGCGGGCTACGCGCCTCAAAGATACCCCGATACGAATGCCGCTTGCATCACTTTTTCGTTTATGTTGTGACGCCGCCGGCCTTCGGGGGTACAATATTCCGCATTCGGCAAGGTCGCGAAGGGGCGCATCCAGGCAATCATGAAACTGAGTGAGGCAATTCTGGCGGGGAGCACGATGTTGGCCGGCAAGGCAGGCGGGCAGTATTTCCCTGAGGAAAAGGCGGGCTGCGCGCTTGGAATGGCAGCCATTGCCAGGGGATGCAGCTTTCATCGCGCAACCGAGGCGGTTGCCGTGAAAGAACGCCGCACACTGGGCGCGGAAGGCATCTGGGGCAATTGGGTGCTGCGCGTGGTCATGCGTCCCTGTGAGTGCTGGGCGCTCCGCGTGCCGCGCGAGATGCGCATCAAGGACATCATTGCCCACCTGTTCGACGTCCATGTTATGGAAAAAAGGAATTGGACTCTGAGCAAGTTGGTGACGTGGGTACAAACCTGGGAGCCAAAGGAAATCAGCCCTGTGCGGATTATAAAGAGGGTTCCTCGGCGCGAAGCGATATCACCAGGCCGGAGCGTCGCCCAGTTGCTGGCTGAACAAGAATGGCAAGTTTTTTGCGAGGCTTTCGAGGCCCGGCACAAGACCCGAAGATCGAGTGCGGGAATTTCCTGGGGGAAATCTCCTAACTAAGGCAAGCTACGATGCCACTCTACCGAGTCGCTCTCCACCGGAGTGGGCCAGGCGCTCCACCGACGTGCGGGAGACGCGGCAAGCCGCGTCTCTACAGTGAATTTTCTCGGCTCCTCGTTTGACAATCTTCCCTGCCTGCACGTAACTTCGATTTTTGGCGTTTCGTGGTTCTTCGGTTTTGGAGGCAGGATGAAATCCCGCTTAATTTCCATACAAACAATTGTTGTCTGTTTTGTACTGTCCTCGCTTGCTCTGGGCCAGGATCTGGCTTCTTTCGAGAAGCGGACTACCGTCAAGAAGCTGGCCAACGGCCTCACCATCGTCATTTGCGAGCGGCCGGAGGCTCCGGTGTTTTCGTTCTTCACGCACGTGGACACGGGGTCGGTGCAGGATCCCATGGGCAAGACCGGCCTGGCGCACATGTTCGAGCACATGGCGTTCAAAGGCACGGACACGATTGGGACGCGCGACTATGCCGGCGAAAAAGTTGCGCTGGCGAAAGTCGAAGAAGCTTATGCGGCTTACATTGCCGAGCGCGACCAATCGGTGGGCCGCGACGAACGGAAGCTCGCGCAGCTTGAGCAGAACTGGAAAGACGCGATTGCGGCGGCCGACAAGTTCTCCGCGGCTTACAACAACGAGTTTGGCAAGATCGTCGAAGGCGAAGGCGGCGAGGGGATGAACGCATCCACCAGTTGGGACGAGACGGAATACTTCTACTCGTTCCCCATCAACCGGCTGGAATTGTGGGCGTATCTGGAATCGGAGCGTTTTCTGCATCCGGTGCTGCGGCAGTTTTATAAAGAGCGCAATGTGGTGACTGAGGAGCGCCGCATGCGGGTCGACAGCGATCCCGTTGGGCGGCTGCTGGAGCAATTCTCGGAAGAGGCATTCGCGGCGCATCCTTATCATCGGCCGACGATCGGATGGCCATCGGACTTGGATTCTTTTTCGGCGACCGACGCGCAGAACTTCTTCGACAAGTATTACGTGCCTTCGAACATGGTGGTTGCCGTGGTTGGAGACTTGAAGGCTGCGGAGGCGATGCCAATTGTGGAGAAATATTTTTCGCGGATTCCGGCTCGTCCCAAGCCCGACACGGCTACGACCACCGAGCCTCCGCAGAATTCCGAACGCAGCGTGGTGCTGCACGAGCAGTCGCAGCCATTCTATCTCGAAGGCTACCATCGGCCCGATTACCGCAGCCCGGATGACCAGGTCTACGACGCGATCAGCGACCTGATGTCGAATGGAAGGACGTCACGGCTTTACCGGGCGCTGGTCCGCGACAAGCAGATCGCTTCGGACGCGGAGGGATTTACCGGATATCCGGGGAATAAATATCCGCAACTGTTCGCGTTTTACGCGCTGCCGCTCCCAGGGCACAAGCCGCAGGAAGTGGGCGATGCGATTCATGCCGAGATTGAACGGCTGAAGAACGAAGACATCTCGGATGAAGAGCTGAAAATGATCAAGACGCGCGCCAAGGCAAACCTGATCCGGTCGCTGGGATCGAATGAGGGGCTGGCGTCGGAACTTGGGCTCTATCAGGCGCGCTATGACGACTGGCGGGAACTGTTCCGTTCGGTTGAGCGGATCGAAAAAGTTAGCAAGGCGGACATCCGGCGGGTTGCGAATAAGACGTTTACGCCGGATAACCGGACGGTGGGGATTATCGAGTTTGCGCCTCCTCCGCCGGGAGCGGGAGCGGGTCCGCAGGGAGGTGGACAGTGAAGCGCGCACTCTTCTTCTTTTTCTTTGCGATTCTGGTCGTCGTCATCGGATTCTCCAGCGGCTCGGCGCAACTATGGGCGCAGGCGCAACAACCCTCTCAGCAACCCTGGCAGCAGATACCGATTCCGGAGTTGCCGGCGTTTCATCCGGCGCAGCCGAAGCGCATCGAGTTGCCCAATGGCATGGTGGTTTTTCTTCAGGAGGACCACGAGTTGCCGACCATTGACGGCACGGCTCGCATTCGCGGCGGCGAGCGCTCGGTTCCGGCGAACAAGGCGGGGCTTACCGATGTTTATAGCGAAGTGTGGCGCACCGGCGGCACGAAGGCCGAGACCGGCGATCAGCTCGACGATTACCTGGAACAGCGCGCCGCGAAGGTCGAGACCGGCGGGGGCATCGACTCGACCACGGTGAGCTGGTCGTGTCTGAAAGAAGATTTCGACGACGTGTTTCGCGTGTTCGGGGACCTGCTGAAGAATCCGGAGTTCCGCGCCGAAAAAATTGCGATTGCGCAGAAGGGGCAATACGACGCCATCTCGCGACGCAATGACGATCCGGGGCAGATTGCAGGACGGGAGGCGGCGAAGCTGGCGTATGGCGCCAACAATCCCTATGCGCGGGTTGCCGAGTACGCCACGGTGGCGGCGATCACGCGCCAGGATCTGGTCGAATGGCACGGCAAGTACGTTCATCCGAATAACATCATCCTGGGCGTGGTCGGCGACTTCGACTCGGCAAAGATGGAGGCTCGTCTGCGCACGGCATTCGCATCGTGGCCTCGGGGGCCGGCTGCGAAGGATTCGGAGATCAAGCCGGAGCCCGCAAAGCCCGGATATTATCAGGTCGACAAAGCCGATGTGAATCAAAGCACGATTCAAATGGTTGCGCTGGGCATTACGCGCAAGAATCCCGATTACTTCGCGACGTCGGTGTTCAGCGAGGCGTTTGGCGGAGGATTCTCGTCGCGCCTGTTTGGCGACATTCGCACCACCAAAGGACTCGCCTATGCGGTGGGCGGTGGCGTGGGTGCGGGCTGGGATCATCTTGGGATGTTGCGTCTGATGGTGGGCACCAAGAGCAACACGACGATCGAATCGATTCAGGCGCTCGATGAAGAGATTGCCGACCTGCCGAAGCGTCCCATCAACGATGAGGAAATCAAGCGCGCCAAGGATGCCATTCTGAATTCTTTTGTCTTCCGTTTCGATTCTCCGGAAAAGGTTTTGCAGGAGAAGATGGCTTACGAGTTTTACGGCTATCCGCTGGATTTTCTGGAGAACTTTCAGAAAGGGATCGAAGGAGTTACTAAGGAAGATGTAGCGCGGGTCGCGACAAAGTACATACATCGCGAGCAGATGGCGGTGCTGGTGGTGGGCAACGCCGGAGAGTTCGACAAGCCGCTGTCGTCGCTCGGAACGGTGAACAAACTGGATATTACGATTCCGGCGCTGCCGCCGGGGGTGATGCCGGCGCAGGGGGAACACCCGTAGCCGTTGCGTTCGGTTGCAACAGTGAGAGGCGGCCAGCCGCGTCTCTACGGGTGAGTGTCGGTAGCGGGTCAGTTTGATTTCCACAGCGCTTCCTCCGTCCAGCGATTCGTGGCACGATGATGGAGTCATGGCCAAATCGACCTGCAATGGAAGCAGGGATCAGCAATCACGTCTGGACTATTGAGGAACTGTGCGGGCTTCTACCTCAGCCGATCTCTTCGACGCGTGAGGCGGAAAAGAATCTGGTGCTGAAGGCATTAGGCGAGTAGTATCCTACCGACAAGAAAGGCCCGCTGGAACGGGCGTCTTGTTTCTTGATTTGTCGCTTTGGGGCAACGCTGCAAACAGGCGTAGGAGTGGGAGTGTGCCCCGTGCAATCCTTCCCCACGATAGTAGTCGACGGCTCCGACCTTGACGATATGGGACAAAAGGAATTGAGCGCGCAGCTTGAGCGGCTTGCGGGAAGAGTAACGGCCCTCGAAAAGAAGCTTAACTCACTGGCGAAAAACGCTCCGAAGGGCAAATGGGGTATAGACCGCTGGATAGCCTTCGGCATCCTTGCGTTTACCATAATTGGACTGCCGATCATTGTTACTTCTATCGTTGAGCCTCATCTTCATAGCGACCTCAAGGCCGATGTGAAGATTGAGGTGGCAGATCAGCTAAAAGAGCCCCTCAGACAGATTGGCGAGATCGCTGGCGATGTAAGGGAAATAAAAGGAAAACTGGAAGTCCTTGACCCCCTGATCCGCGAGGTTATCTCTAAGAAATTGCGCGGTGCCAACTTGTCTCCGAAAGAGTTGAAGGATGTAGTATAGGTGGCGAAGCAGGCGAAGATCGCCATAGACACATCAGACATAAAGCAAACGGGAGCCAGGATTATAGAGAAGTCGAGGAGTGATCCTGAGGCTTGGGATGCGGCCTTGGCCTTCTTGGATTATCGTTCTTTCTTGGCTTCTATTTCCTTCACGTTACCCGCAGGCGAGATCAGGCAAATATCTGATCCAGTGGTCACACATTACGACTTCGGCAATAATATGCTGAATTTCGGCAAAGGAGCAACGTTGGCGACCATCGGCCTCATAGAGAGTGCTGACCTGCCTCAAATTCACCAAATATTCAGCCCTGACGAAAACGCGGGAGCCAAACGGGGACCGATCTTCTTACTACTAACCGGTGCAGATTTGGTACTCGACAATCTCTACCTGAAGAAATTAATCATTGTGAATAGTCACATCATTTACCGGGGAGGGCCTATTACTCTTGAAAACGTATCTTTCATAAATTGCACGTTTGAGATTGACAGACGACCGGCTGGTCAAAGCTTCGCTGGAGCGGTTCTTGAATCGTCTCCAGCCATGACATTCGGGACCGCAAAAGCAGTGAAAGCGTAGCCCTGCGGGGATCAGACTGACCCACTACCTGACGATCTTCGCGGTTGACAGGATTCCAGACTGAGGTTATTGTAGGCGAACAAATGGCGAACACAAGCCGCGCCTATGGCCTCACTTCCCCTGATCCCCGCTGCCGAGTCTCATCCGAAGTTGATCGGCATCGCTCGCCTTGCGGCTGCGGGGGAGTCGCTGCGTGAGGGGCACAACGTCGAGTACTTCACGCTTGGGACGCGATCTTTGCTGAATCGGGTGGTGAGCCGGCGCAATCTGCCGTTTACCTGGGCCATCAATCCTTATCGCGGATGCGAATTTGCCTGCAAGTATTGCTATGCCCGCTACACCCACGAGTTCATGGAACTGCGCGACGGGATCGAGTTCGAGCGGAAGATCTTCGTCAAGCAGCACGCCGCCGAGTTGCTCCGGCGCGAGTTGAAAAAGGTCAAGCGCGGAGAGGAGATTGCTATTGGCACGGCGACTGATCCGTATCAGCCAGCCGAGCGGCGGTTTGAAGTGACGCGCGCCATCCTTGAAGAGCTGGCGAAACACTCGGGCTTTGAAATCGGGATTATCACTAAGTCGAACCTGATTACGCGCGACGCCGAGATTCTGCGGCGGGTGGGGGAGAACAACCGAATCTTCGTGAATGTTACGGTGACTACGGTCGACGTTGAACTGGCTCGGGAACTGGAGCCGCGGGCGCCTCGGCCCGATCTGCGGCTGGAGACTGTACGCCAGTTGAATCTGGCGGGCGTCGACGCGGGGGTGATCTGCGCTCCGGTGCTCCCCGAGATCACGGATCGTCCGCGCGACCTCGAGGCTCTGGTGAAAGACGCCAGTGAAGCGGGGGCGAAGTATATCTTTGCCAATCCGCTATTTCTGAAACCGTGCTCGGCGGCAGTGTTCCTGCCGTTTCTCGCGGAGCACTTCCCTGCCCTGGTCGACAGCTATAAGAAACGCTATGAGGGTCGCGCATTTCTGCCGAAGGGATATGGGCAGAGGCTGTCGCTGCTGATGAAGGCGCTGCGGCGGAAATATGGGATTGGCGCTGGGTTTGCACGGCGGAGCCAGCGGGCACACACCGGGGACGAGGCAAATGAGCAACTGGGGCTGTTCTGAAGAATTCAACGCGGAAGGAGTCGCTTCGCGGCATCCCACTCATCGCAAAGAACGCGATGAGTGGGGCACCTGGTACCCGGCCGCCCGCGGTTAGCCCGCATCCACGCCTTCCACCAACTCCAGCGCGGCCTTGCGCAGAGGTTTCATAAGCGGCAAGGCCGAGATTCGCAGGAGGTTGACCAGCAGACCCAGACTCTTCTCCATTAACCGGCGCGTGCGTTCCTGGTTGGGCGAGCGGTCGTAGAGCCAGAACATGATCAGCGCCATCTGATAGAGCCAGAGCAGGTAGGGCAAGCGTGGCTTCAAGTCGGACGGCACTTTCACATCGCCGCCTTCCACCGCAATTCGCATGTGCTCAATGGCGTGCTCGCGGATGGGACGGCTTTCCTCACTGAAGGGCGACAGTGAATCGGCGCCGTCGGGCGCATGGCGCAGGAGCGCGGCGCAGAACTTGCGGTTCGGCTCCAGCAATTCCAGGCGCTTTTCCAGCACGCAGCGAATCCGGTCTTTTAGTTTCTTCTGTCCGGCAAGAGCTTCCAGGATTACCTCGTGGCTCGACTCCTGCGTCTGTTGGTAAAAGGCCAGCACGATGGCGTCCTTGGCTGAGAAGTAGTAGTAGGCGCCGCCCAGCGCTACGCCAGCTTTGGCGGCAATGTCGCGCATGGTGGTCGGTTCGAATCCTTTTTCGCGGAAAAGCTCCATCGCGGCGTCGTAGATCTTGCGGCGGGTGTCTTCGGCGCGCGGCGTTGTCCGGGGCTTGACGGTCGAATTCGTCTTTGTCCTTGTCGTTATCATTGTCGTCGTCATTGTCATTGTCTTTGTCTTTGATCTTTGTCGTTGTGATTCTCACTGCAGGTAGTCTCGAATATCCGGCGCTGGCATCCTGCCTTCCGGCAGAGCGCAGGGTTCCAGCATGACGTTGCGCAGTTCGGCGGCGATCGCTTCCGGCTTGGTCGAACTCAGCCAGCGGGAGAGGAAATATCGGTTTCTGGAGAGCGCGGCATAGGCTTGCCGGGCCAGCGGCATCAAGAGCGGATGGGTCAGCCTGGCCGCCCAGTCGCGATACTCGTCCAGCGCGTAGAGAACCATGATCCAGGCCCGGTCATTCAGATACACCGCGCCATCGTCGCTGATCACGGCGAGATCGTTCTGGCTGGCGATCTGTTCGAGTTCTGGGAACATTCTCCTGGCTTCTTGGGAACCGGCTGGGATTACCTCCAGGGCGATCCACTGTTTCTGTTCCACGAGCCAATCTTTCAAACGGCAGCACAGCTCGCATTTGGGATCATAGAGCACGTAGAGTTTTTGCATGTTGAGCACTCCTTTTGTCATACTTCGCGCCCGCCGTGTTTTTGCGCTCCGGTCATCGCGGGATGGCAAGGTTGAGCCTGGCGTCCGGCGCGACTGGTGGCGGCGGTAGCGCCGGGCGGCGGGGCTCTTGGGAGTGGCTGCGGATGCGGGAGAAAACGAACAGGTTGAAGAAATGCATCCCGCCGAGAACGAGCAGCACCATGCCCACTTTGTCGCTCAGCAACTCGATCGCCGCCCGTGAGGTGACGATGATGGCTCCGGTCTTCAGCGCGAGCGAGACAAAGCCTATATTGATCAGGTAAAAGCCCACCACCAGCAGATGGTTGACCGAGGCGGCGAGCTCCGAGTTGCCGTGAAAGGCGTCCACCAGGAAGATGGCGCCGCGCTTGTAGAGGGTGCGGGCGACCCAGACGGTCAGAGCGACGGTGATCAGCAGATAAACGACGTAGGTGACGACGATGATGTTGTTGCCGTACGCTTGCATGTTAGCCTCCGGAACACTGAGTTGAACGTGTTCAAAACAACGTTAAGACTTTTGCGGCTTCGTGTCAAGAACTATTTGAACATGTTCATATTATTGAGAATACGGGGCTTGCCAATGCGCGAGGCGCCAACTCTCCAGAAACGAGCGGATTGATGCGATAGAAACTCCAGAATTGCGGTCTGCACACGCAAACACTGGCGGGTCTCCGGCTGAACTACTCTCCCGCTGAACTGCCCTATAATGATTGCTCGGCCATGGCATCTCCTCAGCGCACGGTTCCGACCCGGTCTCGATTACAGGACGATGCCCGGCGGTTCTGGCATCGGGTGACCGAGGGGATGGCGGTTGGCCAGCTCTGGTCGCAGTTTGAAAAGGACGCGCGCTCGAGCTACCGTCTTTACTCGGCGGGGCTGGACCATCTGCAGGCGGAACCGTCACGGGGGCGGCGGGCCTGGCTGATCACGAAGGCGATATTCTGGGCGATCCTGGAAAAGCTAACCCCGGCGCGCCGCGTGCTTCTGCTGCTGGCGCTGATTCTGCTCTTCTTCCCTGCGGGCAGAGCTTCGTACACCGACCACGCCGGACATGTCGAGATTTATGAACTGGATTTGCGGATCTGGGGAGGGTTGGTGCTGTTGCTGGTGCTGCTGCTCGAGCTGGCGGATCGGGTGGTAATGAAGCGCGACCTGGAGATCGCCAAGGACATTCAGGCGTGGTTGCTGCCGGGCGCGCCACTGCAGATTCCGGGATATCAGATTGCTTACGCTACGCGCCCGGCTAATACGGTAGCGGGCGATTACTACGATGTGATACTCAGGCCCGGCCGGACGTTGAGCGAAGACCGCATTCTGTTTGTGGTGGCGGATGTGGCGGGAAAGAGCATTCCGGCGGCGATGCTGATGGCAACGTTTCAGGCCAGTCTGCGGACCTTGTCGCCGAGCGGCATCGCGCTGGCGGACCTGGTGGCCGGCGTGAATCGCTACACCTGCTCGAACAGCATGGGCGGAGTTCGCTTTACGACCGCCTTCCTGGCCGAGTTGGACGCGGTGACCGGAGACATGGCTTATATCAATGCAGGGCACAACGTTCCGATTTTGCGCAGGACTTCGGGCGCGGTGCAGCGGCTGGAAGCGGGAGGCATTCCTATAGGGATTTTTGCGGAAACGCCTTACCAGGTGGGAACGACCCTTCTGGAGCGCGGCGAGTGGCTGGTGATTTTTACCGATGGGGTTGTCGAGGCGGTCAATCAGAAGGATGAAGAATACGGCGAGGCGGCATTGCTGCGGCTGGTGGATCGGGAGTCGGCGTCGTCCCCAGCGGAACTGCTGCGCAGCCTGATGGCGGACTTGGATCGGCACGTGGGAAACACTCCGCAGCACGATGACATCACTTGCTTGCTGCTGAAACGAACGTGAGAAGGGCAGGTCTCAGTTGTCAGTTTTCAGTTGTCAGTTTTCAATTTTCACCGCCGAGACTCCGAGAAGGAATCAACAGACGCTTAACAGCATGCGATGAAACTCCAGCGCCCAAAAACAGCGCCTAAAGGCGCATTTATGGCGCGGCACTTACGGTATGCCTAAAGGCATACCCTGATACAAGTCGTTTTGCACCACGGGCTGCTAAGGACTCGATCGCTTCTTCTGGGCGACCTTGGCGTTTTGGGTGTAACTGAGAGCTGAAAACTGAGAGCTGATAACTGTCTCCGGACGCGCCTTTACAGCGGTTGCAGGCCGACGCAGGAGAGCATTTGTTTGGCGTCGAACTGCGCCTGGCCTAAGTCATCGGCAATCTTCTGCACTTGCGCCAACGCAGAATCGGCCTCCGCCGTGCGGCCCGCCCGGCGCAGAGCTTGGGCGTAGAGAAGCGCATTCGCATCGGTGGGATCGGCTTTCACGGCGTAGAAGAACTGGGTGACCGCCACGCCGGGCTGGCCCTGGCGCAGGGCCAGGAGGCCGGTTCCCATCAGCGCCCCGCCGTCCTCCGGATTCAGGCGCAGAGCCTTCTGGTAGTTCTCGGCGGCCAGGTCGTAGTGGTGCAACTGCAAGTGGGCTTGGCCGATCCCGCTCCACGCGGCGGCCTGAGTTTTCGGATCGTCGGTATCGCGCAGGGCCTCGTTGCATTCCCCGATCGCTTCCAGGGAGTCTCCGATCTTCAGCTCGTAATAGCCGAGCGCGAGGACTTGGCCGGCCGAATATTTGTGCAGCGCCTTGGCCGTCCGGAACTGAAAGATCGCCTCGTCGGGACGGCCGACTTTCGCGAGAGCGAGCCCGAGATTGCTGTGCGCCACGTAATTCCGCTCGGTGACGCTCAGGGTATAGCGCCACAAGGTTTCATTGTCGTGCCAGTAGCCGAGTTGGCGATAGGTGAGGCATCCGAGAACGAAAACCACGAGAACGGCGGCACTGGCGAGCCCCGCACGAAGGATGCGCTGCTTAGAGGCCACCGCGTCCAGGGCCCACACAATTGCGATGAACAAACCGATAAAGGGGATATAGGCGTAGCGATCGGCCATGGCCTGCTCACCAACGGTGATAATGCCGATCATCGGGACTAAGGTTCCCAGGAACCAGAACCAGCCTACCGGCAAATAGCGGCGGTCGCGCCAGCGCAGCACGAGCACGGACACCAGAAGCAGCAGCGCGGTTGCTCCCACCACCTGCCAGGCGGGCAGCGAGTTTTCCGGACGCGGATACATGGGAACGAGTGGAGACGGCCAGAACGCTTTTCCTATATACCTCACATAGGAAACGACGACGTTCTCCAACCGCACCGACCAGGGAACCTCGGCAAGGGTCCGCACCGATTCCCCAAGGCGCTGCGCAATCACGGTGACCACTGAACTCGCCGCGGCCAGCACGAAGAAGGGCGTCTTTTCCCAAAACAGATAGCCCAATGATCGTGGGGCGGGAGCGGCAGGTAAGCCCGCCGTTGCCGGCGCGCCCATTCGCTGCAGGGGCCAGTAGTCCCAAAGCAGCAGCACAAAAGGCAGGGTGACGATCTGGGGTTTCGCCATCAGGCCGAGAGCAAATAGAACGGTTACCGCAAAATAAAGATGACGCTTGCCGGTGCGCGCATACCGGTCGTAAGCATGGAGAGTGAGCAGGAAGAACAGCATGCTGAGCACATTCTTGCGCTCCGCGGCCCAGGCTACCGACTCCACGTTGACCGGGTGCATGGCAAATAGAGCAGCCACCACCAGGCTGGGCCAGATACATCCCGTCGCCCGCCACAATAGCAGGAAGAGAAGCACAGCATTGGCCGCGTGCAGCAAGAGACTGGTGTAGTGGTGGCCAATCGGATTGAGGTGGAAAAGCTGGTAGTCCAAGGCGTGAGACAACCAGCTCAAGGGATGCCAGTTGCCGTCGCGAAGGGTGGTGAACGACCACTTCACCGTGTCCCACGTCAAGCCCGCCAGCACGTGGTTGTTCTTCACAATGTATGACAAATCGTCGTAATCGACGAACTGGTTGCGGACGATGGGATTATAGAAAGCGAGCGTGACGGCCACCAGCAAAAGACAGTAGATGACGACGCGCTTTTCCTGGGACGCTGGCATGGCGATCTGAGGCAACTCCGTTGGCTGAGGGTTG
>Ga0181515_1029346_pt1 | contig 20330 bp, 19 predicted proteins | sample PEATcosm2014_Bin_11_FD_127748 | JGI IMG/M metagenome (GOLD analysis project Ga0181515, IMG submission 127748) | Metatranscriptome of peatland microbial communities from MTU Mesocosm Facility, Houghton, MI, USA - PEATcosm2014_Bin23_30_metaT... | ecosystem: Environmental > Terrestrial > Soil >... | reverse complement strand
GGGTTGGCTTAAATAAAACTTTGCCAGTCCGAAGTAAGCTGAGTGATCAGCACGGCGGGGCGCCCCGACGGGCAGCCAGACCTGAAAAAACCGACGGCTCTGCGAGGAGTAGTTGGGGTTTGGCTAGCCCATCGCGAAGCCCTAGCCAAAGCGCGCGTGATCGTAGTCTGCGCCGGCATGGAAGGCGCGCTCCCCAGCGTAGTCGGCGGCCTGGTAGGAGTTCCAGTGATCGCCGTTCCCACCAGCGTAGGTTACGGCGCAGCCTTCGAAGGCCTGGCCGCGTTGTTAGGAATGATGAACTCCTGCGCTTCCAACGTCAGCGTAGTAAATATCGATAACGGATTCGGCGCCGGCTACGTAGCCTCCCTCATCAACCGCCGCTGAATCTATAACAGCTCGCGGGCCCCATTCTTGCGCGTTCTGTGCGCAAGAGTGGGATTCCACGGCGCCATCTCCCTTGGGATTTTGATTTCTGTGTCAAAGTAATGAAGAATGCTCGCCGAGAAAGACCCGCGCCTGGCCGGCCGTGTCGCCTTCACCTATCCCAACTTCGTCGCCTTCACACTAGCGCGCTTCTTCATAGTCGTAGCGCTGGAGATGCAGTCCGTAGCCGTAGGATGGCAAGTCTACGAAATCACCCGGCGCCCCCTCGATCTCGGATATGTAGGCCTGGCTCAGTTTGCCCCCGGCTTCGTCCTCTTCCTCTTCGCCGGACACGCCACCGATCTCCTCGACCGCCGCAAACTTCTGATGTGGTGCTACGCAGGATATGGCCTCTGCTCGGCGCTCCTTCTGACGATCAGTTGGCGCGCCCCGCACTCCGTTCACTTGATCTATGCAGTCCTGGTATTGGTAGGAGTCTCGCGCAGTTTCAGCTTTCCCGTAAGCCGAGCCTTGCTGCCGCACCTGGTTCCCGAAGAACACTTCGCGAACGCCGTAGCCTGGAATGCCAGCACCTATCAAATCGCAAACATCTCCGGCCCAGCCCTCGGAGGAATCGCCTACGCCCTCTTCCGCGGCCCGCACGCCGTCTATGCTTTGGCCGTAGCTGTATCCATTCTTTCCGTCATCCTGACCCTCCGCATCCATCCCCTGCCCACATCTCCCCAAAAAGCAGAACGAGAACCGATCAGCCTCCGCACCATACTGGCAGGTTTCAGTTTCATCGGAGAGAAGAAGCTGATCCTGGGCGCAATCTCGCTAGACATGTTCGCCGTCCTCTTAGGAGGCGCAGTAGCCTTACTGCCCGTCTACGCCCGAGAAATCCTGCACACCGGTCCCTGGGGCTTGGGCCTGCTCCGCAGCGCTCCCGGAGTAGGCGCCGCCCTGATGGCAATCGCCGTAGCGCACCGCCCCATCCGCCGCCGCGCCGGCCTGACCATGCTTTTAGCCGTAGCCGCTTTCGGAGTCTTCACTATAGTCTTCGGAATCTCGCACAGCCTGATCTTCTCGCTCCTCGCGCTCTTCCTGACCGGAGCCGCCGACATGGTAAGCGTAATCATCCGCGCCACTCTGATCCAGGTAGCAACTCCCGACGAAATGCGCGGCCGAGTCAACGCCGTAGACATGCTCTTCATAGGAGTATCGAACGAGTTAGGCCAATTCGAGTCCGGACTAACCGCCCAATGGTTCGGCACCGTCCCCGCCGTGATCCTGGGAGGAGTAGGCACGCTAGTAGTGATTGCGACGTGGGCATGGCTGTTCCCAGAACTACGCAAAGCCGACCAGCTAACCGTGGCCGAATTAATGCCAGAATAAACAGCTCGTGTGGAGCGGACACTCCTGTCCGCTGCCTTTGACTTTGATTTGTTCTTGATTTTTGTTCTTGCCCTTGCCTTTGGTCTTGATCTTGTCGAACGAAAATGTAGGAGGGTGCCCCATCCTTGCGCGTTCTGTGCGCAAGGGTGGGATTCCACGGTACCGCAGAATGACGAGCGCACCGAACCAACCGAGCGGTCGCTGTCGGACCATCTTCTGCTGCTACAATTTCCGGTACGCCATCCTTCCGAGACGTGGCCGTCTCTACATCGAGGTGTCATCATGCCGGAAACTTTGCAGCTCGCAAATCCCACTCCACTCACCACTCTCACCGAAGATGAGATTCTGTTCCGCGACAACGTCCGCCAGTTTGCTGAAGATAAAGTGCGTCCGCTGGCGAAAGAGATGGACGAAAAGGCGGTCTTCGATCACGGCCTGATCGATCAATTCTTCCAGCTCGGCCTGATGGGCATAGAGATTCCCGAGCAGTACGGCGGAGCGGGCGGCAAGTTTTTTGAAGCGATCCTGGCTGTGGAAGAACTTTCGCGGGCCGACGCTTCCGCCGGCGTAATCGTCGACGTGCAGAATACGCTGGTCGCGAATGCGTTTCTGCGCTGGGCTACGGAAGATCAGAAAAAACGTTACCTGCCCAGGATGGTGGTGGACACGCTGGGAGCCTACGCGTTGAGCGAAGCGGGGTCGGGATCGGACGCGTTTTCGCTGCTAACCAAAGCCGAAGTCAAAGGGAATGATTTCGTGCTCAACGGCCGCAAGCTCTGGATCACGAACGGCAAAGAGGCTGGACTGTTCATTCTGTTCGCCACCGTCGATGCGTCCAAAGGATACAAAGGCATCACCGCGTTTCTGATCGAGGAAAACTTCCCCGGATTTACCGTCGGCAAGAAGGAAGACAAGCTGGGAATTCGGGCGTCGTCCACCTGCGAACTGATTCTCGAAGATTGCCGCGTGCCCAAAGAAAACGTGCTGGGCGAGGTTGGCAAAGGATACAAGATCGCGATCGAAACACTAAACGAAGGCCGCATAGGAATCGGCGCGCAGATGCTGGGCGTCGCGAGCGGCGCGTGGGAATATGCGGCGAAGTATGCGCAGGAGCGGACGGCATTCGGCAAGCCGATTTCAGAATTTCAGGGCATCCAGTTCCAGATCGCACAGATGGCGACCGAGATCGAAGCGGCGCGCCTCATGGTTTATAACGCGGCCCGCATGAAAGATGCCGGCGTAAATTTTGTGAAAGAAGCCGCCATGACCAAGCTCTTCACGTCGCAGGTAGCCGAACGAGTGACATCTTTGGCAATCGAAATCTACGGTGGATACGGATATACCAAAGACTATCCGGTGGAAAAATATTGGCGCGATGCGAAGATCGGAAAAATCTACGAAGGCACGTCGAATATGCAGCTGGCGACAATCGCAAAGTTGGTGATGGGGAAATAAAGTAAGAAGTAAGAAGTCAGATTGCATAAGTAAACCCCTCGGGTGCGGGGTCTTCACTTCTGCAATCTGACTTCTAACTTCTTACTTTCTAAGCTGCGGCAGAACTTCATCGCCAAAAAGTTTCGCCTGTCCCACACGATCGTCGCCCCAGATTTCCAGCATGATATGAGTACAGCCAGCAGATCGGTATTCTTCGATCCTTTGAATGCACTCGTCAGGCGTGCCCGCGATGGGACAGACTTTACGAAGTAGTTCATCGCTGACGGCCTGTGCAGCAGCCTTGCGGCCGCCTGTTTCCATGGCGTCAGCCACCGGCTGCAGCTCATCGAAGGTGATGCCCGCGGATTCGAGCAAGACATCCGCGGAGCCTCTGATGTTCTGCACTTTGTTGGCAAGATACATGGCAGCCTGCTCGCGCGCGCCTTCTTTTCCTTTTTTCGAATCGCGCGCAATGCTGCCGACGATCACGCACCCAAGAATCAACTGCGAAGCGTCGCGGCCCGCTTTCGCCGCGCCTTCTTCCATATTTTTTTTCGAGTAGCGCACAAATGCAGGAGTGGTAATCGATGCCGTGAGCAGCCCATCGCCGAGCGATCCGCCCAGCCGCTGCATCGCCAGTCCAGTCCCCGCAACATACACAGGAGGGACTTTGCGCAAAGATGATATATGCGCGTCCGGCTTCAGCGCTGGAACGCTGGCAGTAAACACCTTCCCTCGATAGTCAAACTTATCGCCCTGGAGCACGCCGCGGACGATCTCGATGCTCTCGCGCATCACAGTCGCGGGCCCAACCTTCTCGCCTTCCCCCTCGCCGATTTCTTTCATGAAGATCTTCGACGCGCCGAGGCCCAGCAAGAAACGGTCACCCGCGAGATCCTGCATGACGCGCGCCTCCATCGCAATCTCGACCGGATGCCGCGTGTATGGAGAAATAATTCCCCAACCAAGTTGAATGCGCCGAGTCTGGCTCGCAATGACGGCGAGAATTGCGGTCGAAGAGCGCGCTTCGAAGGAATGTTTGCGCCACCAGGGATAGGCTTCGGCGATCCAGAACGTGTCAAACCCCGCTTCCTCGCAGGCCTGGGCCATGGCCACGGTTTCGTGGACGGGTTCCATACTAAGCTGCAGCACTCCGATGTTGAATGGAATCGTCATAGTCTACTTAGTCCGGTTCGCTCCAGCCATGTTCCAGGCCTTTCACCAACTCCCACAATGCTTTGTTCAGCGGCGTCGGGACGCCGGTTTTCTCGCCCCACTTCACGATTGCGCCGTTCATGAAATCGACTTCCGTCTGGCGCTTGGCTAGCACGTCCTGCAGCATGGAGGCACGATGCTTGCCGGGAGCATTCGCTCCCTTATGCACCAGGGATCGCGGATTGCCATGCAGTTCGATGCCGAGCGCGCGGGCGACGGCCTCGCCTTCGGCGATCAGATCGTTGAAGAGATGGCCAGTCGGCCCGAAACCTGCCGCGGCTCCGTGATGCAGCAGGGTGAGAGCCCCAACGGGGTTGGTCGCAGCGTTGAAAATCAGCTTGGTCCATTGCGCGCCGCGTGCGTCTTGCAACGCAATGGCGTTCATGCCCGAGCGCGTAATCAGGCCGGCCAGTTCTTCAACCTTGGGCATGGGAGTGTTCGTCGGTTCGAAGGGACCAATCCAGGTATCGCCCTTGATGTCGAAGCCGATGTGGCCGGGAGCGATGGCGTGTCCGGCGGGGAACGTCGTTCCGCGAATGACATACTTCACGTGTTCCGCGATAATCTCTTCGTTGCCGACTCCATTTTGGACAGAGCAAAGAGCGCTGTTCTCGTCGAAGGCGCGGGCAACTTGCGCGATGGCGCCGCGCGTGTGGATGCCTTTCGTAGCGACGATGCCATAATCGCAGCGTGGCAGGTCGTTGGGATCGCTGGTGGCATTCGGTTTCGCGGTAAAATCGGCGGCGCCCGAAATTTTCAGACCGTGATCGCGGATGGCTTCGACGTGGTCTTTCCAAACGTCGTAGGCCCAGATTTCAGCCTCGCCTTTTTGGGCAAGATGCGCGGCAAAGAGGCTGCCCACAGCGCCGCAACCGATGATGCAGACCTTCAGCAAACTCACACCCCAAGAGACAGTTTATGCGCAGCCCCTAAAGGGGCGCTTGACTTGGAAGAATTAACGGCATCGCTAAAGCGATGCCCTGATGCGAATCCTTACTTCTGACCTCTAACGCTCTCCCGCGTCTCGCCGCCGCTGAAGAATCTCCAAGGCACATCTGCCAGGCACTCGCCTTCGGTCTTGCCGACGCGATATGTGTCTTGGGTATACAGGCAGACCGTGCCTTCCTGGTCGACGACCTGCGGATGCAGGGAAACGATCATATTCTCTTCGAGTGGAACGTCGCTCTTCGCGCCGATCGCGGGATACTCGAGCATCGTCATCCCGATGCTATGGCCGGAAAGATGGCCGAGTGCGAAACCGTGCCTGGCAAATATGTCAGCGACCGTGCGATGCACATTGGAAGCGAGTTCGCCGTGACGCATCAATTTGCGCGCGGATTCCATCGCGTGCGGATAAGCGTCGGCCATCTTCTGCGTGGTCGGGCTAAGCGTGCCCTGAATCAGCGCGCGGGAGAACTCAACCCAATAGCCGCCGGCTCCGGTGACTTCGAGCGAATACAGAAGAAGATCGTCGCCCGCAACTTTGCGATGGCCGGGAACTTTGAAGTAAGCGTTGGCCTCTCCATGTTCACCCGAGAGCAAAATGTTCATCATGCGCGGGCCAGCGCCGCGGGCGAAGAAACGCTCGACCGCGGGCGCCATGATTTCAGCTTCCGTTTTGCCCGGCTTGTAGCTGGCAATCAGCGCCCAGAATCCATCGACAACAATATCCATGGCGTCGCGAACTTCGACCAACTCTTCTTCACTCTTCACGGCGCGCGCCATGTCGAATTCCTGATCGAAAGGCACAAGATCAAATGAAACTGCCGCGAGTTCGCGGTAGTCGCGAACCGCCATGATGAAGTTCATACCAAACGTGCCAATGCGCTTCCATTTGCGCTCGACGGCACGCTCGCGCAACCATTGGCCGGGGACGTCAGGCCAGACTTGATCTTTCACCCAAGGCTTGGTTTTGTCGCCGATCCAGCGAGCCTCGCGCGGAAAGACGAGCGTGGGTTCGTCTTCGAGCGGGATGACGACGTAGACGTAGCGATGCACGATTTCGAATCCGGAAGTGTAGAAGACCGCGCCCTCGAATCCAGCATATTGATTGCCGCAGACAATGAGAGCATCCAGCCCGGCGGATTGCATGCGAGAGCGGATGTTCGTGTAACGGCGATCGATTTCTTTCTGGCTTGGCACGATAGCCCTCATCGGCTACTCACTCCGCATAGGTCGGCGGCGGTTAGCGCGTAAATCTTCGTGATGTCCACTAGCGTTTGAATGCGAACTTTCTCTCCCTCTTTGTCGCGCGGGCCGCTGGAGGGACCGTAATTGACAGTCTCAATTCCGTACCGGCTGAGGACGCTAGCATCGGAGCACCAAGTGACGACTTCCCGCTCAGGCGCTTTGCCGATGATGCGTTTGTGATTGCGGTCGATGGCGCGAATCATCTCGTGCTCTTCGCTGATGCGCGCGCCCGGGACGGAGACGTAGGTTTCGAATTCCAAACCCCACTCAGGATGCGTTCTTTCGAGCAGAAAGAAGAGGCGCTGAATGTCGCGCCGCGCCGCCGCCATGGGGATGGTGGGGGGAACGCGCACGTCGAGGAACAAATCTGTTTTCTCGGGAGTGCGGCTGGCGCGCCAGGCGTGGCCGCCGCGAATTCCACCAAGATTTACGATTGCCTTCTTGCCACCGTAGCTCGCCTTCTTTTCCCATCGTTCAGTCCACTTCAGAATGGGCGGCATGAGCTCGACCATGCGGCGGATGGAATTCATTTCTTCGCGGCCCTCACAAAAGGCGGTGTGGACGTAGATTCCCGTACACGAAATGCGCACCCACATGGAACCGAAATGTTCAAGAACGACGCGCATGTCGGTGGGCTCGCCGAGAATACACATGTCGGGCAGCACTCCATGGTTTACCAGATAGTGTGTGCCGCATCCGTAGCCGCGATACTCTTTGCCACTGAATTCACCGTACTGCGTTTTTTCGATCTCGCCAGCGACGGCGGCAATGATGACGTCGCCTTTCAAACGCACGCCGGCGCGCTGTAGCGCCTTCACGGCGTTGGTGTAAGAGACCAGCGCGCCCTTCATGTTGTAGATGCCGAGGCCGTAGATGAAGCCGTCTTTGACTATGGCGTGCGGCTTGTAACCGATGCCGGTCAGAAATTCCTCGCGGCCGGTGTTGGAGGTATCCATGTGGCCGTTGAACATCAGGTTCTTGCCGCCACCCGAACCTTTCCAGCGGCCGACGACGTTGGCGCGCGCTTCTTCGACTTCCTGCCAGGTGATGTCGAGCCCGAGTTTCTGCAGCGCGGATTGCATGTACTGTGCCATCTGCAGCTCTTCGCCGGTCGGACTGGGAATGTTGATCACGTCGGTGGACATGGAGACGATTTCGTCTTCCCGCACTTCGGCGAGGATGCGCTCGATGAGTTTGGGATCGAGGGCCAGCTTCGAGTTTGCGGTTGCGCCGGACACTTTAATAAGTTCTCAGCTCTTGGTTCTCAGTACTTGGCGACGTTTTGACCTGCGAAAATCGTCTGGGTAGGTGCACATTTTTTCGTTGCCTGTTTCAGTGATCAGGAAATTGTCTTCCAAGCGCAGGCCTCCTCCGCCGAGCCAGTAAATGCCCGGCTCGATCGCTAGTACCATACCTTTTTTTATCGTGCCGGTACCGGCTTGGTGCGCGTAGGGCCATTCGTGGGCGCGAGCCCCAACCCCGTGGCAGATGGGATGGGAGGGCTGGCCGGGATATCCACCTTCGGCGATGCGGCCGCGAACTAGCTTGTCCAGTTCGGGGAAGCTGGCTCCCTCGCGCGTGAAAGAAACGGCGTCGCTGAATACTCTCAACAGAAGGTCGAGCAGTTTGTGATACTCAGGCTTCAATTCACCAGGGCAGGCATTCTTCGTAAGATCAGTCCAATAACCATCGGCGCAGACCCAGATCTCGAAGAGGGTGGGCTCGTCTTTCTGAATCGGGCGATTGCCGGTGGCGGTGAAGGTGGCAATTCCTTTGCCGGACCACACCAGCGTGAAAGCGCGCGCCATCTCGACTTTGCCCTTGTAGCCAACGCCGATTCCGTGCACGAAGCCTTCATACATCGCGCCGACTTCGCTTTCCTTCATGCCGGGGCGCATGTGCTCGCGCGTGTAATCCATGGCGAGGGCCGCGAGTTCATTGGCCAAACGCATGCGTTCGATTTCCTGATCGGTCTTGATCGAGCGAGCTTCGTTGAGAAGCGGCGTCGCGTCGAGAACATCGCCGCAAAATTTCTTGAACGATTCGAAATAGGACAGCATGAAGGTAGTCGGCTCGCCAACCATGCGGTCGGCGGATTGCGTGCCCATGTTGAGTTCAAGGGCAATTCTATCGGTCAGGCCGCGTTGCTTCAGGACTTCGTAGACGCGGTCCCAGGCGCGGAACTGCGGCGGGCGCGGATCGCGCTCGTCATAGCCCTTGAAGTAGAGAATGTCTTTCGTCCATGAGTTACGCTCCACATCGGCCTGCTGCGGGGCGAGCGCAATTAATGTCGGCTCGCCATCGCGGGGAAAGATGACGGCGTCGTATCCCTTCATGCACCAGTAGTTGGTGAGATAAAGAACATTGTCAGGAGCGCGGCAGACCAAGGCAGAGAGGTTCTGATCTTTCATCTGGGCGCGAACACGATCGAGTTTTATTTTGTCTTCGGGCCAAGCCATAGCAATCAGTGCACGGTCACGGGTTTATTTTCGTCCTGAAAATTCCAGGCTGCTTCTTTTCCCTTGATGAGCCGATAGACTGCGGTGTGCAGCGGCGCGGGCACTCCGACGCGTTCGGCTTCGCGAGCGATAGCGCCGGAGAGAAAATCGATCTCGGTCGTCAACCGGTGGCGGACATCGTGAAGCATGGAAGGCGGGTGATTGGTCATAGCGCCGACCCGGTTCATCTCCCACGGATCTTCGTGCAGGCGAATGCCGGCGGCGTCGGCCACTCTCTTGCCTTCGTCGATCAGGGCGTGTAGCAAATGGCCAAGGTCGGAAAATTTCGCTTCGTCGGAGAACTGCGGCGAGTGCGGCAACCCCGTCAGCGCGGATACGCTATTCACCGAAGAACTAAAAATCAGCTTGGACCACTGCGCCGGCCGCGCGTCTTCGAGTGCTTCAGCTTTGAGCTCGGCCGCGACGATGAGATCAGCGGCTTCTCTAACTACAGCAAATGGCGTGCCCGTCGGCTCGAACGGGCCCATCCAGGTTGGAGTGTCGAGTTCATACTGCACATGCGTGTCTGTGTGGCGCGTTCCGCTCATGAAGGTGGTGCCGCGAATGACGTAGCCGCGCGTAAGGGTCGCGATGATTTCTTCGCTGCCGACTCCGTTCTGGGCGGAGAGGACAGCTCCTTTATCGAAGCGGCGGCCCACCAAGCGAAATGATTCTTTGACCTGCGTGGCTTTCGTGGCGACGATGCCGAGATCGCAATCGGGCAAGTCTTTTGGGTTGGTGATGGCTCTTAACGGGACGGCAAAGTTATGGGCTCCGGTAACGCGCAGGCCGCGCCGGTTGAGCTCGGCAGCGTGATCCTCGCGGCGAACCAAGGCCCAAACTTCGGCAACGCGCGCCAAGTGCGCGGCGTAGAGCGAGCCAATCGCGCCGCAACCGATGATGCACACCTTCTTCATTGTCCTAGATCCGCTTCTCCAACTTTACTAACTGAGCTAGCTGTCCGCCTTCGTGATACTTGAGCGAGCGGAAGATGCTGTCGGCATTGTTAAAAGAGTCGTTGATAAAGATACCTTGGGTAAACAACGCGTCCTGCAGCGCCGCTGAAATCGTGTGCACCGGGGCCGCGCCGCCTTCGCCCATGCCTTTCGCTCCGCTGTAGCTGTGCGGAGAAGGCGTTGTGGTGTGGCCGTATTTGATCTTCGGAATATTCATCGAGGTGATCGGCGTGTAATCGCTGAAGGTACTAGTCAGCATATTGCCGACCGCATCATAGACGCAGGTTTCCATGAGCGCCGCGCCAATGCCGTGCGCGGTCGCGCCATAGACCTGCCCTTCGACGATCGGCGGATTGATGACTGTGCCGCAGTCGTCGACAGCCACGTAGTCGAGAATCTTCGGGACAAAAGTATCGCGGTCCACTTCGACGATTGCGATGTGCAATTGTGAGGCGTAGGTCAGTGTGAGACTACCGTACTTTGCTTTCGTGTCTGGAACCTTGAAGGGCGCGCGCCATACGTAGCGGCAGTTGAGGGTGACATCGTACAGTTCGGGCGGAAGCACGGCGCTGTTTACGTTCACAATGTTTGCCAGGCCCCAGTAGTTGATGGATTTTCCAGTGCTCTCGGCCTTGATCTCCGGCCCCTGCTGGCCGACTCCGAACTCCAGATCGTCTTCTTTCGTTTCGAGAGCAAAGGCGGCGAGGCGCTTCATTTCAGTTTTGAGTTTCTGCGCGGCGCCGTGAACCGCCGACAAACCGGAAACCGCAAATTGGCTGGCGTAGGTTCCAGAGAATCCGGTGTGGACGTTGCGCTCCGTGTCGAAGCCAGTACGCACAGTAATTGAGTCGGGATGAATGTTGAGGACGTCGGCGACGACTTGAGCAGCGGTCGTTTCGTGTCCCTGGCCTTGCGGACACGAACCGACGGCGACCACCACTTCGCCGTAGATATCGAGTTTGCAATTTGCACCTTGCGAGTTGCCGGAAAAGGGCGCGTAGGGATTGATGATCTGCGACTGGCCGAAGTTATTGGTGCCGGAATCGAGCGTAGTGCCGATGCCAATGCCGATCATGCGGCCGTCATTTTCTTGGAGCGCCTCAGCCTGTTTCTTTTTCCAGGCTTCCCAGCCGATCAGATCTTTCGCCACTTCGAGCATCTTCGGATAATCGCCGGAATCGTACACGCATCCGTTGGGCGTGGTGTAAGGAAATTCTTCCGGGCGAATGTAGTTGCGCAGGCGCATCTCGTCCGGCGCAATGCCGAGTTCGTGCGCGCAGATGTCGACGGCGCGCTCCAGAAACCAGAGATGCTGCATGCGAGAGTATCCACGATTGGGGCCGACGGGACATTTGTTGGTGACCGCCTGCCAGAAATCGATGCGAGCATTCTTGAATCGATAGACTCCACAGAAAACCTGCGACCAGATCACACAGCCCAGCGGTTCGTAGCGCGGATAGGCGCCGCAGTCGTCGATGTGGCGCGAATCGATGGCGGTGATGACGCCGTTCCTGTCGAGCGCGATGCGCGTGTTGCGAAATGTGCGTTCGTTGCCATGAGCGCTCGCAACCATATGCTCGGAGCGGGTTTCGACCCACTTAATGGGCCGTCCTCCGGCCTTTTTCGATGCCAGAGCACAGACCGCCATCTGCGGATAGCTGGTGATCTTGATGCCGAAGCTGCCTCCGATATCGAACGTCTGTACCCGGATCTTGTCGATATGAATGTTCAGGTGCGCGGCCAGGAACTGGATCGCAAAAGACGGGAACGAGTTATTGCACCAATAGTAGATGCGATCGTCTTTGGGATTCCATTCGGCGATCACGACGTTGTTTTCGAGCGGCGTTGACGAGAACCGATGGAAGTGCAAGCGATCGATATCGACCACATACGCCGCTTCCTTGAAGGCGCGTTCAACGTCGCCATACTCCCACACGCCATTCCAAACCCGGTTGGTGCCGGCTTCTTGGTGAAGAATACTGTGATCGGTGAGCGCCTGTTCGGCGTCAACAACAGGTTCAAGCGGTTCGTACTCGACCTGAACGAGTTCAGCGGCATCGTCGGCGAGGCTCGGAGATTCCGCGACCACGGCGGCAACCGGCTCGCCCTGGTACACGGCTTTATCCACGGCCATCGGGAAGTCGCGAATCTTCTGGGCGTGGTCGGGACCGATTTCGATGAAAGGCTGCGTTTGCGCGGCAATTTCTTTGCCGGTAAGCGTGCACGCCACGCCCGGCAACGCCTCGGCGCCTGAGACATCGATGCTGACGATGCGCGCGTGTGCAAAGGGAGAGCGCACAAAGCGGAGATAGAGCATCCCGCGCAGCTTGATGTCGTCGGCGAACTTGCCCCGGCCGCGCAACAGACGGTCTTCTTCTTTGCGGGGAAGCGCGGTGCCGACCCAACCCCTGCTGCCGTTCTTTTTTTCTTCGTCAGCCACGTTTTTTCAGCCTCGTTTTTTAAAGCAGCGAGCTTTGTGCCTCCGCAAGCATTTCGCGGACAGGAGTGTCCGCGCCACACGTTCTATCCCAGCGCCGCCTGCAGCCCGTCTATCAATTTCTGGATCTGTTTCCTGCCCAGCGGTTCGAGCATGCCGCCGGCTACGGACGCGAGGCGGCCGAAAATCTGGGCTTCACCCTGCCAATTAACTTTCGTGCCGAATACGATTCCGAGTGCGATGCCGTCTGCGCTTCCGTTCGCGATCGGAAACAGGTCAAAGCCCGCGACCACGGTGACATTTCCTCCGCCCACGGCTCCTTGTCCTTTATATTGCGCGCGTCGCGGCCGATCGGCCTCCGCCAGTTCCAGCTTCACATCGGCGCTGCCCTTGATGTAGGAAATGCCCACGTTCACCTTGAGAGTGAAATGGGTCGCGTCGTGCACCATCAGATTTTGAAAATCCGGAAGCAGCGCCGCAAATCGATTGGGGTCGGTGAGAAAATCGTAAACCTCCTCGGGCTTCTTCTTGACCTCAAATACACCGGAAAATTTAATTGCCATCTCAGGTTCTCCTCATGTTGCGGCCTGCAAGCTCGATGGCCTTGAAGATGTTCATATAGCCGGTGCAACGGCAAGTGTTGCCTGCGATCGCTTTGCGAATTTCCTTTTCGCTCGGCTCAGGATTCCGAGAAAGCAACTGATGAGTGGAGAGCAGCAGACCGGGCGTGCAGTAGCCGCACTGCAAGCCATACGAATCGCCGAAGGCCTTTTGAATGGGATGAAGTTTGCCGTCCTTTTCAAGGCCCTCGACAGTGGTGATCTCCGACCCGTCCGCCTGCACCGCGAACATGGTGCAAGACTTGACCGCCAAGCCGTTCATCAGCACTGTGCAAGCGCCGCAGTACGTGGTGTCGCAACCGACGTGGGTACCCGTGAGATCGCATGCCTCGCGCAAAAACTCGACCAGCAACATGCGCGGTTCGACGCCTCGTGAATGGGGTTTGCCATTTACTTTGATACTGACACTGACGGCGAGTTTCTCCACAGCCGCCGTTTCAAGCATAGAGATGGGCCCCTTCGACTTGTTCTCCGCGAGCGCGGCGCGCGGCAATCTGAATCGCGCGTTTCACCAGAGCTACAACCAGTTGGCGCTTATATTCAACGGATCCGCGCATGTCCGATTGGGGATCGGCGGCAGCGCGCGCAGCCTCAGCGGCGGCGGCAATCGTCTTATCGTTCACATTGCGGTTGAGGATTTTGCCCCGAAGCACCGTCTCGGCCTCGGTCGCGCGAATCGCCGTCAGTCCGACGCAGCCGAGAGCAATGGCGGCATCCTGGCACACGTCATCGGCCAAGGTCAGTTGTACCGCAGCACTGGCACTTGGATACACGGGAGCGCTGCGCTTGAATGCAAGATAGGCGCCGCCGCTGCCCTCAGGCGGAATCCTCACTTCCACTTCGGTTACAAGTTCGTCGTGAGCGAGCGCGGTTGTATAAGCATCGGTGATGAAGTCTTTCTGTTGAATGGTGCGCGCGCCGCCAGGCCCGAGGCTGTGAACAGTACAGTCGAGGGTGATCAAGGCAGTGGCCCAATCGCCGCTCGGATCGGCCTCGGCCAGCGATCCGCCGATGGTACCGCGGTTTCGCACTTGCACGTCGGCAATCCCAGCGGCGCAGTCGTGCAAGATTGGAATCTTTTTCGTCAGCGCAGAGTGCTCGATCTCGGCGTGGCGAGTCATTGCTCCAAAGTGCAGTGCTCCGAAACGAAGTGCTCCCGAGTGAGGCACACTCGATTCTTCCTTAATAAAGGAGGTGCCTGGGATGAAATTCAGATCCACCAGATATTCGGGATTGGCGAAGCGAAGCTTCATCAACGGAATCAAACTCTGCCCACCGGCGAGAAACTTCGCGCCTTCGCCAAGTTGGCTGAGCATGGAGACCGCTTCCTGCAGTGATCCCGCCCGGTGATAGTGAAATGATCGTGGGTACATTGCGGTTCGGATTTCCTTATTTAAGACATCAGCTTTAAGAAAATCTACGCCTAACGCATCAGCGTTGCGGTGCTTCTATGTCGCGATACTGGCTGCGGAAATATAGCAGCGGCTCCCCATCCCTGACCACAACTTCTTCCACTTCCGCGATGAAGATGGTGTGATCACCGGCGGTCTCGGTCGAGTGTAAGCGGCACTCCAAATAAGCCAGAGCTCCTTGCAGCACCGGCGTGCCTTGCGAAGTGCGATCGAAGCGGGCGCCTGCGGCCTCCGGATGCTGATGAGTCTCCGCCGAGCGCGCGTAATATTCCGAGATGGTCTGTTGATCGCGGCGCAGCACGTTCACTCCAAACCGCTTGCGGGCGTGCAGCTGAGCGTGCGTCCGCGCCCGGTGATCCACGCAAACCAGAACCAGCACCGGGTCGAGTGAAACCGCGGTGAAAGCATTCGCCGTCATGCCGTGGATCTCGCCGTCCTCGTCGACGGTGATGACCGTGACTCCGGTTGCGAAACATCCCATGGCCTTGCGGAAATCGCTGGCGGTAAGGCTCATGTGGAAACCTGCTGGCCCTAGTATGGCCATTTCTTGAGCGGCCGTTTCCGGCAATTGAACACGCTACCACAGATCGTACAGTCTGCCACGTAGGGACAGGGATTCACTGTGTCCGTTATCATCTCTGCCAGTATGTTTGACTGTATGATCGTTGCTTGCGTTGGATTTTCGATGAGCCGAATTTCGAAGTAGCGAAGTATGACCACCTTTTCCCCAGATGCGCTAATAGCGACCGCGGCAGCGGAGTTGACGGGCGACGCGGAGCCGATTTCTCGCGAGGCGGCTTGCCGACTGCTGCGAGCGGACAACGAGATGCTGCCTTCACTGCTTGCAGCGGCGCAGGCTATCCGCGCGAAATTCAAACCGGGAGTGATCACTTATTCGCGCAAGGTGTTTCTTCCCCTGACGAATCTTTGCCGCGACTACTGCGGCTACTGCACCTTCCGGCGCGATCCCGGAGAGCCCGGCGCGCACACCATGACGCCGGACGAGGTGATGGAAGTAGTGCACGCGGGCGAGCGCATGGGATGTACCGAGGCGTTGTTCAGCTTGGGAGACAAGCCGGAACTGCTTTTTCCCCAGATGCGCGAGACGCTTCGGCGATTAGGATATAAATCCACGCTTCATTATCTGGAGGCGATGTGCGAGAAGGTGCTCCGGGAATCGAGCCTGCTTCCACATCCCAATCCTGGATTGATGAGCGCGGAGTGGCTGGAACGGTTGTCACGCGTGGCACCCAGCCTAGGGCTTATGCTTGAAACGACCAGTAAACGGCTGCTCGCGAAGGGTGCCGCTCATGACAACGCTCCCGATAAAGATCCGGCGAAGCGGCTGCGTGTGCTTGAGGATGCAGGGCGCCAAAAGATTCCGTTCACCACGGGAATCCTTATTGGAATTGGCGAGACTCGGGAAGAGCGCGTGGATGCACTGATAGCAATTCGCAACCTGCATGAGAGGTATGGGCACATCCAGGAGGTGATCATCCAAAATTTCCGCGCCAAGAGTGGGACGCCGATGGCACACTGGTCCGAACCAGACCGCGGGGAAATGCTGCGTACATTATCTGTGGCACGCCTCCTGATGCCGAACATGAATATTCAAGCGCCGCCCAATCTTTCCGATCCGCACTATGCCGACCTGCTCGATGGCAGCATCAATGACTGGGGCGGAGTATCGCCGCTGACGCCGGATTTTATCAATCCGGAAAGGCCGTGGCCGCATCTGGACCAATTGCGACAGCAAACCGAGGCGAAGGGATTCGAGCTGCGCCAGAGGTTGCCGGTTTACCCCGAATTCGCGGAACAAGCAGCGGCGCACAGCGACTTGCTGGCGCAGCGTCTGAGCTCCGCTGCCAACGCTGAAGGCTACGCTCAAAATCGAACCAAGAGGGCGGCATGATTACGGTTCTGACTGGCGGCACCGGTGGCGCGAAGTTTGTCGATGGACTTCGGCAGATCGTTCGTCCCGAAGATCTTACGATCATCGTGAATACCGGTGACGACTTGCTATGGTGGGGCTTGTACGTTTCGCCCGATCTGGATTCCATCACCTACATGCTGGCCGGGAAACTTAGCCAGGAGCGCGGCTGGGGCGTGAAGGGCGACACTTTTCTTTGCCTGAATGCCATGGGGCAACTAGGACAACCGACGTGGTTTCACGCCGGCGATCGCGATCTGGCCACGCATATTTTTCGTTCCAAGCTGCTTGCCGAGGGCAAGACGCTCAGTGAAGCCACCTCCGAAATCACAACCAGGCTTGAAATCAGGGCGCGCGTCCTGCCGATGAGCAATTCGCGCGTGGAAACGCGGGTTTTGACTCCGGCCGGCGACTTGAGCTTTGAAGAATATTTCGTCCAGCGCTGGTATCAGGATCCGGTGGAATCGGTTCGCTTCGCCGGAGCTTCGGATGCGGCGCCCGCACCGGGAGTGACAGAAGCGATCCGCTCGGCAGATCTGGTGCTACTCGCGCCCAGTAATCCGGTGACCAGCATTGGGCCGATCCTCGCCGTGCCGGGAATTCGCGAAGCGCTGCGCGAAAGCCGCTCCCGCATAGCGGCCGTAAGCCCAATCGTCGGCGGAAGCGCGGTTACTGGGCCTGCGGGAACACTCATGGCGGCGCAAGGCTTCGCAGTTTCGATTGCCGGCGTTGCCGATTTCTATCACGACTTCCTTGATCTGCTGGTAGTCGATTCCGAGGACGCGTCCGCTGCCGAAGAGTTGCGCAAGACCGGAATGCGCGTCCATTGCACTCCGACCATCATGCGCAAGGCCGAAGATAGAGTTGCGTTGGCAAAGACCGTCCTGGAGGTAGCGATGCAACCTCCGTCATCTCAGGCTGCGTTGGAACAGGCATGATTCTGGTTCCCATAAAAATTCTCGCCGATGCCAAGCAACGGCTGTCTTCTATTCTGGCTCCGGAAGAACGCTTCGCGCTGGCTCAGGCGATGTGCGAAGACGTGCTGCAAGCGCTGGCGCACTGGCAGAGCCGGCCCGCGGTTGCAGTGGTCACCCGCGATTCGTATGCGCGCGATTTGGCCGCGCGCTTCAATTTCGAGATCGTTGTCGACGACAATTCCGGAGAGACCAGCGCCATCGAAATGGCAACGGCCGTATGTAGAGAGCGCGGAGCGGAGAGCACGCTGGTGATTCCAGCAGATGTTCCTTTAATCGAGAGTTCGGAACTGCAGAGGATCGTCGATAGCGCTCCTCCCCGTGGCGCCGTACTGGTGCCGGATGCGGCCGGGCGCGGCACGAATGCAGCCTGGCGATCTCCGAGTGATTTGTTTCCGCTGCGATTTGGCAACGATAGTTTTTTGCCGCACCTGGCTGCGGCGAAGGCAACCGGCCTGCCTTGTATTGTGCTCAAACTGGCGGGGATTGCGCGCGATGTCGATCGTCCCGAAGATCTCCGCGAACTAGCGGGCGCCAGCGGAGAACGGCGATCGCAAAAGCTGGTACGAAGCTGGAACCTCAGTCGCCGGAATCAGGTCGAACATTGTCGGGTCGAACATGGCGTTTAGCAATGCCAGGCACGCGGCTAAGCGCGCGGCCGGAGAAGTTCGCATTCTTCCGGTTGCAGTCAGTGGAGAAATCCGCGCCGGAGAATCGCTGAGCGCGGCGCTGTTGGCTGCGGCGCGAAGCTTGGGGCTGCGCTTTCAGGATGGCGACATCCTGGTGGTGAAGCACAAAGTTGTTTCCAAGGCGGAAGGTGCGCTGGTCGCGCTCGATGAGATCCAGCCCTCGGCGGCTTCAAAGGTCTGGGCTCGACGCTACGGGCTCGACGCACGCGTCAGTGAATTGGCGGTGCGTGAGAGTCGCCGAATCGTGCGGCGAAAGCGTGGCGTGCTGATTACCGAGACCCAGCACGGGTTCGTTTGCGCGAACAGTGGAGTGGATGTATCGAACGTTGATGGCGGGAGACACGCGGTGTTGCTACCAGCGAATCCGGATCGATCCGCGGCGCGATTGCGGCTGGAGTTGAAGAAGCAGCTAGGAATTGAAATCGCGGTCATCGTCAGCGATAGTTTCGGCCGTCCGTGGCGGGAAGGCTTGACGGAAGTGGCGATTGGTGTTGCCGGCATGCGCCCGTTGGTCGACTACCGCGGACGCCGCGATCCCCACGGCTATTCGCTGCACGCGACGCTGGACGCGGTAGCGGACGAATTGGCTTGTGCGGCGGGACTGGTCTGCGGCAAGTTGGCAGGCACGCCCGCGTGCATCATTCGCGGCTATGCTTACTGCCGTGAAAACCGCCGAGGAAGCCACAGAGGAAAAAGTGGGGCGCTGCAATTGATCCGGCCCGCGAAGAACGATCTTTTTCGGTAGGAGTTTTTTCATGATTGTAGGCGGGTCCGCGCCCTCGCTGCGGGCTGATAGGAGAACTGTTATGGCTTGGCAGGCTTCAGAACTCGAGCAATTCCCCACGCTGACCTGGGACAAGATCGCGCCACAGGTTTCCCCGCCGATCCGCAACGCATTGGAGCGCGTGCTGGAGACGCAAGACGGAGCATGTCTGACGGACGAGGAGCGCTACGCCTTGGCGAACTGCGATGGGGCGAACTGCGACGGGGCCAACTGCAACGGTGCGGACTTGCTCGCCCTGCTCGTAGCCGCGGACACGCTTCGGCGCGACTTGGTCGGCAACATCGTCAGCTATGTGGTAAACCGTAATATCAATTTCACGAACATCTGTTTCGTCGGCTGCAAGTTTTGCGCCTTCAGCCGCGGGCCACGTGAGGCCGACTCCTATTTTCATTCGCTCGAAGACATGGGGCGCAAAAGTAAAGAGGCATGGGATCTGGGAGCAACCGAAGTCTGCGTTCAAGGCGGACTGCCGCATGGCTTACCGCCGTTTTACTACCGTGACATTCTGCGCGCCGTGAAGAACGCCGTGCCGGGCATGCACGTCCACGCATTTTCTCCGATGGAAATTGTGTACGGAGTGGAACTGACCGGCATGACCCTGCGCGACTATCTCACGATGCTGCGCGACAATGGACTGGACACGCTGCCGGGCACCGCGGCTGAAATTCTGGATGACGAAGTGCGCCACGTGCTCTCGCGCAACAAACTGTCGTCAGCGCAATGGCAAGAGGTCATCCGCACAGCGCACGCGTGCGGAATCCCGAGCACTTCGACGCTGATGTACGGGCACATGGAAACGCCTGACCACTGGGTGCGTCAGCTGAATTTGTTCCGGCAGATTCAGAGTGAGACCGGCGGCTTCACCGAGTTCGTGCCCCTTGGCTTTGTGCATCAAAATACGCTCTTGTTTCAGCAAGGACTAGCGCGCTCGGGACCGACGCTTGCCGAGCACCTCAAGGTTCATGCGCTCGCCCGGATACTCCTCGCCGGCTCGATTGATAACATCCAGGTCTCATGGGTGAAGCTGAACCGTAAGCTTTCACAGCTATGCCTGCACGCCGGCGCCAACGATTACGGCGGAACTCTGATGGAAGAAAATATTTCGCGTGAGGCCGGAGCGACCGCGGGTCAGTACACCAGTCCGGAAGATTTCCAGTCGTTGATTTTGGAGATCGGACGCATTCCGGCAGAACGCAACACAAAATATTCGCGTATGAAGATCAAGCTGCCCGTCGATTCGGCTTCTGCCGACATTTCTTGCGAAGACGTGTTGTTTGCAGAGTTCGCATGAACGACCGCATGAATGACCGCGTGAATGACCGCACGAGCCGCACTATCGCCGTCATCGGCGGCACCGGCCCGGCCGGTACCGGCCTCGCGCTGCGCTGGGCGCGCGCGGGGGAGACGGTCATCATCGGATCGCGCGATGCCGC
>Ga0181515_1107214_pt1 | contig 21062 bp, 22 predicted proteins | sample PEATcosm2014_Bin_11_FD_127748 | JGI IMG/M metagenome (GOLD analysis project Ga0181515, IMG submission 127748) | Metatranscriptome of peatland microbial communities from MTU Mesocosm Facility, Houghton, MI, USA - PEATcosm2014_Bin23_30_metaT... | ecosystem: Environmental > Terrestrial > Soil >... | reverse complement strand
GCGCTCAGCGCGTAAGTACCGAGCATGATGCGGCGCTTGACTTCCATCCCGAATCCGCCGTCACGGGTCAAGCGGTACATCTGAGAAAGACTGTCCTGAGAACGATTGGCCACCTTGGCCCGGAAGCCATAGCGCACCCCGTCATAGCGCGCCAGATTCGACGACGCTTCCGCCGTGGCCACAATGTAGTAAGTCGGAATCGCATACTCGGTGTGCGGCAAACTCACCGGCACAACTTCGCATCCGAGCTCAGCCAGCTTTTGAATCGCAGCCTCAACCGCCGCACGCACCTCGGGATCGAGCCCCGCGCCGAAGTATTCTTTCGCGACGCCGATTTTCAACGCTTCGCCCGAACCTCGCACTGGCTTCTCGAGTTCCGCCACATAATCTGGAACGGGCACCTCGGCAGACGTCGAGTCCATAGGATCGCGACCCGCAATCGTGCGCAGCACAACCGCAACTTCCTTCACCGTTTTCGCAAACGGTCCGATGTGATCGAGCGACGACGCAAAAGCAATCAGCCCATACCGCGACACGCGGCCATACGTTGGCTTCAAGCCGACGACGCCACAAAACGACGCAGGCTGGCGAATCGATCCCCCGGTATCGGAGCCGAGCGTCGCCACCGCCATCTCCGCCGCCACCGCCGCCGCCGATCCGCCCGACGATCCACCCGGCACGCGGCTCTTGTCGCGCGGATTGTGCACGGGGTGATAGGCCGAGTTCTCCGTGGACGAGCCCATGGCAAACTCATCGCAATTAAGCTTGCCGAGAATCACCGCACCCGCCGCTTCCAGGCGGGCGACCGCCGTGCAGTCATACGGCGGAATAAAATTGTCTAGAATTTTCGAACCAGCGGTAGTGCGCACGCCGCGCGTCACCATGACGTCCTTAATTGCAACCGGAACTCCCGCAAGCGGCGGCAACGGCAGGCCCTCCGCGGCCATCTGGTCAATCCGCCCGGCCTGCGTCAGCGCCCGCTCTTCGCAAAGAGTGAGAAATGCGCCAATCTCGGGATCTTCCCGCCGGATGCGGGTGTAGAAATCCCGAGCCATGGCAGTCGCTGTCGTCCTCTGCTCTGCAATCTCGCTCCGAATGTCATCAATCGTCATGTCTCGGTAATCGTGCTCAATAATCAATGCAGGCATCTGGCTCTTTCGCTATCTCTCAATCACCTTCGGAACCTCGAAGAACGTCCCGTCAGTGTCCGGAGCATTTTTCAAGGCGGCATCGTGCGGCAGCGATTTCCTCAGCCCGTCCTTCACATCTTCGCGGATGGCGAACGCAAAGCGGTCGCTTCCCTGCCGCGACTCGTCGTTGTTCTTGCCGTAGCGATCCGAAACTTGAGCCATGGGCGCCACTTTGCCAGTCTCCAGCTCGCTGAGCCGTTCGACATATTCAAGGATGGAGTTCAAATCGCGAAGCATGCGAACTCGCTCTTCCTCCGTCAACTCGAGGTTCGCCAAGTCGGCCACATAAGCAACGTCTTTGTCAGTAACGTTCACGATTTCACTTTCATGCCTTAAACTTTTACACTTTAACCACGAACTCAATCCGCTTCACCGAGGTAGCCGAAAATTTATTGATCAGGGCCACGTACCGCGGCGCCAGGTTGGCCAGTTCTCGCCGCCATCCCGCGTCAGCAACTTCCACTTGCAGAATGCCGTCGGAAAAACTCAGCGCCCGAGTGCGATCGGCCACCGCACTGCCGCATGCAACCGGCCAGGCCAGCAACGCGCTTTCGCCTGCCGGCGCGCGATGAAGGGCTTTAGCGATGACGGTTTCGAGACCGGCGGAAGCACGGTTCAAGGCTAGACCTCGGAGTTAGAGTTCCGAATGCGTTGGGAACGAGATCGATTGTAGCATCCGAAATGCGGTCTCTTTCTGAGTCGCTAGGTCGCAGCCGCCGCGGCCTTGGCGCGTTTTTTTGCGAGCTTGCGCAGGTGCGCCGCCGAATACAGACTTCTCCGGCAACGCGCCGCACCGCATAAACAGGGCGCGTCATCCTCGCCATCGTAGAGATTGTAGTCGTAAGTCAACTCTTCTCCAGCCGCAATATCGCGCAGCGCGATGATCCACATCTTGCCCCGGATCTGATCGGTCTCGCAGTTCGGTTGGCAGGAATGATTGACGAACGCGGCCACACCGAACCCGTCAATTATGCGTTTGCCGCCGTCCAGGCCGAACAGATAAGTGTTCGGAAAGTCGTCGTAGAGATCGTCGGCCTGTTCATAGGTGAGGCACTCGCCCACGTATTCTATGATCAGCGTCCCTTTGCGGATCGGCCGCGTGGTATAGCAACCATAAGAGTGAATGCGAGACTGGCGAAGGATGAGCGTCATAGACCGTCCTTTATCTTTAGCACATGAGGCACCGGAGAATGCAAGTACCAGTGTGTGAGTTGGTGGCTCTCCACTCTTGGTTTGCGGATGTTAGAACTCAGCCAGTCGCTGGGAGATTTTCCTGAGAGCCGAGAACTGACAGCTGAGAGCTAATCTCGAAACCTGCTAATATTCTCACCCGGAGACTCTCACACTATGGCTCAACAGCATCCACCGCGCTTCCTGAAGATTGTCGACGATGCCAGGCAGCGCGTCCGCGAAACTAACGTTGACGAAGTGAAGGCCCGGCTCGATCGCGGCGACAAATTTGTCCTGGTCGACGTGCGGGAAGACCGCGAATTCGACGCCGACCACCTGCCCGGAGCCGTCCACCTGGGCAAGGGCATCATCGAGCGCGATATCGAGGGCAAGTATCCCGACTTGAAAACCGAGCTCGTCCTCTATTGTGGCGGAGGTTTCCGCTCCGCGTTGGCCGCCGATAACCTGCAAAAAATGGGATACACCAACGTCATATCCATGGATGGCGGAATCCGCGATTGGCGTCAAAGGGGCTACCCGCTGGAGAAATGACAGTGGATGCGCCGCGCGCACCTGCCGGGCTTCGTCCCGCTTGGACGGGCAAGGGCGCCCGTCCCCACACGAGCTTGGAGGTTCGGCAGTTTGCATACCGCCCGCTTCTCTGAAAAAATACGGTGATACCGTGGGGTTCCCTGGATGTCTCAAATTGGAAGCTTTGCGCTACTGCTGGCGCTCGGCCTGAGTGCGTATTCTTTCCTGGCAGGCTTTGTGGCCTTGTTCCGTCGGGATGCCGCTTCGGCTCGTCTCGGCGAGACCGCCCGCCGCGCCGGAATCGCAACTTTCGCCGCCGTGCTGCTGGCCGGCATCGTTCTCGTATTGGCCGCCTTCAACGACGACTTTTCGATCGCCTACATCTTCCATCACAGCAACCGCGACTTGCCCGCCGCCTACAAGTTCGCCGTGCTGTGGTCGGGTCAGGAAGGTTCGCTGCTCTTCTGGTCGCTGCTCCTGGCCGGCTACGGATTCGTTCTTCGCCTGCGCTACAAAACCGATCAGCGGCTGTTTGCCTATGCCTCGGTGATCATCGCGTCGGTGCAGGTTTTCTTTCTGCTGATTTTGAATTTTGCTGCCCACCCGTTCGCCATCATGCAGGGCGCGCTCCCCGCCGATGGCACCGGGTTGAACCCTCTCCTGCAATATCCCGAGATGGTCATCCATCCGCCCATGCTGTATCTCGGATACGTCGGCTTCACCGTTCCCTTCGCCTTCGCACTAGGCGCGCTCATCATGAAGTATCCCGGCGATAAATGGATTCACATCACCCGCCGCTGGACCATGGTCACCTGGTGCTTCCTGACCATAGGCGTTTTCCTCGGCGCGCACTGGGCTTACGCTGTCCTCGGATGGGGCGGTTACTGGGGATGGGACCCCGTGGAAAATGCCTCGCTCATGCCCTGGCTCACCGGCACAGCGTTCCTGCATTCCGTCATGATGCAGGAAAAACGCGGCATGTTGAAAGTCTGGAACATGGCGCTCATCTTCGCGACCTTCCTGCTTTCGATGCTCGGAACATTTCTCACGCGCTCAGGAGTGATCAGTTCGGTGCACGCTTTCGCGCAATCCTCGATCGGCACCTGGTTCCTGGTCTTCATCGGATTGACCCTCGCCGTTTGCAGCTTTTTCCTGGTGGCGAACCGATCGTATCTCAAGAGCGAACACAAGCTGGAATCGCTGGTTTCACGCGAATCCAGTTTCCTGTTCAACAATCTTCTCTTACTGGTCGTCTGCTTCACCATCCTGTGGGGCACGTTTTTCCCGATCCTTTCGGAATTCGTGCAAGGACACAAAGTCACGGTGGGGCCGCCGTTTTTCAATCGCGTTGCCATTCCGGTGGCCCTGCTGCTCCTGTTGCTAACCGCCGTCGGACCGCTGCTCGCCTGGCGTAAGACCTCTGTCGAAAGCCTCAAGCGGAATTTCCTGTTCCCAGCGATTGGCTCGCTCGCAGTCGGCGGCATGATGATCTTGTTCGGCATACGTCCCTGGGAGGATCCCTCGTATTTTTATGCCACCATGGCCGCCATTCTTTCGGCGCTCGTGATTTTCACCGTCATTTCCGAGTTTCTCCGCGGAGGCCGCGTCATTGCCGGCAAGAGCGGGCAAAATTTGTTCGCCGCCATGGTTCACCTCTGCCACAGAAACACGCGCCGCTACGGCGGATACATCGTCCACTTCGGCGTCGCCCTGGTCATCATTGGAATCCTCGGCACGCCTTTCAACAAAGAAGTTGAAAAAGAAATGGCCTTCGGCGACAAAATTAACATCGGCCCCTACACTCTGGTCTGTCAGTCCTACACCCAGGACGACAATCCCAATTATGCGAACGAGTGGGCGATCATCAACGTCTTCCGCGGCGGCAAGCAGATTACAACTATGTATCCCGAGCGCCGCTTCTACAAAGCCAGCCAACAGCCGCAGACGCTGCCGCGCATTTACCCCAGCTTCCGCGAAGATTTATTTCTGGTGACGGATGTCTATCTGGTTTATGAAGGCAAGAACGAGACCACCGGCCGTCCCATCATCAAAGCGCACCTAAATCCGCTAGTCCCGTGGATCTGGATCGGCCTGATCATCATGGTCTTCGGCACCATCGTAGCGCTGGTGCCGAATGCCGCCGCCGTGCAGGTGGCGGCGACCGCGCCGGTTCGCACTCCGGCGCAGGTGGGAGCAGGTGACTGAGATGAAATCCTCGACCTTTATCGTAGATTGTCATCCTGAGCGAAGCGAAGGACCTGCTTTTTGCCGCAAGAGGAGAAACTCTCTGCATCGCTGGCTGCAGGCCGCCACTCTCGCCGTTGCGGTAGTGGTGTTCATGGGCGCCGACGACGACAGCGCGCGTTTCAAAGACCTCGGCCATCGCATGATGTGCACCTGCGGATGCGGCCAGATTTTGCTCGAATGCAATCACGTAGGCTGCCAGTCGTCCGACAAGATGCGCGACGAACTGCAAGCCGCGCTCGACAAGGGCGGCAGTAATAACGACGACCTGATCCTGCAAGGCTTCGTGCAGGAATACGGACCGACCGTAATCGCCGCGCCCACCACCACGGGATTCAATCGCGTGGCCTGGATCATGCCCTTCTTAGTCCTAGCACTCGGCATAGCCTTCGCGGTTCATATCGTGCGCTCGTGGAAGAATCGGCCCGAACCGGCCCTGGCCGATGGCATAGTCATCCCGCGCGGCAGCGAACTCGACGAGTTCCGCCGCAAAGCAAGAAGAGAGACCGACCTATGATGAAAAAGTATGGCGCGGACACTCCTGTCCGCGAAAAGCCGCGATCGAATAACTATGCTGGGGGAAAGGAGCCAGCCCGATGACTATTTTCGTCTGCGCCGTCTTCACCCTAGCCTGTCTCTACTACGTTTTCTTCTTTCCCGGCGAAGTCTACGCCGGAGAAGAAAAGACGCGGCTCAGCTATCTGCGCGAGCGCAAAGAAGCGGTCTACGAAAACCTGCGCGACCTGAATTTCGAATACAAAGCCGGCAAAGTCCCTGACACGGATTATCAATCCATGCGCACCTCACTCGAAGAAGAAGCAGCCGCGCTCATGGCGGAGATCGCGCGACTGGAGCAGGCTGCGGGACAGGTAGTGTAAGTTTTCTGCTGATTTCCTTCGGCGCGGGTTAAAATAAAACTTCCATGAGCCTAAACACCATCAAAGAGATTGAACGCGCCATCGGAGCGCTCGCGCCGCACGAAATCGAGGAATTGTACGCGTGGCTGGAGCAACACTGCCCTCCGCCGATCGACACTCGCGTCCAATCCGATCTTGCCGCCGGGCGCCTCGACACCGCCATCCAGCGCGCCTTGGACGACGAAAAGAACGGCCGCACGCAGCCGCTCTAGCACCCAATGCAGCATCGCGCCACCTCCGATTTTTGGCGGCAATACGATGACCTCCCGCAAGAAGTGCGCGCCCGCGCCGACAAACAGTTTTCATTGCTGAAAGCAAATTCGCAGCATCCTTCATTACAATTCAAGAAAGTGGGGGAGCGCCACGGCCGGGAAATATGGTCCGCCCGCGTAACATTGAACCATCGCGCGCTTGCCATCAAACGGGCCGATGGATATTTGTGGTTCTGGATTGGCGACCACAAGGCCTATGAAGCACTGATTTCTTAGCGCTACTGCGTCTCGCAAAGGGATCTGCGGCAGCAAGGAGTTCTTTTGACCAAACTCGCAAAGTCCGCCCTTCTACTCATCATCCTCTCGCTAACCCTAGCCTCGGCCGCCGCCCAGACCCTGACCGGCACCGTAACCAACGGCACCACCAACAAGCCCGCCGCAGGCGATGAAGTCATTCTCATCAACCTCGCCAACGGCATGGACGTGGCCGGCAGCACCAAGGCCGACAGCAACGGAAAATTCAGCTTCAAGCTAACGGGCGGCCCCGGGCCTCACCTCATCCGTGCCATCCATCAGGGAGTCACCTATCATCGAATGGCCCCTCCCGGCGTCAACACAGCCGACGTGAACGTCTACGACGTTGCGACCAAAGTCGCCGAACTCGGCGTCACCGCCGACGTCATCCGCTTCCAGGCCGACAGCGGATCGATGCAAGGCGTGCGTCTGTTCGTCGTCAATAACACGTCCTCTCCCGCAAAAACGCAGATGAACGATCACAACTTCGAGTTCTATCTGCCCGCTGGCGCGAAGGTTGAACAAGTACAAGCCCGCTCCCCTAACGGCCAGCCGATCAGCGCCGAAGCCTCGCCCCAAGCCGAGAAAAATCGCTACGCAATCAACTTCCCGCTTCGTCCCGGAGAAACACAGTTCCAGGTGGAATTCACTCTCCCCTACACCGGCGAGATCAAGATCGATCCCAAGCCGCTCTATCCCGCCGCGCACCTGGTCATCGTTCTTCCCAAGACCATGCAGTTCACGGCTGCGAATCCGCCCAGCTATCAGTCCATGCAGGATCCCACCCAGGGCGACAGCCAGGTAGAAGTAGCGCAGCAGACCAAGCCCGGCCAGCCGCTCGGCTTCACGCTGCGCGGCAATGGAGTCATCACCGAGCCGCCCGGAGAGACCGCCTCGGGAGCAGCCCAACAACAGGATCAGCAGCCACCTCAAGGACGCGATAATCGTTCTGGTGCTAATGCTAATGCTAACGACAATCGTCCCGGCGGAGGACTCGGCGTGCCCATAGACGCGCCCGACGCTCTACAGCAATATCGCTGGCCGATCCTCGGCGGATTCGCCGTGCTGCTCGCCATCGGCGGATGGGTGGTTACGAAACGGCAGCCCGCAACTTCACTGGCGACATCCCCCGCAAAACTGGGATCGGCGCCAAGCGACCACCGCGCAGCCGTCCATCCAACCCCGCCAATCACGACGCCCGCGACAGCCGCAGCCAGCACGCCAGCCGCAAAATCGTCGATGCTTCTGGAGGCGCTGAAAGAAGAAATGTTTCAGCTCGAAGTAGAAAAAAAACAAGGCAAAATCACGCCCGAGGATTACGAAAAAGCCAAAGCCGCCTTAGACCAAACGCTGGAAAGAGCACTGAAGCGGCAGGCTAGCGGATAAGGTCGTGGAGAGACATGCGCCCGCGCAGCCGGCTTTTCTGAGAACTGAGAACCGGGAACTGAGAACCAGCCCCGTGAGCCCATCCGCCGCCTCCAACATCTAATACAATCGAGCCCCGTAAGAACCCGAGGCAATTATCATGAGCAACATATTCAAAACCACTCTTCTGCTCACCGTCATGACGCTGCTGCTCATGCTGGCCGGCCGCGCTTTCGGAGGCCAGAACGGCATGCTGATGGCGCTAGCCTTCGCCGCCGTCATGAATTTCGTCGCCTACTTTTTTTCCGACAAAATCGCGCTCGCCACTTATCGCGCCCAGCCCGTCAGCCGCGAAGACTTGCCGCGCGTCTACAACATCGTCGAGCGCCTGGCGCAAAAAGTTGGCCTGCCGATGCCCAAGGTCTATCTCATCCCGACCGATTCGCCCAACGCCTTCGCCACCGGACGCAATCCGAATCACGCGTCAGTAGCCGTAACCCAGGGCATCCTCGGACTGCTCAACGATGAAGAACTCGAAGGCGTACTGGCCCATGAACTCGGCCACGTGCGCAACCGCGACATCCTGATCAGCTCGATCGCAGCCACTTTGGCCGGAGCCATCACCTGGTTAGCGTCGATCGCCAAGTGGGGAATGATCTTTGGCGGCATGCGAGGCGAACGCGACGATCGCGGCGGCGGAGGCGGCATCGCGGCCATCGCTATGATTTTCCTGGCCCCATTCGCAGCCATGCTGATCCAACTCGCCGTCTCGCGCTCCCGCGAATACGGAGCCGACGACACCGGCGCTCACTGGACCGGCAATCCCTACGCCCTGGCCAGCGCTCTCGCCAAAATCGATGCTTATTCGAAACAGCGCCCGCTGTTAGCGAGCCCATCGACCGCGCATCTTTTCATCATTGCGCCGTTCTTAGGTGGGATGAGTTTTGGCAGCCTGTTCTCGACTCATCCGCCAACCGCAAAGAGAATCGAGCGCTTGACGGGACGACCAGCGGAATTCTTTCAGTAAGTTCTCAGTTCCCGGTTCTCAGTTCTCAGTAAAACCAGCACGGCCTATGCCGCTCGGCTCTTGATTGAGGCAATGAGTCCGTTCAGGACTCTGCCGAGTTCATCGGCGGCCGCGAGCAGTGCTTCCGCCTTCGCTGATGGTAGGTACTTCAGGTCTTTCGCAATAAGAAGCTGAGTCTCAATCTCAGTCAGAGATCCGCGTGCCTGACTCAGGAAATGGTGGAACTCTTTTTGCGAAAAACGAGCCTGCCCTTCTGCAATATTGCTTGGCACCGAAACCGCCGCTCGCCGCAATTGATTGGTGAGTCCGTAACGTTCCTCGCTCGGAAATCGCTGAGTTACCTCATAGATTTGGGAAACGAACTTCATAGCCTTCTGCCAAGCGATCAGATCGCGATAAGAGCGCCCCATGATCCCTCCAGTCCAGATTGTGGGAGAGCGAGCGACGGAGCGCTGTGACCAGCAACCACGCAGGATGTTCGGTTTCACTGAGAACTGAGAACCGGGAACTGAGAACTTCTCGATGACATTCGTAACCGCCAGCAGCGCGACCGACATAGTAAAATCCCAACAATGGCTCCCGAAACTCTGGTGGCAACCTCCCGCCGCGCCGCGGAACTCGAAAACAGCCTGCGTCGCGTGATCCGCGGAAAAGACGACGTCCTCCGCCTCGCCTTGGTTTCTATCTTCGCCAAAGGCCACTTGCTGATCGAAGGCGTCCCCGGAGTCGGCAAGACCACGCTAGGCCAGGCGCTGGCCCGCGCCATCGACTGCACCTTTCAGCGCATCCAGTTCACGAGCGACATGCTGCCCTCGGATGTGCTCGGTATTTCGATCTACTCCGCCATCGAACAGAAGTTCGAATTCAAGCGCGGACCAGTTTTCGCCAATGTCCTCTTAGCCGACGAGATCAACCGCACCACGCCAAAGACGCAATCCGCCCTGCTCGAAGCCATGAACGAGGGCCAAGTCACGATTGACGCACATTCCTATTTGCTCCCGCAACCGTTCCTCGTTCTGGCCACGCAGAATCCCATCGAGCACCACGGCACTTATCCCTTGCCCGAGTCGCAACTCGATCGATTCCTGATGCGGGTTCGCATGGGATACCCCGAAGGCAACGCCGAGCGCGAGATTTTGCGAGCCGAGGCCGGAGTCGCCCAACTCGAAAACCTCCGCCCCGTGCTCAACGCCGCCGACGTAGTAGAAATCCAGCAAGCCGTGGCTCGAGTCCACGTAGACGAATCTCTAATCACGTACCTGCTGAACATAGTCGCCAGGACCCGCGAGTCCGAATATCTTTCTCTAGGAGTATCTCCCCGAGGCTCGCAGATGCTCTACCGCGCCGCGCAAGCCATGGCCTTCCTCGAAGGCCGCGATTACTGCACTCCCGAAGATTTCAAGCCGCTGGTCGTCTCCGTCTTCGCCCATCGCGTAGTAGTAAGTTCGCTCTACGCTTCCACTCTGAAAAAGTCAGAGCAAGCCGAACAAGTCCTGCGCGAAATCGTCGAAAGCGTGCCGGTACCGGTGTAGTTTTTGTTTGTGGGTGTGTGGGGACGGGCGTCCCGGCGAGCCTGCCCTGAGCGAAGCCGAAGGGTCCAAGCCGAGCAAAGCTCGGCCCTACCGCAGCCGCATCAAGGAATCAGTTTCCAGAGCTATCCGCAAGATTCAGCCCCGCGAAGGCTCCGTCTAGAATTCAGAGCTTACCGCCCGTACTCGTAGGAGTGAAGTGCAAGCTGTACGAATACACGAGCAGATTCACGGGCACCGAATAGTCGACCGCGATGTACCAAGCCATATATTCCCCCGTTCCGCTATGCCGCACCGTCACCTGCTTGGGATCGAGCCGGATATCATGCTTCGCAGCTTTGCGAATGACGATGTTGCGGAGTTCTTCGTCTGAGTTTGGCGGCGTCACTCCAGTGCGCCAGCCAAGCTGTGCTGCTGAATCCCGCAGCTCATCTTGAAACACTATGTTGGTGATTTCGGGCTCAAGAATTTGCCAGCCCGCCATGACCACCGCTAAGACTATGGCGATCCCGAAGAGATATTTCATCGGAATCTCCTCCGCCGCGTCTACTCGCCCGAAGCCACCGCCGGCGGTTGCAAACTGGAAAGCCGCGAGATCGTCGCCACCATCATTCCCGAGAGGAACTGCATAGTAGCTACATCGTTGTTGTCAAACGCGTGCGGCGTCGACGACAGCACTTCGAAAACTCCGAGCGTCCGCCGGAAATGCCGCAGCGGAGCGACCAGAATCGAGCGCACGCCCATCCGCCTGCAACTCGCCCAATCTACCCGCGGGTTCGACTCCGCGTCGTTGCACAGCAGCACTTCGCCCGTCCGCACGCATTCCGCCGAGAGCCCACTATCGGTTTGCAGGCGGACCCCTATATCTGGAGCGGTACGCCCTGTCCGCGCCCGGCAAACAATTTCGTTGCCCCGGCGCAGCGCAATAGCAGCTCCGGTGGCACCGGTTAAAGTCTGCGCCTTTTCCGCAATGATGCTGATGCCCGGTTCAAGATCAATTTCTCCGGCATTGATCAGAGGGTGTGGCGCGGAAACTGATCCATGATGTCGAGGCCGCATCCGATGGCGCGTAGAGAAAGTTGCCGCTGCGGCCAGTTCGATCGAATGCTCGCCTGACTGATGCGCGCCTGCCTGACGTCCGCCGACTCGGTATTCGTCTTGAATCTCGTCGCCCTCCGCAACTTGCGGAACGGTGTAGAGCAGGGATCGCACCAGCCGGTCCAGTTCCGCGTCCGCGATTAGATGTGCCGTCTGCTGCCCGCGAAGCGATCCGCCCAGCACGCGCGAAAGACTCAGCACCGCTCCGCTGCCGCAAGCCAGGCACCGCGGCGTGTTGTTTTGGCTGAGCAATTCACATTGCACGCAAAACACTGCCGACTGTAAGGAAATGAAATTCACATCGGTGGCCTTCAGCGAACGCTGCATTTTAGATGATTCCCTCCGGACAATGACAATGAGGAAGGATGAGGGTAAATATTTACGCGCACAGCAGTAAGTGACCGCGCTGGTTCGGCCTGTGGATAACTCGGAAGGGGCAGGTTTCAAAGTTTCAGAGGTTCAAGGTTGCAAAGACAAAGACGACGAGAGCGTCTGCGATCTAGAATCCTTGAAACTTTGAAACCTTGAAACCTGGCTTCTCCTATAATCTCGCTTATGTCATTTCTCCGGTTCCTCATGCTGTTGTCGCTCGTCGTCTGGCTCGGCGGCTTGATCTTTCTCGCGTTCGTCGAAGCCCCCACTGCCTTTTCGCCGGGACTCCTTCCCACTCGCCACATGGCAGGATCGATCGTAGGACGCTCGCTCGATTTACTGCATTACATGGCCATCGTCTGCGGAATTGTTTTCCTGATCGCGTCGATGCTCTATAGCCGGATGGCCACGGGGAATGCGCGACCGCTGGCGGCGCGGCACCTTCTGATCGTGCTGATGTTGCTGCTGACCGTGATCTCGCAGTTTGCTGTTTCCCCGAAGATGCACGCCATTCGCGCCGAGGTTGGAGTGATCGATAACGTGCCCCTGGATAATCCGCTGCGCAGGGAATTCGACCGCCTGCACGTGTGGTCGGAAAAGTTCGAGGAGGCGGTGCTCCTGCTGGGCTTAGTGGCGTTGTACGCAACCGCACAAGCGTTCCAGTGAGTAGACAATGCGACAGTCACTGCCTCGCTCGCTCTGCCTTCGGCGCAGCCGGCGCTTTCAGCGCGTCATCAAGGTACGCCAGATATTCGGCAATCAGCCGATAGCTGTCGTAGTAATCGTTCATCTTGATCGCCGCCATCTTGTCGAACGGCGAATGCAGAATCGACCAAGTCTGTTGTGTAACCGAGTGCAGCGTGATGCGCGGGATCCGGTCGTGTGCGAACGATTCGGAATCGGCGCTGGCACGGGCGGCGAAGCTCTCTACATTCACCGTGGCCAGCGGCAGGTGGCCAGACGTCGCAGTCGCGATCAGATCGTCAAGGAGCGCCCTGTCGGCGTGCGAAGCCCACACCTTGGTCGGACCGAGGCCCAAACTATCGAAGTTCACCATGCCTTCGATGTGCCCGCGCTGCTCGCTACTGAGATGGTCCACATAATACCGCGACCCGACCAGCCCCTTTTCCTCGCCAGAAAATCCAATAAAAATCAGCGTGTGATGACGCGGCTGCGCGCTCAGGCTGTACAGCAGCGCAGGCAGCAAAACCGCGCCCGTCCAGTTGTCGACCACGCCGTCGCCGTAGCTGTCGACTTTGTCGGTATGCGCGCCGACCACGATCACTTGCTGCGTTTCGCCGGGCAGCACGCAAATGACGTTCGGCGGGAGCTTGCGGTCGAGCGCTTGCTCGGAAAGTTCGGCATCCTTGCACCCCGATTCGGCAAACCACTTTCGGATCAGCGCCTCGCGTTTGCCGTTCTTGTCGGAAAACGACTTCAGATGGGCTTCGATCACGTCGCGCGCCTGCAAGCGAAATTGGATTTGCGCCCGAGTCTGAGATGAAGTCTGAGATGAAGTCTGAGCCGAAGCCCAGACCGCACAACTGATGCAAGCGATCGCCACCGCAGCAAAACAGCGGAGCGGGACACGAAGCGATTGGCTGCGAACACTTATTTCTTCGGAGTGCATTCCGCCGAGCGTACCACGCCCGGCCCGCGTGAAACACGCGTATGCGTATTCGGCACGATGATTTATTCTTTTGATTGCACTGAGAACTGAGAACCGGGAACTGAGAACTCACAATGAAATCTGGCATCATCGGCCTGCCGCAAGTTGGCAAGACTTCTCTATTTCGCATTCTGACAAAAGTTAATCTTTCCGAGCACGCGCTGTCGAACCCGCGCGAAGCGCACATCGGAGTAGCCAAAGTTCCCGACGAGCGCTTAGACAAACTGGCTGCGCTCTACAACCCGAAGAAGCTGACGCACGCCTCCGTCGAGTACGTGGACGTAGGCGCCATCGGCCAGGACGCGCTGAAAGAGACCGCCTACATCGGCCATCTCCGCCAGGTGGACGCGCTCATTCACGTTCTCCGGGCATTTGAAAGCGATGAGATTCCGCACGTCGGCCCCATCGATCCCCTGCGCGACATCAAGAACGTCGAATTCGATCTCATGGTCAGCGATCTGGGCCAGATCGAAAAGCGGCTGGAGCGCCTGGAAAAAGACTTGAAGAAGATGAAGACGCCGGAACTGGAAAAAGAAAACGAGCTGCTGATCAAAGCCAAAGCCTTTCTGGAAACCGAAAAGCCCCTGCGTGAAATGGAAATGACGCCCGGAGACAAGAAGCGCATAAGGGGCTTCATGTTTCTAAGCGAGAAGCCCATGCTCTATGTCCTCAATATCGGCGAGAGTACCGAACTCGGCAAAGATCTGGAAGCAGCGGTTGCCAAATACAACTTGAGCGAAGTAGCCGCGCGTCCGAATGCCGGAGCCAGCGCCATCTGCGGCAAAGTGGAAGCCGAACTGGCGGAGATGACCGACGAAGACGCGGCGGAATTTCTGGGCAGCTACGGACTGACCGAAAGCGGCCTCTCGCGCCTGATCCGCAAGAGCTATCACCTGTTGGGCCTGATTTCGTTCTTCACCGCCGGCGAAGATGAATGCCGAGCCTGGACGATCCCGTTGAATACGCGAGCCCAAAACGGAGCCGGAGCGATTCACTCCGATCTCGAGAAGCACTTCATCCGCGCCGAAACGATTCGCTGGGATCAGCTGCTGGAAGCGGGCTCCGAGGCCAATGCGCGAGCCAAAGGGACTCTGCGATTGGAAGGCAAGGACTACATTGTGCAGGATGGGGATGTGATGCACATACGACACAGTGGGTAACGAGGGTATGCCATGGCCGCCGATTACCAGCAAATAGCGCAGAACATCAGGGAGTTCTACAGTTTTTCCGGCAAAAAAGTTCTAGCCGTTGGAGCCGGGAACGGGCCACTAACCGATCTCGTTCTCGAATCCAGGAAGCTGATTGTGATTGACAAAGACCCCGCCGCGATTCGCTTTTGGGAGGCAAAGGCGGCCGCCGAGGGGTTGCAAGATCGAGTAGAGATTGTTCAAGCGGACTTCTGTGAAACTTCGCCACATGGGGATGTCGTGTACTTCGAGGTTTGTCTGCACGAAATGAATGATCCCAGGCAGGCCCTGCGACACGCGTTGACGCTGGCTCCCGAAGTGCTGATCTTCGATCATCTGCCGGATTCAGGATGGGCCTTCCATGCCGCTGAAGAGGATAAAGTCCGGCACAGCACCGATGCGCAGGCGGACTTCGCCCGTACGCGACATCAAGAATTTCGCACCGAGCAGCGTTTCTCGGAGTATCAGCAGCTTGTTGAAAAAGTGTCTTGCCAAGGCAAAGTGGCGTTGGAACGTGCCGAGCGATATCGCGGCGCAGCCGACATCGCCATTCCGATGACCTACAGCTTGACTTTGTTGGATAGCGAGGCCAGCTTGAGCGCGATTGGATCAGTGGACGTGAAAAACGCGATCCAGCAAAAACATGCAAGCCGCTCCAACAAAGACTAGAAGCGCCATCTTCACCCCTGGCTCTTTATTAACTTCTGGAATCAGATCCGAAGCCGCCACATAAATCGTAACCCCAGCCGACAAGGGTAGACCGAAGCTGACCTCGTAGCGAAACACCGCCATCGTCATCACTCCGGCCACGGTTGCTACGCCGAGCGCGACGGACGCTCCCCAGGCGAACGCGCGGCTCCGGCCGCTGGCCAGCATCACCGACGAAATGGTGAATCCTTCTGGAATCTTGTGCAGAAAAACCGCTATGAAGATGATCCAACCGAGCGCCGGAGAAACAAGAAATCCCGAGGCGATCGCGATCCCATCGAAAAATGTATGAATCAGCAACCCGATCAGGACCGAGTATCCCTTATGAGCATGGACGAACTCGTCAGCGTGAGTTTCTTCTCCGAAGTGGAAATGCGGAGTCACCGTGTGCTCGAAAAAGTGGACGAGCAGGTATCCGCCAAGGATAAGAAATCCGGCATACGGGCCGCGAAGCTTGATGCTCTCCGGCACCATTTCGACCAGCGCCGTCGCCAGCATGAAACCCGCCCCGAGCGCGACGAAGTAGCGCAGGTAGGAGCGCTCCCAATTCCTTTGGACGATAATGGCGCCGCCGAACACATTCGCGCCCGCCGCCGTCAGCCCCAGCAGCAAACTGGTCAGAATGGGAGACATTCGTAGAAGACTAGCAGGAAGTAATAACCGTGGGGGATTCCTAAGTCCAGATGCCCCAGCTTCACTTCGACGTCGTTGCTTCGGCCGTTGCTTCGGCCGCTGCTTCGGACGACGATCGGGGCGTGGGCTCGTCCTCGCACGCGGACGAATCCTTCGTCACAATCTCGTAACCCTCAGGCGGCTGGAATGTCGTCGGATCCGGGTCGCTTTGGCTGAGAGATGTCAACTCCCTGGTCGTCTTGCCTGACCGGGGATCGTCTCTGATTTCGCGTACCAATACGCCATTCAATCCAACCTTAAGGGCCGTCCACATCTCCGAGGTGCTGACCAGGGGCGCATCGTTTCCCGCCGCGCCTGCAGGAATCGTCGTGGTGTACCGGCGTCCACGCGCTTCAACCCCTTGGATCGACTCCGTTCCCAGATTTTCCGATGTCATCTTCGACTTCGAGCCACTGATCACCGAGACGTCGTCCCTCATGATTCTCGAGCAAGTATGTTCCGCCTCTGGGGTGGACATCTTAAATACGTGCGCGATCTTCCCCGGAGAGTGCCAAGTAGTTTGGGTCCGGGTCACAGGATCGTAGACCATGACATGGGTTTGCGGCGCCCGGTCTCCCGACGTGATTGTGGTTGCCGTCATCCGCCGGCCCTGCGAGTCCAACGCTTTTACTTCCGTGGACTCTCGGGTGATGGTGGTCCCATCGGCTAGCGCTTGCACATGCGTGATCTTATACTCTGCCGTGTACGGCGTTTTGGCGGCCCGCACCTTTGTTTCCGTGGTTCCCGACGTTACAGGCGTGTGGCTTCTCACAACTTGGCCAGAAACTGGCAACGCCAATCCCGCGACCGCAATCAACGTGATGGCTCTGTCGATGATACTTTCTCGGATATGATCTCGCATTTCACCAACTCCTAATGAAGCCGACGAAGCAACAGTCTGACATCAGCCCAGCAACAAAGCAACCGCAAGCACAAGGCAGAACTGCTGATACGGAAAATGGAAAGCATGGCCAGCTATAATCCGCTGTAACTGAAAGCTGACACCTGACAGCTGACAGCCGCTTTTTATGCGCTTCGAACTTTTCATCGCAACCCGCTATCTTCGCGCCAAACGCCGCCAGGTTGAGGCGTTTTGCGGGCGTGAGCGAAGCGGGAGCCCGCAGCCGAAATCCCGAGCGCAGCGAGGGACCCCTGAATGAGATTCGAGCTCTTCATCGCAACCCGTTATCTTCGCGCCAAACGCCGCCAGGCGTTCATCGGCGTCATCACGGGCATCTCCATCCTGGGAGTAGCCGCGGGCGTGGCCTCGCTGATCATAGCGCTAGCCATCAATAACGGTTTTCGGCAGGATTTGCAGGCGCGGCTGCTCGGTTCGACCGCGCACATCAGCCTGCTGCGGGTGCAAAGTGACGGCATCAGCGATTGGCGTCCCCTGCTCGAAAAGCTATCGAAGCAGCCGCATGTAGTGGCGGCCGCTCCGGCGATCTACGAGCAGGTACTGATTTCGCGCGGCCCCCGGGCCCGCGGAGCCGTGCTCAAAGGGATGCTGCCGCAGTATGAGCGGAAGGTCAGCGATCTGCTGAAAACGGTAACCCTAGGATCAGCGTCAGCACTCGATGAAGCTCGTGTGGTGCCGGGTCTCAGACCCGGCTTAGACGGGGAGGAGCCCCGTCACCACACAGACACTTCACACGCCGAATCTCCCGACGATTTGAATGGCGTCCAGCAGCGCGTCGCCGCCATGCCTCCCATCATTCTCGGCAAAGACATGGCCGACGAAATCGGAGCCACTCTCAACTCTGTCGTCCTGGTCACTTCTCCACAGGGCGAGCTCACGCCCTTCGGCATGGTGCCGAAGTACATTCGTTTCCATGTCACGGGAATCTTCAACTCCGGCTTCTACGACTACGACTCTTCCTGGGCCTTCATCCGGCTCTCGGACGCGCAACAGTTGTTTGGCCTGGGAGACGTGATTTCAGTCATCCAATTCAAGATTGACGATATCTACCTGGCGGGCGACGTGTCTCGCTCCCTCGAACAGGCCGCCGATCTTTCTTCGGCAAGCCAAGCCTCAGGAAGCCACGGCTTTATGGCCACCAGTTGGATGGAACAGAACAGGCCTCTATTCCGCGCGCTGCGCCTGGAGCGCGTAGTGACGTTCATCACCATCGGCCTGATCGTGTTCGTGGCCGCATTGAATATCTTAATCTCGCTGATCATGATGGTCATGGAGAAAACGAAAGATATTGCGGTGCTCATGTCGCTCGGCACGAAGAAGGCGCAAATCCGGCGCGTATTCATAGCCCAGGGCGTGCTGATTGGCGTGATTGGAACGGCGATCGGCCTCGTGCTCGGCTACACCATCTCATGGGCCGGTGGACACTACCACTTTATTTCGCTCTCGCCCGAGGTCTATTCGATTGACTACGTACCGTTCGCACCGCGGCTAATGGATGGCGTGATCGTCGCCCTGGTTTCGGTCGGGATCTCGTTCGTGGCAACGATTTACCCGTCGTGGTCGGCAGCGCGAATCCTGCCTGCAGAGGCGTTAAGGTATGAATAGAAGTCCGCTCCCGGTTTGTACTGACTTTTTCGGGCGGTTGCGTTAAGGTTTGCCCAGCCGAAAGGAATGCCTTGGCCACCATCGGCACATCATGGAAAGCGTCTGTGCGGCCCCGACTGCGTCGGCTTCTGCAAACCCAACAGAGGCTCGTCTTTGTGGCCGTAGTGACCTACGCGGTGCTCACGGCCCTGAAGGCGCACACTTCCTTTGCCCTGATGATGTGCATAGTCCTTGGGGTCGGCAACATCTTGTCTCCTGTGATGGTTGCCTGCCATCCTATTTATGAGAACCGCCCGTTCCCCTGGAACTGGATCCTTTTCCTGCCGATTCAGGCTGCTGCTGGCGTGGCTTTTGCCTTCGCTGCCCTGGCTTTGGTGTTCTGGATGCACGTGGACCGTTCCCCATTCTGGGTTCAGTTTCGCGCAAACTTTCCCATAGTTATGGTGGTGGTGATGGCCACCGGCATTGTTACATTCTCAGTCGGCCAGGTTCAGCGGCGGCTGCAGGAAAAAACCGAGCAACTGCAAAAGCAAGTGGAGAAGGGCAACGTCCGACTTCAGGTCCAGGAGCAGGAACTGGACCGCGCTCGCGAGATTCAACGTGCTCTCCTGCCCAAAACGCTGCCGCAACTTCCCGGCGTACAAGTAGCGGGCGCGTGGCAGCCGGCCAGGATCGTCGGCGGAGATTACTTCGATGTCATTCGCCTCGACAGCAAGCGCCTGGGAGTGTGTATCGGGGACGTGGCTGGGAAGGGAATTTCTGCGGCGCTGCTGATGGCCAATCTGCAAGCGTCATTTCGTGCCTTGGCTACGGCGGACGCTTCTCCATCGGCTGTTTGCGCGAAGCTGAACGCATTTCTGTGCGGCAATCTCGCCCTCGGCAAGTTCATTACCCTGTTTTACGGCATTCTGGACGCCGAGGGGCGCACTCTGACCTACGAGAGTGCAGGGCATTGTCCCGCGCTTCTGCTGAAGCAATCCGGGCACGTCGAATCCCTGCGCGGAGAAGGCGCTGTACTCGGCGTTCTGCCCGATTGGATCTACCGCGATTCGATCGTGTCCTTAGCGGCCGGGGACCTGCTTCTGCTTTACACTGACGGTGTCACCGAGGCCGAGAACCGTGCAGGTGAAGAGTTCGGCGAGGCGCGGCTCGTACAATCGGCCCGCCTCGCCGACGGCTCGGCGGAGAACACGAAGCGCAAGATCATGGAAGAGGTATCGGGCTTTTGCGAGGCGAACTTCGCCGATGATGCAACTTTGGTAGTCATAACTCTGGAGTAGGCGCCACACTCCAAATAAAATCGCCCTTGTCTCGCATAACCCGAATTGATCCAGGTTTCAAAACAGTTCTCAGTTCCCAGTTCTCAGAACAATCGGTCGACCGTGGTTCGCTGAGAACTGAGAACCGAGAACTGGGAACTGAGCCTGTCTCCCGCACCCCTGTGACCACGGTCACATTGCAATTGTTTTCCGTAGGTATACAGTCTTTCGCATAGCCTGTTTCCGAAAATGGAATCGCCGGAACGGGCTGTCGCTCCTCATGCTCCGATGGATCATGGTCTGATGGATCATGGTCTAATGGATCGTGCTCTAATGGATCAGCGACCGTTTTCTCCGCGCTACAGCGCGAAGCGGCCAGCTGCCATGGTACTTAGGAGGGCGAGTTTGCATCCAATAGCTCAAGATTCTCTGCTCAGGGTCGAAGGGTTAAGTAAGAGGTTTCGCTCAGGCGAAGCGGAGCTCGTGCTCTTTGAGAATCTGTCCTTTCAAGTCAGCAAAGGAACGATGCTGGCCATCGTGGGGCAATCGGGTGCGGGAAAGAGTACCTTGTTGCACATCCTCGCGGCGCTTGATCGTCCTTCCGCCGGTGCCGTATACTGCGCCCACTCGCACGTGAATGCGCTTTCTGAAGATGACGCCGCCGAGTTCCGTAACCGCAAGATCGGCTACGTCTGGCAATTCCATTACCTGCTACCGGAATTCACCGCTTTGGAAAATGTAGCCATGCCTCTGCTGACACGCGGCCAAGCGCTGTCTTCAGCCGAACAGGAGGCTTCCAGGTGGTTGCGCGAAGTGGGTTTGGAGTCGCGCGGGCATCATCGTTCGGGAGAGCTTTCGGGCGGCGAGCAGCAACGCCTGGCGTTGGCGCGGGCGCTCATCACGCAGCCGCAAGTGCTGCTGGCCGACGAGCCTACTGGCGATCTCGATGGACGCACCGGGGAGTTGGTTTTTGAATTGGTTGCCCGATTGCATCGCGAGCACCAGTTGACTTCTTTAATCGCCACGCACAATCTGGCGTTTGCACGTCGGTGCCATAGGGTTTTACGGTTGGATCAGGGCAAAATACAGGAAGT
>Ga0181515_1110836_pt1 | contig 21257 bp, 28 predicted proteins | sample PEATcosm2014_Bin_11_FD_127748 | JGI IMG/M metagenome (GOLD analysis project Ga0181515, IMG submission 127748) | Metatranscriptome of peatland microbial communities from MTU Mesocosm Facility, Houghton, MI, USA - PEATcosm2014_Bin23_30_metaT... | ecosystem: Environmental > Terrestrial > Soil >... | reverse complement strand
CTTGTACAGAAAAATCGGGGATGAAGATGCAGGCAAACATGGAAGTGCGGCTCTCAGCTCTCAGCCCTCAGTTGTCAGCTGAGTCGGGTAACTGAGAACCAGTGATTTCGAACTTACGGAATGAACTATCCCGCCCATGCGGCTCGACTTTTGAAACTTGCCGTCGATTGCACCGGCTTGCGTTCCAACCTTCGTTCCAAGCGCGAGCGCAACAACTCGGCGGTGATCTCGAGTTGGTCCAATAATCCCGAATGCGGCAGTTCCGAATGCGCCGGCCGATTTCCTGAGAGCTGAGAACCGATAGCTGACACCTTCACCAGCATCGACGAGCAACTGCCTGCAATCGGCTGCTGTTCCAACACCAGCAGCGCAGTCGACGTGTGCTCAACCGCACGGCGGAAGCGGAACCACGATGCCAAAGGAATTCGCCGCGCGCTGCGTACCGGAACATCGCCGAGATCGAGAGCGATCATTCCGAAACCGTTGCTCTGCAGCAGCAGATCGGTAACTTTGAGCATTTGCGCCAACTGCGATTCCCAGCGGCTAAAGCCGAACCTTTTTCCAGCCGTTTGCGGTATGCCTGAAGGCATACCCTGATACGAAACGCCTGTTTTCGCGCAGCCTGCCTGTCGCACAATCGCATGATCTTTGTCATCATCATGTTTACGCGATGTATATTTTTCTCCGCATCGCACCCACAGCAAGCGGCTCATCGCCATGCCGGCAGCCGCCGCTGAGGCGGGATCGAACGCATCGCTGGCATCGACAAGCGCACAAACTTCTCCGCGCTGGGTGGCGCGGGCCAGCGCGAAAAGCAGCACGCTGGTCCTTCCCGATGACGCCGTGCCGCAGATTTCCGTGAGGCAACCGCGAGCCAGGCCGCCGGTCAGCGAGTCGAGTTGCGGAATGCCGCTCGAAACCATTTCCGGCGACGGACGCACCTCGAGGCGCGAAGCGGAAACGACCCCGGCCAGCTTGGGGATGGCGCCGACCTGGGCTAAAATTTCCGCGGTCTTCTTTGCGGTCATCTCCACGGTCGAGCGCGGAGAAGGCTGCGGAGAAAAAATAAAAGGGCGGCCCATGGCCGCCGATGAAAAAACCGGAGAGGCAGACATACTTTTTCGCAATTGTCAGGGAACGCAAAGGGCAGGATCAGCCCGGGCGAGCGTCGCTATTTTCGCTTTTTATTCGCCTACGTGAGTATCCCTCTTCGGCCTGCTGTTGTCAAGGCAGTTCAGCCAGGATCATGCCCAGAAGTGCAAGGTGAAGATTTACAATACTTTGCGGTCACTCCCAGGGTCTCGAAAACCGCGAGACTCGGAGCTCCAATTCGGTTAGAACGAGCTTTGTTATAATTGAAATTCGTCGCAAATCCACCCAAGTGGCGCTATCGTCTAGGGGTTAGGACGGAAGATTCTCAATCTTCAAACCCGGGTTCGATTCCCGGTAGCGCTACCATACCTCCCGTTTCTCGCTGATTCCAAGCGAGATGCTCAATCCCCCAATCCGCTTGTAGTCGTTTTGTAGCCGCTTTCGTCGTTTTTTCTTTCGCGGAACATCCTGCGACTCGCTCCCGACTGGGTATTGAACGGTAGGAGAAAGTAGGAGAAATCGGTGGCGAATCTCAAGGTTTCAATAATCGAGAAGGTCAAACTTGCCAGCGGCAAGTGGACAAATCTCCCTGTGAAAATCCCCAAGTCCAAACCCAACGGGAAAGGCCTTTACGTCAAGGATTGCCGCGACGGAAGCTTCTACTTGCTCTGGCGTGAGGGCGGGCAGCAGAGGTATTACCCCGTACATGGATCACTGAAAGACGCAATCACGGCAAAAGAACAGAAGGAACTCTACCTAACCAGCATCGCTAAAGGATTGCACGTCGAAGATCCCGGCGTGGGCAATATACGGCTGACAATCGCAGCGGGCATTGACGAGTACTTGAGTGTCCTCACCGGGCGTGGGAACACCGTTCCGCTCCACACGTTCGCTCTTAGGCAGTTTCAGGAATGGAACACGAAGCACGCACGTAACAAAAAAGTCTATCTGGATGCAATAGACCGCCAGCACATCCTCGCGTTTAAGAAATGGGCGATGGAGCAGGGCGACGGGAAGAACGGCGGGCCGAACGATGAAGTGACTGCCGTGTGGAAGTGCATGCGCGTGAACAAAGCGATTAAGTCCATGTTGGGCCTTTCGGCCGGGCAAGGCCCAGTCAAGAAATCTGATTTCGCCTGGGTTTTGAATCGCAAGCCTACGGTTGTGGCCAAAGTCGTCAATTTAAGTGAACGAATGCGGCTACGCTTCGAGGCGTCGTTCACCAACGTGTTCAACCGCTCCAATTTCGCGCCGCCTGCATTGAATTTTAGCAACCCGTCAACCTTCGGAGTGCTCACATCTGTGCTGCCACAGGGCTCTGGCGGAAATCGCACCGGGCAATTAGCCGTACGTTTCGATTTTTGAGAAATGCCGGTCGGGTCAGCGGGCGGCACCCGCCTCTTTACGCGTAATGCATTCGTTGCTACCCACGATCGGAAACAGAGGGATTACGATGAAAAATACAGCGCTACGGGCCGGAGTTTTATTGTTGTTCTGGATTGCTAGGTTGACGGCGCAACAGAGCCAAACAACCATAAGGACGGTCCCAGTTCAAGGAGCGTCTCCAGCTTCCGGGGTGGAGATGTTCAATAGGTACTGCGCCGTTTGCCATGGGAAGGACGCGAAGGGAAATGGCCCTGCCGTTCCTGCGCTTAGAGTGCCGCCGCCCGACCTGACTACTCTGGCGCAACGCCACGGCGGGAAGTTCCCAGCAGATTATGTCGGCGCCGTGCTTCGCAACGGAGTTGGAGACACAAGATCTCATGGATCCAAAGACATGCCCATCTGGGGACCCCTCTTCAGCTCCCTTGGGGGTGGCCGGTCAGCACCGGCAGCGCTGCGGATCTCCAAGCTGAGTCGCTACATTGATTCGCTACAGACGAAATGAGCGGGGGTTGAATGCTCGGGCAGGAACCGGACAGGACAGCGTGCCTTGCGAATGGACTTTTGAGCCTGTATGCACGCAAGCCACGAGGGGACAAAAGTGATGGCATGAAAAAGCCGATTCCTCAACTAAACCTCTCGCCGGACGAACGCTGGGTGCTGGAGAAATGGGCATCGTACCCCGAATTCCCCTGGCCGCTGACACGGCGGGCACGTGCAATTCTGGCGTTCGCCGAGGGCAAGAACGAAAGGACAATATCACGTGAGTTGGGAACGTCGAAAGCAACGGTTGCTGACTGGTGCGACTCGTTTGCGGCCTTGCGACTCCGCAGCCTGTGCCACGAGCGGCGCGGCCGGAAGCCTCCTGTCGTGATGCTGAGCGAGCGCGAATTCGTGATGCTGAAAAGCCTGACGGAACGCCCTAAGTATCAAGGCCCGCTCACACGCCGAGCCCGGATGATTTTGGCGTGCGCAGAGGGAAAACGCGATACCGTGGTCGCTCAAGAGACCGGTATGTGCCTCCACGAAGTCACGAAGTGGCGTGCTCGATTTCTTGCTTTACGGTTGAAGGGGCTCGATGACGGGTTTTCGCATCTCAATCCGACGATGACGCCCATGGACGATGATGGGCAAGCACCGAACTTGAAATGGACCGATATCTCTAATTCACCACCCACCGACCGTTGTTTACCTTCGTTCTGAATCGCCGTGCGGTTTCAAGTCGGAATCAAGTCCACCGTTACGGGAACACTTGATTCTTGGCAGCCAAGAGACCCGCACAAACGCCTGCTACGCGATAGAGTGTTGACCTTTACGAATAAATTATGGACCAAAGTCTCAGGCTCGAAGAGCGAAAGAGAGGTTCCGCAGTATGGGTCTACCGGTGGTGGGAGAACGACATCACGGGAAAGCCAATACGTCGCAAGGTGCAGTTGGGATGTTTGGAACGATATCCAAACGAATCAGCGGCATGTGCGGCAGCAGATGCTCTTCGGTTAACAATCAACAATCAATCCAAGCGAAAGAACCTGCAGAAAACAACCGTGAATACTCTTTGGGAGCACTACTGTCGAGAGGAACTGCCTCTCAAAGGGATATCGACGCAAGATCCCGAAGTCCTCTTCGAGGACATGTTCGAGTACAGGTCAGGAGCAAAAAAGTGATCTCCTAGAAGCCCGTTTCAGGATAGTTTCCGGTTTTCCGACGACTTGGGGGTTAGGCGCCAGCCAAACGCGCTGCTTGCGTTATGAGGTAATTGCGTTCCGGCAAGCTCGTCGTCCGCGCGGCCGCAATTCGGTAGTGTTTGATGGCGGCTTCGTGATCGCCCATCTTTTCAAATAAATGGGCGCGAACGGCGTCGAGGCGATAGTGACTGGCAATACGCGGATCCTTATCGAGAGCCCTAAGTAGTTCGAGGCCTTTGGCAGGGCCGTGCACCATAGCCGCTGCGATTGCGTGATTGAGGGTGACCATGGGACTGGGGGCGACTCGTTTCATCAACTCATACAAAGCCAGGATCTGTGGCCACTCGGTGTCCTCTACTCTCTCAGCTTCGTCGTGAACAGCGGCAATCGCTGCCTGAAGCTGATACAAGCCCACTGATGCTTTCGACAGCGCGGCCGTGAGAAGCGCAATGCCTTCAGAAATCTCCGCACGATCCCATAGAGTTCGATCCTGTTTATCTAAGGGAATCAACTCCTCATTCGGACCGGTTCGGGCTGCGCGGCGCGCGTCGGTTAAGAGCATCAGCGCCAGAAGGCCTGCAACCTCGGGATTATCGGCGAGTAGCGTTTTCGTGTTGCGCGTCAACCGGATCGCTTCGCGCGCCAAGTCGAGTCGTTGCAGATGCGACCCTATGCTGCTGGCATATCCCTCGCTAAAGATCAGATAGAGTACATGCAGCACTGCGGGCAGATGTTCAGTTCGCTCGTGCGGAGAAGGCAGACGGAATGGTACGCCCGAACCCTTGATGGTTTGCTTCGCGCGGCTGATCCTCTGCGCCATCGTGGCCTCAGGAACCAGGAAGGCATTTGCAATTTCGGCCGTAGTCAAACCGCCAACCGCACGCAACGTCAGCGCGATTGCTGAGGACGGAGTGAGCGCGGGATGGCAGCACATGAACAACAAAATCAGCGTGTCGTCTGGATCCATGTCGGCCTCGATATCGAGGGTAGGTGGCAAGCTTTTCCCTTCGGCGGCCACTGCCGTTTCTCTTTCGCGGCGGGCAATTTCGCTGCGAATCTGGTCGGTCATGCGCCGCGATGCGACCTGAATCAACCAGCCACGTGGATTGTCGGGAACTCCCTCTTCAGGCCATTGGGTGAACGCCGCAATCATCGCTTCCTGGACAGCGTCCTCGGCCGCGGAGAAGTCTCGAAAACGCCGAGCGACCGCGCTGAGCACCTGCGGCGCGAGATCCCGCAACAGATGCTCGGAGGTCTTATCCCATGGCTTGGTCATCGTCATTTCCGTCACAGCATTTCCGGTGGCGGCCCGCTCATAATGGGGCGCACCTCAATTGGCATGTTCAAAGGTGCGCCCCCCGGCCCGGGAGCAGCAGAAGCTTTCGCGGCGATGACATAAGCTCGCTCCGGAGAGTCAACATCGACTATCCAGTACCCGGCGAGAAACTCCTTACTCTCGGGAAACACTCCGTCGGTAACAGGAGCTCCGTCCTTGCCGGCTCGGACCAACTTGGCCTGATCGGGAAACGACAATCCCTCGGCTGAGACCAGTTCTCCAGACTCTCGAAGCTCTTTGTTGAGGCCCATCATAAAGGCAATGTGCGATTGCAGGTCTTTCTGAGGCCAGGCGGGCACACCGTGGCCGGCTCGCATCGTATTCATCATCAGAATGTATTTCATGTTCGTCTCCTATCGAGTTCAGTGGGCGCTGTTTTCTGGCGCCTTTATCCACTGGTCGGAACCAAGCTAGCGTTCTCGACATTTGTTTATCGGGATTTGCTTTCATGGGTTGCGAACCGCCGCACCTCAATTGGCATGTTTGTGGATTTGCCCCCCGGACCGGGTGCTGAGGAAATCCGTCCCGCGATGACATAAGCGCGCTCGGCGTTCGGAACATCAACAACCCAGTAGCCCAAGAGAAATTCCTTCGATTCGGGAAAAATACCGTCGGTGACTGGGAAGCCGTTCTTCTCGCCGCGTACCACCTTGGCGTCTCTCGGTTCAGCTAAACCCTGTGTCGCGACAAATTCTCCGGACTCGGTGAGATCCTGGTTGATGCGCTGCAGAACCGCCATATGCGCCTCGATATCCTGTTTCGACCAGGCGTGATACGTCTCAACGCCTGCCCTCGTGCCCGACATCAGCAAAATGTATTTCATGTCCTTTGCTCCTATTCTGTTCTCATCGTTATAGCGCCTGCGATTTGCGCTTTCATCCTGTAGTCGGAGCCGTCCCGCCATTATCTACATCTACGTCAGAAATATTTCACGAGCCAACAAGTCATCACTCGATGTCGATTTACGAGCGCCTGAACCGACATACGAGTGGAGGCGAGAAAATGACGACCGGCGAAAATGTAGTGGACGTTAGTCAGGACTGGGTACTGGCCTGCGACGTTCAGCAAGGCTTTATGGAGACGGCCTGTGCAGCTAGCGATTCCTTGGACTATAGCGCCCGCTGCCGTCAGGTCAGGGCGCTCGGCGGCGATTGCTACAATTTCATCCCACTGAAGGGTGACCGCTTGGCGGTGGTCGTTGGAGATGCGTCGGGCAAAGGTCTGGCCGCGGCACTCATGATCGCCAACGTGCAGTCCTCCCTTCGGACAGCGGCATTGTTCACAGGAGATGATTTGGGCGCGCTGTTCAGGGTGGTAAATCATCAGGCATACGTTTCATCGTCCGAGGACCGATACGCGACCTTATTCTATGGAGTATTCGACGGGTCGACCCGGACTCTGCGCTATGTAAATGCCGGACATAATCCGCCGGTTGTGATTCGGCGGGATGGTTCAATGCACTGGCTGGAAACGGGTGGCGCGCCAGTTGGACTTTTTGCTGATTCGGAATATAGGGGGGGCATCGTAAAGCTCGAAACCGGTGATTTGCTAATCGCCTTTACTGACGGACTCATCGAGGCGACGAATCAGAACGGGGAGGAATGGGAAGTTCAGGGCTTATTGAAAGCAGTCGCCTGTGGAGCGCAATACTCTCAAGACGCCGGAGATCTCGTCAATTCGATCTTCAAATCAATGGATGACTTCTCCAAGGAGCACCAAGCGGATGATGCCACATTGGCAGTTGTGCGGGTGCTCTAAAGGCCCGTCACTTGTGGATACCGGGCAAATCGGAAGTTATGGCGACCACAGACTCTCAACTACGCGGTCCATAAGTCCTAGTGCTGTATCTGAAGCGCCCATGAGCGAAGAGTTGGGAGTGGAGACGCTGTGGAGGGGCGCTTCAGATACAGCGACTTGAAGGAAGCCGCCCCGGGGGACTATGGGATTTGTATGTGGATGAGCCGGTCTTGATCGTTTGCTAGTTTGCGGTTGCAGGCAAAGCGCTTGGGTTTCAGTAGCAGGTCGCCGAGAGAATGGTCGTGGGGCGGTGCATCGGAGAGTCTGGAGGGCACAACCATATTGCATTCTGAGGAATGCGAGACAGAGCACCAGTGTGCGCGCCGAAGCACGAGCGAGATTCGAGGCTGGAGATGTGGATTCATGCCGCGCACCGGCTGGGATGAGGCGGAGACCGGAGGAGGAGTTGGGCGGCGGAGAGGCGCTCGACAACCTGCATGGTTCCGCCGCAAAGCGGACATTGCCACAGCGAGTGAATGGGCAGCGCGGGTGAGGGGGCGTCTGCTACTGGCGGATCGGATGGCTGGAGCAACCGGAAACAGAGCGGAAGAAACTCCGCTCGCCTCCGGTTAGCAAGAAATCCGAAATTGCGGATGCGCATAAAGCCGCGCGGCAGCAGGTGCAGAAGGAAGCGTCGCAGGAACTCATCGATGTGCAGAGTCATCAGCCGCTTTTTGTTGCCGTGAGCAGAGTCTCGCCAACGGAAGGTGACGTTGCCCTCGGAGAAAGCAACCAGCCTGCTGTTGGAAATGGCGACGCGATGGGTGTAGGCGCCCAGATAGCGCAGCACATGTTCTGGCCCGCCGAAAGGCCGTTTGGAGTAGACGACCCAATCGTGACGGAACAGTACCCGCAGCCAGGAGGCGAAGGCGCGCGGTTCCGCAAGCGGTAAGAGATGTCCGTGGAACTGGAGTGCGCCTGCATGAAAGGCAGTCTTGAGTCCGGCGACAAACCTGCCGCGGAAGACACGGCCGAGCACTTTGACCGGAAGGAAGAAGGATGGGCGCGATGAGATCCAGCGGGGGTGGTCGGGAACGATACCGCCAGCAGCCAGCACGCAGTGGACATGGGGATGATGCTGTAGTCGCTGGTCCCAGGTATGGAGCACACTGAAGAAACCGATCTCGGCTCCCAGGTGGCGGGGATCGCGGGCGATCGGCAGCAGGGTTTCGGCGCTGGCGCGAAACAGCAGGTTATAGATCAGCCGTTTATTCTGCAATGCCAACGGAGCGAGTTCGCGCGGCAGGGTGAAGACGACGTGCACGTAGCTGGTGGGCAACAACTCCCGCGCTCGCGCCTGGAGCCAGCGCAGGCGGGCGTTGCCCTGACACTTGGGGCAGTGCCGGTTTCGGCACGAGTTGTACGAGATGGCAGTATGTCCGCAGTCCGAGCACTGATCGCGATGTCCACCCAACGCGGCGGTGCGGCAGCGTGCAATGGCCAGCAACACTTTCTCGTGTTGGCCGTTGATCCACTTGCGACTGCGCTCGACGAAGGACTGTCCTGCACAGCGAACGATGTCGGCCACCTCCAGAGGAGGCGGGTTCATGCGCTCTGCGTCGGTTCTCCTTCTCCTCGGATCGTGATTGCATCTAGCGGACTGCCGGTGGCGCTGAGATGCCGCCGGGAGAGATGCAAATAGATCGTCGTTTCCTCCAAGTCACGATGACCCAGCAACATCTGGATGGTGCGCAGGTCGGTGCCAGCTTCGAGCAGATGCGTGGCAAAGCAGTGGCGCAGGGTATGAGGATGGATGTGCTTATGCGCAAGACCGGCACGTTCGGCGGTCTGCTGACAGGCGTGCCAGAGAACCTTGGTGGAGACCGGACGACTCGCCGTATGCCATCGATTGCCGGGAAACAGCCAGTCGGTGGGCTTGCGTTTCAGCCCGCGCCAGTAGACGCGCAGTGCATCGAGCAGTTTCGGGCTGAGCATGACATCGCGGTCCTTGCGTCCCTTACCTCCCCGAATATGAATGACCATACGCTGGCTGTCGATGTCGTTGATCTTGAGGTGGGCCACTTCTGCGCGGCGCGCGCCCGTGGCATACAGCGTCATCAGCAGGATGCGATGAAAGGGGCAGTCGGCCGCGTCGATCAGCCGCGCAACTTCTTCCTGGCTCAGTACCTGCGGTAAGTGCAGAACCTTCTTCGGATACGGTGTCTCGGCAACGCTCCAGCCTCGCTTCAGCACCTGAACATAGAAAAAGCGTAAGGCTGCCAGGCGCTGCGTGACTGTGTTCGGGCCCAGCTTCCACCGCGTGAATAGCGCGGCCTGATACTGGCGAATATGCTCGGGGCCAAGCTGATCGGGCGAACGATGGAAGTGCCGGCTGAAATGCTCGACCGTGTGGATGTAAATGTGGATGGTGGACTCGGCGTAGTTGCGGCGCCGCAACTCCTCAAGCATGATCTGGCGTAGGTGGGTCACAGAGAGTTCCTCCTCTGCGCCACAAACTAGCTCAGATCACCTCGACCGTCGGCTCCCCAACACGCGATAGCGTCCGCCGCAACGCGGCTTCGTTCAAGTCGGCATAGCGCCAGAATTCCAGGATCAGATGGGTGGGAAAATGCACGGCTCTATGGGCGTTTCCCAGTCCTGATCTGGGTCAAACTTCCCCGACGCCCGTTTCTGGGGCTGCCGGCCCGCTCCGAACGCAGCTGACCTGCGGCGAAGGCGATCGTCCACGCGATTCCTTGCCACGGGTAACGAGCTTTCCCCGGACGATGATGCGTCCTTTGGTAAAAGCGACTTCCTCGCGGATCTGCATCATCCCGTCCCAGCCCGCTCGCTTGACGGCGGGACCGATGAACTTGGAGCAGATGTCGCGTTCGCTGAGGTCTTTCCTGTTTATGGCAACGTCGCTTATGGGTGCCTTCTCCTTGCGCAATCAGTAGCAGATCACCCTGGGGCTGTCAGTGCCTAATCTCCGCGGGGAGGCTTCCGGCCCTCTGCCCTGCGACGCTTCTTACGTAATCAAGTGCGGCGCCACAAGCCCGATAAACTCACGCGGCGTTATTATCTTGGTTCTCTTCCAGAATCTCGGAAAATGCCGCAGATTGCCCGTGACCAGGTAATCGGCGCGGGCCACATCGGCACATTCCAGGAACCTCTTGTCATCGGGATCGCTCGGCACTTCAAGACACCGCGAAGGTACCGGGCAAAACGCCTGCGGGGCCGACTTACTGTCGGTCAGCCGGCTTTGGAGAAGAGTTCCCAAAGCCGAGCTCGTCGCTAACGAAACCGAACTTGAGATATTGCCGACGAGGTGCTCGAGATTGAATGCCCGAGGGCCATCGTCCGCAATTGGAACGATGACACCGGTGAGCTGCGCACTCCCACAATATGTATGACCAGAATGGAGCGCGGGTAGTTCCGACTGACATCGCACGTCCCCGGTCAAGGCACTATCGGGAGGATCAAGGCCGAAGGGTGGGTCTTGTCGTGCAGGATGGTGTTCGTGGCTGTAACCCACGTGGCGGAGTTTGCCGCTAACTCCCCAGTGTTGAGGTTGCGGTCGAAGCGCGGGAAGTTGCTGCTGGAGAGTTCGAGACGGAGCCGGTGGCCGGTGCGGAAGACATTGCTGGTGGCCCAAAGGTCGATTGAGAGCAGATAGGCTTGCCCGCGAACGAGGGGAACAGAGGTGGCTTGGGAATCCCGATACCGAGCACGGAGGATGCCCTCAGTGAGGTTGATGGCTGTACCATCCGGTGCAACGTCGAGGAGTTTAGCGGTGAAGTCGGTGTCCACAGTAGAAGATGTGGCGAAGAATTCGAGGCGGACAGGTCCTGTCACTTCGAGGTCGTGATCGAGGGGAGAAGTCGAGTAGACTAGGACGTCATTGCGTTCTTCAACCGAGCGCTGGTCGCGCGGACCCGGGGCGAGATGATCTCCATCGCAGCATAGGGGACCGCCGATAGTGGGGACGGGCTTGCCGGGATCGTAGACGAACTCGTCAGACGGTTCGGCCCCGGGTGTCGCGATAGAGAGGGAGCCGTCGCCGTGCGTTGTGTTCGCTCGGCCCTGAGAATGGAGAAAGTATTTGGTCGACTTGGCACGGGCGAGCGGCCAGTCGTCTTCATCGCGCCACTGATTAATTCCCATGACAAAGATCTTGACTGCGTTTCCGGTGGCGAACTCGTTTCGAGCGCCCTTGAAGAGGAAATCGTACCAGTGAAGGGTAACCTCGCCTGCGTTGAACTTACCGGCTTCTGGACCGAAGTCGACTTCGCCAATCTTGCGTCCATCGCCCGCGTGCCCGCCGATGACGACTAGGAGACGCTGGCCCTCGCGGGCTTCTTCGGTCGCAGCGTGCGCTTTCAGGCCGACGTAGTTATGCAAGGAACCGCCAAGAAAGATGTCATACCAGGCGGCCGTGTGGAGTGCCGGAACACGAATGTCCGTGTAATGTTCTTCGATGGACCAGCGTCTCCAGTAGTCGTCGTAAGACGGATGGGAAAGCCAGTCAAGAAAGTACGGTGCGATTGTGGAAGCCGAAACATTAATCACACTTGCTGGATTCCCGTTGAAGATCGGATAGGCCTTCAGCGGGAGAACGTTAACTTCTTCCGGAGCTCTGGGCATGCGTTCAATCTGGTTTGCAAGTGCGTCTTGTGCGAGGCCACTGGTCCACGATTGATCAAACCACTGTTCGAACGCGCCGCCTTGGTAGGTCCAGCCGTTGTGATAGTCGCTGGCAGTCACAACCGGACAGATGCCCGCCAGATGCGGCGGATGCGCGATGGCTGCAAGCATTTGTGTCGCTCCCACATAAGAGCCGCCGAACATGCCCACTCTGCCGTCCGAATAGGGCTGGGCGGCAATCCACTCGATTGTGTCGTAGCCATCCTCTGATTCATGGAGAAAGGGGTACCACTCGCCGTCGGAGGTATAGCGACCGCGCACATCCTGCAGAAAGACAACATAGCCGCGCGCTGCGGCTCGTTGGGCAAAGTCCACATCGTAGCCCCAGGTGGCACGGCGGTAAGGAGTGCGCTGGAGGAGAACCGGGAATTTGCCGTCCGTGTTGGGCCGAAAGATGTCGCCGCGAAGGATGACGCCATCGCGCATATTAACGGACACGCCGCGTTCGACCTTGACAGGATAATTGTCGGCAGCAAAAAGGGGAGTGGCCAGGAATAGGAGAAACAACCCAGTTGTGAGGACCATCGGCTTCATGTTAAGGGCCATCCAATCAATTATAGAAGCAGTCGCACCGTCTCCTTGACTGGATCTCTTCGCGCATTTCAAAAAGACAGAAATATCCTATTGCGCTTACTCGCATGGCGTGAAGAGACCTTCGGTCGCGAGCTCCACTCGGGAACCTGTCCAGCAGGCGCACCGAAGCCTTGTGTGCCACGAGTGTGCCAGATTCGGAAAGCTCGCAGTACCGTTTGCGCGATTGACTGTCGGTTGACCGGCTAACGCGTTTCCCTGGGGATTTCAGTGACCCTCAGTGTGCCAAGTGTGGGCGGATTCATTAAGACGGCGAATCGTAGCCAGAAGCAGCACAGGGTTGAGTTTCGTAAGGCAGCGGTAGACAATGAACGCGTGAGTCCGCACAAGCACCGGATCGCCGATTACCTGCGGCCCAAAACGCTGGCGATGTTGTTGCTCGGGTTTTCTTCAGGCCTACCCTTTCTCCTGGTCGGCAATACGTTCGGCTACTGGCTGCGTGATGAACACACCTCCCTAACGACGATCGGGTTTCTTTCCTGGGTGGGCATTGCCTATTCGCTGAAGTTTCTGTGGGCGCCCTTGATGGATCGCGTCGAGTTGCCGTTGTTTAAACGGCTTGGACATCGGCGCGGATGGATGATGTTCTCGCAGATTGTCGTCGGGCTGGCGCTCTCCGCTATGGGAGGAATTGGCACGAAAGCGGGGCTCGGCCGGCTTGGCGCTTTTGCGCTCGTCGTCGCGTTTGCCTCATCGACACAGGACATTGTGGTCGACGCCTGGCGAATTGAATCGGCAGACGACGGAGAAGAACAAGGCCTCCTCGCGTCCGCCTATCAGTTCAGCTACCGTCTGGCGCTCCTGGCTACGGATTCCGTGATCCTCATCCTGGCAGCGACCGTAGGCTGGCGCATGTCCTACGGTATTTACGGCGCATGTATGGCCATTGGAATGGTCGCGACCTGGTTTGCGAAGGAACCGGAACGCGCGGATGCGGTGATGGATGATAAAGAACGCGAAGCGCCGCTTTGGACGCCGCGCGGTTTCTTTGACGCTGTTGTGGGACCGTTCATAGCTTTCTTCCGAGCACATGGCTGGCTCGCGCTTGTGATGTTAGCGGCAATCAGTCTGTACCGGTTGCCGGACTTCATCATGGGCCCGATGGCGAATCCCTACTACCACGACATCGGTCTTTCGAAGCAAACAGTCGGAGCGGTGCGCGGCTCAATCGGGCTCATCGCTACGTTTGCAGGCATCGCCGCGGGCGGATTCTGCTCGCTGAAGCTTGGCTACATGCGCGCGCTCATCATCGGGGGCATTCTGCAGGCTGCTGCGATTACTGCGTATGCGACCCTCGCGTTCGCGGGCACGAGTATTCCTCTCTTCGCGCTGGTCATGGCAGGTGACAACTTCGGCATCAGCTTTGCAGGCGTTGCGCTGGTAGCATACATGTCTAGTCTCACCAATCTGGGATACACCGCGACGCAGTATGCGCTCTTGAGTTCAACCTATGCCTGGCTGGGAAAGATCTTGAAGGGCTTTTCCGGCGCTGAGGTCGAAAGCCTGAGCACCACGCACGGCCTCATTCACGCCTACGGCATCTTCTTTATCGCTTGCGGACTGACCGGCGTGCCTGCCGTCCTTCTGTTTGCGGCATTGGATTACTGGCACAGACGAAAGCAACCGGCCCCAGCCGCTGCCTAAGAAAGTGTTCACTCGTAACCCAAAGCCACTGTCGGCTCGCCGCCACGGAGCAAGTTCCGCGTAAGCCAGTTCAGATAACTTGCATGGCGAAAATTCACTTCCGGCCCAGGGAGACTCTGAACTGGATGCCGGAGCGGCCGTGCGAGAACGCCGCCATATTCCATAGAGCTCCCTCAGTCACCTTGTTTTGCCTCTCCCAGTGAACCATAATACTGCGAGCACCACGGTGCTATGGAATTGGGGACTCAAGCAGGTTCCCGCATCGCGGGCAGGAATCTTCGTCAATTTGGAACCACTGGTCGGCGCGATCCTCGGGGTTTCGTTGCTTCATGAGGTCTTGGGGATTACGGCTCTGGCTGGTGGTGCACTGATTATCGGAGGAGCCGTTTATTTCAGCTACAAGCGCGAAGACAGAACCCCGGTCGGGAACAGCTTGCCGTACGCCTAAGAGAAAAAACCTACGCTGAACCTCTGCAACATTCACCGCACTGTTGATCCGACTGCTCACGGAAAATCATCGCATCTGTAGAGCATCGGAGGGTCTCAAGAAGTCGGACACGTCTTCGACCCTTCGACCTTTGTGATGCCCGGAGGCTATCCTGCGTTCGCCTGCGTACCTTTTATCTCGCGCTCGGCTTGAAGCCAATCGTCCGAGTCGTGACCGTCTGTCCTTCCGCGCTGCTCGTAAAGTTCGTAGGCGTGTTTCCGAATCTGCTGCCCAGTAATCCAACTGCCTGACGTGAACAGCTAAAGTTCCGCGGGTATTCGGATACTCCCATCTTCGGCGATAGGAAAGGACGGGTTCCACGCGACCTCCCATAAGAATCCATCCGGGTCGGCAAAATACCCGTCATATCCTCCCCAAAAGGTCTCCTGTGCGGGCTTGAGCAACTTTGCACCTGCGGTTTCCGCCTGCCCGAGAACGGAGTCAACCTCTTCGCGAGTGCGGGCGTTGTACGCCAGCGTGATTCCGCCGAAGCCCTGTCCATCGGGGGACATGTTTACGTCTTTTGCGAGCGACACTCGCGGGTACAGAGCGAGACCTATTCCTCCGGCCTGAAAGAACACGATGCTATCGGCTTTGGCGTTTGCACGCTTCCATCCGAGGCGTTCATAGAAGTTCCTGCTGCGCTGCAAATCGGCTACTCCAAGAGTGATCAGGCTAACCCGCTGTTCCATTGTTGCGTCTCTTTCCGCCATAAATCATTCGGCACACGAAGATGTCATTCCGCATATCAATCCGACTGCGGCGACCAACGGCTGCACGAGAGGTACTGGGTCTCAGTTTACTGAGCAGCCGTGAATTCAAAACGACGTGAGCGAGAGGATCGCCGGACGTGCTGTTTCTGCTTTCATCCCGTCAATATCCCGACACGCCCATCGCCAAATATCATGAAAATCTTCTCAAAGTCGGTCGCCATGTGGCGCTGCGAATAGATGTAGCGATATACCTCCAACCATGAAATGTCGCCAGCGCTTATCAAAACGAGCCAGCGATCACCCGCAAGCCTCGCCGCCCGCCTGCCAGCCTCGTCGCTGATTCGCTCAAGCAATTCGCGTGTCATGTTCAAAATTAGAAGTGGGTCCGAATCGGAATTGTGTACAAACCCAATCATTTTTGGCGCTCGCTCAGATGCCCCGATCAAAACTCGAATCTGGACACGATTCCCGTGAATCGTGGTTTTCTCATCTCGGCCGGGCGATTCCCGGTCGAGGAGAGTTTGTATTTTGCCTTCCAACGCGGCAGCGGTTTTCGATGGCAGACGGATGGGAGCAGTGATGGTCAGCAACACTGTCATGCCGTGCGGCACGGTCTCGCGAAGGGTGGCTTGCAAACGTTCAATGAGCCTCGTTGCAACCCTATCGAACCTCAAACGAGGCTTGGCGGTGCTACTTTGGAGAGCGCCGCGCCATTTGAGGGTTGCGATGTCAACAGCAACCCGTTTCCCAGCGATAATGATATAGGCGTCGGGGGGATCATTACCCTTTACCCACGTTGCCGAGAACCGTCTGGCGACCGCTTCGATGGCGGTTTGTTCCTGCTTGTTCAAATCCCTCATGGCGTCATGTTTACGAACTCAGAAAGCTTCTTTCTGATGGTAGCGATGAGGTTGGACTCTCGCTGCATTCGCTCGTCATTGGTCATCGTGCTATGAGAATAGCTGACTCTGAATCAGGGCAAATTCCACAGTCCGTGAACGCTAGAGTTGGACTTCGCCGATCTGAATGAGAGGCTCGGAGTTCGTGTACTTGGGGATGTCTTCCATGATCCCCTGCGCGTGCGGGCCGAAGCTCGTTTGAAAGGCTTGAACTGAGTCAAACAGAAGATGACATGTTGTGACATACGGAGCAGGCGATCCCGGTTCCTCGCCTGAAATCCCCTGCTCGACTGATACTCCCTTCAAGGCCGATCCCAGCAGTTGCCGAACCAGGGGGATGTGGTGGTTGAGGTAATACGCCATGTCGAACTCCGTGCCTTCTCGATTCGGATACAACACGCTGACCTTTACCATGGGTGCTCCTCCTTCTAGTCACTGAGCATACCAGTCCGAATGCCGCGACCAGCGGCTACAGGATAGGCACTGGGTCGAAGTCCACTGGCGAAGACAGGCGGGGGCAAACTCCCCCTGTGTGTCGAATGTGTTCCATGTGTGGCCGCAGATACCCGCCTCGCTCAAACGCGGTTTTCGCTTGACGAAGCACAGCGACACCTTCCTCAATCTGCTGTCGGTATTGCGAGGAGTCAATCCGCACAAAAGCGGTGATGGTGCGAATTCTTGGTTTACGCTCGCTCGCCGCAGCGGCGCATGGCCGCAACCGATCAACAAGGGTCCGATGACCAGAAGGCGAAGGAGAGAACGAAGCCTCCTGCAAGGAAACAGATGCATCTGCCACTCCATTCCTAACCGTTGCTTGATGGTCGTCGGGTCGCTTGATTCTGTTTCCGAATCGATTCTTTCTTCAGCCGCTCGATCTGTCCCCGATGATTCGGCCCGTGCTTCGACATCATCGCCACATAGTCCGCAACTGTGACCCGGTGATCGAGTTCAGGATGGCGAGCGGATTTCAGCAAGTCTACGGATTTCAGTCGTCTCAGCAACCGCACATTGGCATGGCGGTTGAGTCCATAGAGCGCGATCAACTCCGCAGGCGAGGATTCCAGATACCCCAAATGCTTCGCCCAAGCATCCTGATCAATCGGCGCGATTACGGGGTCATGGTCGGCCAGCATTTGCCGCAGTCGATAGGCATAGAGGATTTCCATGTCCGCGAGATGTCCAAGCATCTCCCAGATGCACCATTTGTCCGGGGAAGGTTTATAGCGAAGCGTTTTCTCCGGCAGACCGAGCACGGCGGCAGCAATTTGTTTGGGGCTTTCCTCGGCGGTGTCGAGATGTTTTTTCAGTTCGGCTTCGGTCACGGACACCTCACTGCAATCTTGGTAATTGTAAAACCGTCGATGCTTGCGCTACGAATCTCGTGCCCGCTGTGGATCGTAGTAGGGTTACCCTAAAGTAAAGCCTGACGGGTTCACTTCAGGGTTTGATAGCAGCAAAGCGAAGGCGCGTATAATCCGCTGTCCAACGCCCGTGAGCATCGCAGAGAACGGGCTTGAGCAATGCTGTAACTTCATCGAGAAACCCCTCGCGCTCCTCACTAGCCAGCGCGGCGCAGAACGGACTGGCGAACGTGTTGAGCCACCCGCGCATTCCCGTTGGCAGAGGCGTGGGGCGCGGAATCAGTTGTACGCTCCGGGGCACGAACCCCGCCCTGCTCAGCCGCAGTTCATAGTCTTCGACGGTCGGAAAGTACCACGGAATCCACGAAGCGGCATCTTTGACGCCCCGACGCTCAAGCGAAGCCACTAACGCCACGGTAATCGCACCGACGCACGCATGCCCGCCCAACTCGCCCACGAATCTTCCTCCAGTCCTGAGAGCACGGAAAGCACCCGCAATCGGCGCATCCGGATCGTCTTTGATCCAGTGCAGGACGGCATTGGAGAAGACGGCATCGAATTCGTCGTTAAAGACCAGCGCACGGGCATCCATTACTCTGGCATCAAGGCCGCGCTGGCGAGCGGCAGCGATCATGTCCGGAGAATTGTCGATGCCAACCACCTGCACCCCCAGCGCAACCAGTTTTTCCGTCAGCACACCGTCGCCGCAACCCAAATCGAGGATGCGTTCGCCCGATTGCGGCTGAAGCAAATCGAGGACAGGCTGCCCGAGAGCGGGCACGAAATGAGCATGATCGGCATAGGCAGCCGCATTCCATCGCTGGGAGGATGTTGATGGAGAAGGGAGAGCCATCTTTTTGACAGTCTTCGCCGCTTTCTTGCCTGCCGCCCGGCGCTTTCTGGTTTGAGCCCCCTTCTGCGCAGCACTGCGATCCGCCATAAAATGATCATCCTCCGTTCGAGCACACATAATAATCCAACAGAAAGGGCGGAGCGGTGTACTTCAGCTATGAGCCGGAGAGGATCGCCGCCTCACAATTGATCCGAGATTGTCTCCAAAGTAACTTTTGCAGCCATTCCAAGAGACGTAGCCTAGTGAAGCAGGAACCTGAGGAAACATACCGAATGCGAAAGACGAACTGCGCTGCGTTCCTTGCTCTGCTCACGATCAGCGTGATTGGTCGGATGGCCCTCGCGCAGAATCCGCCCGCGCTCCTCGTTGTCCCCAGCAAAGCGACTATGTTGGTGGGCGACACTCGCACTTTCCGCGCCGTAGGGAAGGATGGCCGCAAGCAACAAAATGTCACATGGAATGTATCACCTGAAAACGCCGCTACACTTACGACGGACGGCGACGAGGCGACCCTGCGAGCAACCGAACCATCCGCAACCGTAGTCCTGACCGCTCACGCCGGGGAAGGCTCCGCCGAGGCCAGCATCGAAATTCATTCCGGCGCTGCATTGGCTCCGGGGACGGCGATCTGGTCGATCACCAACCTGCCCGGCTGCAAATCCGGGAAAATATCACAAGCCGTTCCAACCGCAAACGGCCCCGATCTTTACGTTGAAGAAGCGTGCCCGGACGGCACCTACGTTCGGGCCATGACAGCGGATGGCCGCGAAATTTGGCGCAGGCGGCTTGGAGACCTCGCGGTACCCTCGCCACCGGGCGTCAGAACGAAAGCGAAAACACAACCCGCCGAACGCCTCAATCTGACCGCTCGCTCGCTGTGCGACGATCTTTCCTTCGGCATGACCAAGGATGCCGTCACAAAGCTGGTTCGAGATCGCAACCTTCGACTGGACGAGAAAGAGCGGGAAAGCAACAGTTGGATGATCGAGGAGCAACAGTTCCAGTGCAAGATCGTGTTTAGCGAGACCGGAACCGTGACGACAAAAAAGAAAATCATCATCACGGACTAGCGGTCAGGCTTGCTGCGTATGGCAAGCTGGTGGCAGGTAGCATTGGACGGCATGGACGCCGAGCAGAGCATCGCTGAAATCGGAGTGCATTGAGTCATTCTAGGTCGTTGGCGGTCCCAGAAACGAACGCGCCCCGGACTCGATTGAGTCGTGGGGCGCTCATCGTTTCGGTGGATCAGAGCCAATCCGCTTGCGACAATTCCCCCTGCGGGCGCTTGCGTGCTTCGGCGAGCACCTGCTCCACGGTGGTGGGTTCCGCTTTGGTCAGCAGTTCCCGAGCGAGAGAGAGAATCTTCTGTCCGTTTCTTGTTGTCGTCCCGGTCGATCAGCTTGCAAAGCTGCACCGCCAGTTTCTCCACTTCGGTGGCAGCGACCTTCACGGGGCGCTCGATGAATTCCAAGATGCGCTCCGGCGTGGGGGCATGCTCCGTGAACTCCTTGATCGCCTCGTCCACGTTGCCGCCTTGTTGGAATGCTTTCACGAGGTTGTCACCAGCGGAGGCGGTTCCAATCAGTCGGGCTTCAAGCTCGGTTAGGTGGGGAACCTTGCCGTTTTCGTTATGGCTGGCGGTTTTATCGGGGTCGAACATTTCGGTGCTCATCCTCTTGCGATGAATCCAGCTTCGAACGGTGCTGTAATTCATCTTGATGCCCCGGAAGTACGCTTCGACCGTGGGCTTGCCGTTCGGGCGATCTTTTGCGGCCACGCCCGGCATCCTGTAGCGTGCGATGATCTCCTCGCAATACGGCAACAGGACATCAACGGCATACGTCTCCGCGCCGACGCATATCTTGAGAAACGCCTCGCGTGCGTTCAGCGTTTGCTGGTGGAGTTCATTTGGCGTCAGTTTGGCAAACCTTCTTGCGCCATTCTCGGACCTCTGTTGCAGCGCAACAGAGGGAATCTTTGCGCCTACTTTCTTTCCATCTACTTTCTTGGTCATGATGAACCTCACCTTTTCTGCGAATTCCTACCACGGAACCCGGAAGGGGAAGCTAAAGAAGTCTTCGTTTTCGCCACAAGACCAGTTCGTTCTTTTTCTTGTTCTCCCCTGTGGCCATACGAATTCGCCGGGAAGAGAACCTGTAGCAGAGCGCCAGATTGCGAACCATGCGGGAGTCATCCTCCGTGAGCAGCCACGGTCCGCGCCATCCGGCCAGAATCGAGAGAATCTTCTGGTCGTTCAGTTTGTGGTGGGAGAAAATCATGTGCCCCTTGCTCGCCCGATCTGCCGTATAAGGGGGATCGGCGAAGCACCCGACGCTTGGGTCATCCGTCTTCGCCGTTCTCTTCTGCCAGCAATTCAGCGATGGTATCTTCGTCTGCCGGATACCAGTCATCCTGTCGTTTCAACCAAAGTCCGCTCCCGTCAGCGAAAACATAAATGTCCGTGCCTCGGGGACTGGCGTCCGGCAAGATGTTCACAGCCGACTCCTGCATAAGCTCTACGGCTTTCTTGCTAATTCCTGCACCAAAGCCGCCTGCTGTCATCGGCTTATCAATTCTCTGAAGCCAAGTGTCCGCGATAGTCATTTTCTCTATTGCCATAAAACCTCAACTTTTGACTTGGTTTGTGGGCGGCATCTCAGCCGATCGTTGTGATCTCTAGGCTTCGCCTCTTACCACATTCAATACGTGAAGGCCGCCTCGGTTCGGATCGTCTTCCGCACGTTTCCTTTTTCCGTCTCCGCATGATTGCCG
>Ga0181515_1358533_pt1 | contig 21841 bp, 21 predicted proteins | sample PEATcosm2014_Bin_11_FD_127748 | JGI IMG/M metagenome (GOLD analysis project Ga0181515, IMG submission 127748) | Metatranscriptome of peatland microbial communities from MTU Mesocosm Facility, Houghton, MI, USA - PEATcosm2014_Bin23_30_metaT... | ecosystem: Environmental > Terrestrial > Soil >... | reverse complement strand
CGCCGCGAACGACGTCGCCGACTGAGCGTAAGCAGCCCCGATGGTAATGTTATTCGCGTCCGCTTCCAGTATCAGCAGACCGCTGCCGGACGGGCCGCTGAAAGGATAGATCACCCAGCTTGATGCGGGAACAGGGCTGCCGTTGAGGGCGACAACGACCCGTCCGCCCACTCCCGCGCTACCCGCGTTGCCGCCGAAGGACAACTGAGCCGGCGAAACCGAGCCGTTGTCGTTGACGTCTTCAAGGCCGCTGCTCAGATTGCCGGATGCGTCCGTCGTGACTAGACCCCCAAGGGAAATGGGGACGGTGGCGCCGCCAGCCATGGTGAAGACCAACGGGGTCGCCGTGATCGAAGTACTGGACTGGGTAAAGACATCGCCCGAAAGAAACTGGGTGTCGTCGGTTTCGATCAACTTCAAGTGTGTGGCGTCAATTGGATAGTAGTCAAAAGTGAGTGTGCTGAACGCGGGGGTGGTAAAGGTGATTGTTCCCGGACCGGTTCCCGTACCCAAGGTCGCACCACCGGTAAGGGATTCGGCGAGATAAGGGATGCCCCCGGCGTTGAAGTCCTCAACGCCCGTACCCGCGCTGATGCCGCCGGTCGAATTGAGTGTGAAAGCTCCCTCCGTGGCGAAGGGGGCGGCGCTGGAGTCAGCGCCCGCAAGACTGAAGGCGTAGGGACCTCCGAGCTGACTGATGCCAGTGAGCGCAGTCTGCAAATCGAGAGTGCCGCTGCCCGTGCCAATGCCGTCAAATTCCGTAACCAGTCCGTGGGATGTCGAAGTCAGGACGACATCCAGCGTGAAGCTAAAACCCCCCGCCGAACTGGTCAGCGTGATTGATCCGCGACCGTCGCTGCCAATGTTATAGGACCCGCCCGAGATCGCCTGACCCGGCAATACCGGCGGGGTGAGCTCGGGGTCAACGACATCCATCGTGCCTCCGCTGCTGATCCCGCCCTTGCCGTCGGCCACCAGAGCGCCCGCCAAAACGAGCGGGGCTCCGTTCTCGGAGTCTACTCCCGACGACGAAAAAACGTAGGTTCCACTCAGGCTGCTGTTGCTGAAGCCGACGGGGTTGGGCTTGACGAACCCACTGCCGCTGGAACCGCAGCCGACGGTCAGAAAGAGGCTTGATATCGCTGCCAGAGCCATGAGCAGGCGTCCGGTGGGCTTGGTCGACACAAGGGGATTCATAAGACACTCCTGTCTTTAAGTCTTAAGATGCGCTAACCCCGAGTGTAGATGAAAGTTTCGGTGTAAAAGATTGTCACGAGGATTTCCTCAAGCCGCGTTTTCTCACGCCTTGGTGACTTCTGCCTGGTTCCGGGCCGGGGCTGGCACGGGCCGCTGCTTGCGCCTTTCGGAAGCTTTTTCGGACGCCCAGACGCCCACGCGGTAGAGGAGCAAGATGCCGAGCACGACTCCGTATTCGATGGGCTTGCGGAGATCGGCCTTCACCAGCCAGACGTAATGCGCCACCCCCAGGATTCCCGTCAAATAAATCAGGCGGTGCAGGCGCTGCCAATTCTTACCGCCGAGGCGGCGAATCGACCAGGCGGTCGAGGTCAGAGCCAGGGGAATCATGAGCACGAAGGCGGAGAACCCCACCGTGATGAAGGGGCGCTTGGCGATGTCTTTCACCATCTCGTGAATGTCGAAGAACTTGTCCAGCCAGATATAGGTCAGAAAGTGCAGCGTTCCGTAGAAGAAAGCGAACAGTCCGACCATGCGGCGGACGCCGATCAGCCAGTACTGGCGGGTGATCCGGCGGAGAGGCGTGATCGAGAGCGTGGTGAGAACTAAGATTAGCGTCCAGTCTCCGGTCGAGTGCGTGATGACCTCGATGGGATTGGCGCCGAGGCCGTCATGCAGGGCCTTCCAGATCAGGCGGCCCAGTGGGACTAGCGCGGCTAGGAAGAGCGCGATTTTGGTTAGACGCAGTTTCATTTTGTAATTTTGTAATAGGGTAATTTGGTAATTTGGAGACCGGGGTGGATTGCAAAATTACCCGATTACCAGATTACAAAATTCTAGAAGTTCTTTTTCAGGTCCATCCCCGAATACAGGCTTGCCACCTGATCGTAACCATTGAACATCAACGTCGGTCGCTTCAGGAATTCGCCCAGGCGGCGTTCCTTGGCCTGGCTCCAGCGCGGATGATCGACGTTCGGATTCACGTTCGAATAGAAGCCGTATTCGCGGGGGGCAGACTCTTGCCAGGTGTTCAGCGGCTCGCCGCCGGTGAAGCGGATGCGCACGATCGATTTGGCGCTCTTGAATCCGTACTTCCACGGAATCACGATGCGCAGCGGGGCGCCGTCCTGATTCGGAAGCACCTCGCCATACATGCCGAAACAGAGCAGCGCCAGCGGATGCATGGCCTCGTCCATGCGCAGGCCCTCGACGTACGGCCAGCGCAATATGCTGGTGCGCTGGCCGGGCATTTGCTTGGGATCGTACAAAGTGGTGAACTCAACGTACTTCGCTTTGGGCAGAGGGTCGGCGCGCTTGATCAGTTCGCTCAGGGAAAATCCAACCCAGGGCACGACAATCGACCAGCCCTCAACGCAGCGATGACGGTAAATGCGCTCTTCGGGCGCAGCCATCTTGATGATCGCGTCGACGTCCAGCACCTGCTTTTTCTTGACGTCGCCGTCGATGGTCACTGTCCAGGGACGCGTCTTGAAATTCTTGGCCAGGTCGGCCGGTTCGTACTTGTCGGTGGAGAATTCGTAGAAGTTGTTGTAGTTGGTGACGTCCTTGTAAGGCGTTTCCTTTTCCGTCGTGCTGAAGGGGCTCTTCTGGAGGCCGTCGATCTTGGCATTCGCGCGAGCGGTGAGCGAGGGCGCGACCAAATCACGGAAGGCCGCGGTGGTGACGGCGGCCGCGCCGGCCAGGGCTGCGCCGGCGAGGAAGTTGCGCCGGTTCAGATAGGTTGCCTTGGGAGTAATTTCAGAAGACGGAATCGCAGCCGGTTTCCCGATCAGCATGATTATTGTTCACCCCGATTGAATTACGCGTAGCCGGCAGACACGCATGTGCTTGATCCGGAGAATCCCACAGCTAAGTATAAGACTCCGAAGCGAGGAAAAAGTTTCAGCCGCGGCGGCGGGGTCAGTCCGAGGCTGAGGTCGCGTTGGATTTCTGGGCGGGCGTGGGGTCGGATCGAGCGCGAAGCACTTCGCGGACTTTCTTGGCCAGATTTTGAAGCGTGAAGGGTTTCTGGAGAAAGGCGGTGCGGGGGCCGAGTGCGCCCTGGGTGATGACCGCATCCTCGGTGTAGCCCGAAAGATAAAGCACGCTGACGTCAGGACGTAGCACGAGCAGCTTCTTCGCCAGTTCGCGGCCGCCGATGCCGGGCATGACGACGTCGGTGATCAGGATATCGATGTGCTCTTTGAACTCCTCGGCCGTGCGCAGACCGCGCTCGCCATCTTCGGCTTCGAGGACTTTGTAGCCGCGAGCGGCGAGGGTTATACGCACCAGTTCGCGCACGGAATCTTCGTCTTCCACCAGCAGCACGGTTTCGCAGCCGCTGGCTTCGTTCGGCGGCAGCGTGGCCGGGCTCAACTCTTCGGCGGTATCTTCCACGCGCGGCAAATAAACGTAGAAAGTTGTGCCCGCTCCAAGCTCGCTTTCGACGAACACGTATCCATTGCTCTGCTTGACGATGCCGTAGACAGTCGAAAGGCCGAGGCCGGTGCCTTTTCCTTTTTCCTTGGTGGTAAAGAACGGCTCGAAGATGCGGGACTGGGTTTCCTTGTCCATGCCGTTGCCGGTATCGGCCACCGAAATCACGGCATAGCGTCCGGGCTGGATAAAACGGTGATCGCTGAGGTCCGGGCGCACGGTAACGTCGGAACTCCGCAAGGTGAGCTTGCCGCCTTCCGGCATGGCGTCCCTGGCATTGACGACCAAATTCATGATGACCTGCTCGAGCTGGCCGGCGTCGGCGCGTGTACGTCCGGCTTCGGCGGACAGATGCGTCACCAATTCGATGTTTTCCCCGATTAAGGGCCGCAGCAGCCGCTCCATATCGCCGATGACGCTGTTGACATCGATCACCTTGAGTTCGAGGAGCTGCTTTCGGCTGAACGCCAGCAACTGCCGCGTGAGGGTAGCTGCGCGGTCGGCTGCCTGCTGGATGGATTGGACCTTCAGGCACATGGGGCTGCCTTTATCCAACTGCTCCAGCAACACCTCGGTGTATCCGTTAATTACCATCAGCAGGTTGTTGAAGTCGTGGGCAACGCCACCGGCCAGGCGGCCGACGGAATCCATTTTTTCCACCTGGCGAAGCTGCTCTTCGAGCTGACGCCGGTCGGTGATATCCTCCGCAATCAGCTCCAATACTTCTTCGGGTTCATCGCCGCTGTTGGCGGCGCAGCCGCTGAGCCGCACGATAATGGCGCGGCCGTCTTTGCGTCTCCACTGCACTTCCACGCCCTTCAGACTTCCGTGGCTCCGGTACTCTTCAGTCAACTGGTCCAACTCCAGGTGATTGACGAAGACTTCGCGCCTCACATCCAGCCGGAGGAGATCCTCGACCGATCCATGCCCGAGCATGTTGATGAGGGCCGGATTGACGTCCAGGAATCTCCCGCCCAAGGTGCAGCGGCAAATCCCGAAGGCGGCGCTCAAAATCAGGGAACGCGAGCGCGCTTCGGAGCGGCGCAGCGCCTCCTCATAACGCTTGTGCTCGATGGTCGCGGCCAGTTGCTGCGAAACAAATTTCAGAATCTCGCGGTCCCGTTCGACGAAGCGGGTGTTTTCGTTGTAGCTCTGGACCACCAGGGCTCCAATGCAGGCCGTGCCGCTCTTCAGCGGAACCCCCAACCAGTCCAGCGACGGAGCGCCGATCAAATCCACTTCGCCGCGCCGCATCATTTCCTCAAAAACCGCCGGCGTCACCAGCAGCGGCTCGCCGGTTCGCAGGACGTATTCCGTCAGGCCGCGGCCCAGAGGTTTGGGCGCGGGCGTAGGATCCTGTTCATCGACAAAGTAGGGAAAACTCAACAACTGCGACTGCGGATCGTAGAGGGCGATATAGAAGTTGCGCGCATTCATCAATTGGCCGACGATGTTGTGAATGGCGGCGAAGAACTGTTGCAGATCTTCGGCCGACTGGCTGCGCGCCGCAATGGCATACAAAGCGGCATTCAACTCCTCGGCGCGTTTCTGCTCGGTGATGTCGCGATAGCAGGCGCACGCTCCGGTTCTACCGCCGCTCAGCGTCACCGATGAAATTGAGAGCATCACCTCGACCAGTGAGCCATCTTTTCGCTGACGCCGGGTCTCCAGCGAGAGTTTGCGCGCCGTCTGGAGGCTGTCGGCAATCCACGCGGCCTCCGCATAGCGATCGGGTGGCACAATCAGATGGTCGAGCCGTTTTCCTGGAATCTCCGCCGCGGTAAAGCCGAAAAGGCGGGTGAACTCCCCGTTAATGCTCAAAATGTGGAATCCCTGGTCGATAATACTGATCGCTTCCGGCGCGTTCTCGATGATCTGTTCGAAAAAGCCGTTCTCCGCTGGCAGGGGTGCTCCGGCGCCATGGCCGTTCGTGGGCGAAGCGCCCGGGCTTGGATCGGAGATGTGGGTAAAGACCGGCGGCGCACCGTCCGCGAAAGCTTCCCGCAGCGTGTTCACCCGCGGCGCTTCGGCTGGAGTTGCTGTCGGGTCGACTTTCTCACCCATACAGTCCTTTCCCAGTGGGGTACTGGCGATAGTGCGATGGTAAGCGGGCAAGGTTATCTGCCGATAGTTACCGAGGTAATTGATGCCATTACAATGTCGGCTCCCACGCCCGGTTAGAGTTTGGCGGTGCCAACCCAGGCCCGGGAGAAAGGAGCCGAACGATGGGTATCCCGCTCCCCTTCGCGGGGAAGTTCGAGGTAGTAATTATGATCGGAAGTGTGACCGAAGAGATGGATGGGTCGGACCGAGTTTCCTGACCTCAATCGATTGCGAGCGAGCCTTGGGTTGGTTGAGCAAAAGCAAGGAGCTTCAACGAGAGCGAAAATAGCGCGTTCTTCGGAGTGCACGGACTGGTGCGCCCGCAAAAGTACTTGACACCGCCGCCATTGTTAGAGAGGATTTTTCGCCGGTTCGGGCTGGTTCAGGGCTCAGAGCGTAATATTAAGACCGTTATCTATTGAGACCCGCCCGCGATCGAAGGCACCAGCAACACCTCGTCGCCGTCCCGGAACGAATACGAAGCGCCTCCGATGAAGCGAATGTCCTCCTCATTCACATAAATATTCAGGAACCGCCGCGTCTCTCCCGCTTCATCGCGCAAATGCGGTTTCAGGTCGGGGAACTGCGAATCGAGTTCCGAGAACAGCTCGTTCAGATTGGCAACCGAGCAGACAACCCGCGGCGTCCCGGAAGTAAGCCGCCGCAAAGGGGTAGGAATTTCAACTGTGATGCTCATAAAAAAGCCTCCTCGGGCAAAAGCCCGAATGAAAAATGCGATAGTCGCTGGTCGTTGGTCGCCGGTCGTTAGTCGTTGGCGAGCCCGCCCAACGACGAAACCGCCCGCGAACGTTTGCGCCCCGCGAACGACTAACGACCAGCGACAGACGACCAACGACTGTTGTCTCGCGTCCGCGCCTAGTCCGCTGCCGCCGCAAACGCCGGCAAACTCGCCGCTTTCGAAGCCAGGTAAGCTTCAAACTCGGCCAGCTTCGGAGCGATCGGTGTTTCCGCCTGATACTTGTCCGCCAGCACGTCGGTGGTCTTGAGTCCATTGCCCGTGATGCAGAGCACGGTCGTTTCATCGGGCAGAATGCGATCTTGCTGGATCAGCTTGCGCGCTGTGCCAACCGTCACGCCGCCCGCAGTCTCGGTGAAGACGCCCTCGCTTTCGGCCAGCAATTGAATGCCACTGACCACTTCGGGATCGGAAATGTCTTCCGCCCATCCACCACTTTTAGTGATGGCCTTCAACGCGTAAGGTCCATCGGCCGGATTGCCGATCGCCAGCGACCGCGCAATCGTCTTCGGACGCTGCGGCTCGATCTCGGTGCTGTACTGCTTGATGGCCGTAGAAATCGGCGAGCACCCAGTAGCCTGCGCGCCAAAGAATTTCACCGGTTTCGGATCGACCAATCCCAGGAGAATCAGCTCATCGAACGCCTTCTTGATTTTCGTGATCAGCGACCCACCCGCCATCGGCACGACGATGTTATCGGGCAAGCGCCAGCCCAGTTGCTCCGCGATCTCATAGCCCACCGTCTTCGAGCCTTCGGCGTAGTAGGGACGAAGATTGACGTTCACGAATCCCCACCGGCGATCTTCGGCGATCTGCGAGCACAACCGATTGACATGGTCGTAGCTGCCGTTGATGCGCACCAGTTCGGCGCCAAACACCTGCGTGCCCAGAATCTTCGCCGGCTCCAGATCCGAAGGAATAAAAATCCACGCCTTCAGACCTTCGCGAGCCGCCTGCGCCGCGACGGAATTCGCCAGGTTGCCGGTGGAAGAGCAAGCCACCGTATCGAATCCGAAGCTGCGAGCATTCGCCAAAGCAACCGCGACCACGCGGTCTTTAAAGCTCAAAGTGGGCAGGCACACCGCATCGTTCTTGACAAAGAGCCGCCGCGATCCGATCCGGTCGCCGAGGCGCGGAGCCCCGACCAGCGGGGTAAATCCAACCGGGAAGGAGGGCTGAAACCCCGCCGGCAGCGGCAGCAACTCGCGATAGCGCCACATGTTGGGCGCGCGCGAGGCGAACAGTTCGCGCGAAAGGCGCGAGCGGAGCGAATCGTAATCGTAGGTGATTTCGAGCGGCGAGAAACAACCTTCGCAGTAACTGCGCGGCTGGTTGCCCCAGGTCTTGCCGCATTCGCGGCAGCGGAGGTGGTAGGTGCTCGTCTCCATCTTGCAACTTCTTTCCGTGACCGCGGGACGAGCCGGGTAAAAATTACCCCAGTTAACACAAAACCCCTTTTCCGAATGGGAAAAGAGGCTCGGGATACGCGAACAAATCGCTATCACCCCGAATCTCATGGTCCCCGTTACCGGGCGAGAGTTGGCACCTGACAGTCGGGATATATGATCCCAATCCGGTTGCCGTGGCGTCCTAGGGCTCGTCCCTCAGCCACTCTGCATGAAATTCCGATTCGCTCAAAAAAGAGCGAACTTGGGATCAAATACTACAGCCGACCGAACGGTATGTCAAGGACGATTTTCCGGAATTATGAACTTGACGCCCAGCCTCTTGACCGCATTCCCCGCTCCCGATAGCCTCTGTCTATCGCCCTTTCATGGCCGCTTCCGACACCCCCGACGCTCGACCCGTAACCGATTCACGGGAAGGTACTTCCGCTCGGATCCCTGCTCCTGGAGAGGCGCAACTTTCTACCCCCGACGGGGTTTCTATTGGTGTGAGCAGTGTGGCCATTGATCGCGGACTGCTGGATGGCGGACTGCCAGGTCGCGGAATGGTCGATCGCGGACTGCTGAACTTTGCCGGAACGCGGCCGTCTGCATCTGAGCCTGAGCCGGATAGCATGGCAAATTCCATCGTCAGCACAGAAGCCGCCGTTTCCGACGTCGACGCGATGCTGCGGGTGAAGACCGGCGACGAGTCCGCCTTCGCGTACCTGGTGCAGAAATATCGCCGGCCGATGGTGGGCTTCATGTATCGCTTGTGCCATAACCCGTCCACCGCCGAGGAACTGGCGCAGGAAGTGTTTCTGCGCGTGTATCGCTCGCGCACCAGTTACGAGCCGAGCGCCAAGTTCACGACCTGGCTGTATCGCATCGCAACCAACCTGGCCGTCAACCACGCGCGCGACACGCGCCACGAGCGTCCGGAGAATACCGTGCGCCTCGATGAGCCCGACCAGGAAACGGGCACGACGCCCGACTTGGCCGACGATTCGCTCACCGCGGAAGAGCAGGTATTGAAGCGCGAGCGGCTGGCAGCCATCCGCGCCAAAGTGAACGCGTTGCCCGAGCGCCAGCGCATCGCGGTCATCATGCACAAGTTTCAGCAGATGGATTACCGTGAGATTGCGAACGTGCTGAACTTGAGCGAGTCCGCCACCAAGTCGTTGCTGTTTCGCGCCTACGAAACCTTGCGCGAGCAGTTGAAAGAGTTCGTTTCGGGGAAGTAGAGGGAAGCAGTATGAATTGCAATCAAATTCGCGAACTGTTGCCGGACATAATAATTACCGCTGGCATCGACGCCGCAACCCTGCAGCCGGAGGTTGAGAAACACATCGCATCCTGTGCCGCGTGTGCCACCCATCTGCGCGATTTGCAGAAAACCATGGCGCTGCTCGATGAATGGCAAGCGCCCGAGCCGTCGCCCTATTTCGACACCCGCCTCGAGGCGCGGTTCCGAGAAGAAAGACGCGAAGAAATGGCGCGCCCGCAGGCCGGATGGTTGAGTTGGCTGCGGCGCCCGGCGTGGGCCATGTCGGCGGCTGCCGTATTATTTGCCGGAGCGCTAACGGTTGGCATTGCCAACAAGTCGTATGTGGTTGAAACCGGATCCATTCCGACCAATCCTCCCTCCCTCGGTCTGCCGGTGCAGCCGGGAACCGCAGTCGGCGATCTGCAGGCGCTGGAGAAGAACGACGAGTTGTATGCCGATTTCGATATGCTCGACGATTTGCAGGTGCAGGACGACGTAACCGCGAATCCGTAAGCGGCGCAAGCGAGTAACGAGTGGAAGGTTGACGTGGAAGGTGAAGCGCAAGGTTGCCCAGGTTCGCGCCCGTTTTTTGGGCGCTAACCTGGGTGAAGGCAGGGGTGAAGGGACCAGAATGTTGGGCCGGGAGAGAATTGCGAGCTGTCTGGCAGCGCTTCTTCTGCTGCTGACGTCCCTGCTCGCCCAATCCGCGTTCGCCCAAAGCCGCTATTCGCAGCCGCAACCTCCACGCCAGCAGCATCCGCAATCGCAACACGCGGACGGGCAGTGGCACCGCTTTCAGAAAGAAGGCCATCCCAACTCCAGCCGTCCCAATCAAGCCCGTCCGCCGCAGAACCAGCCCGGCCACGCGGGAAACTGGCTCCGCCGCTATAAGGATCTGCCGCCGGCGCAGCAGCGCCGCCTGCTCGAAAACGATCCGCAGTTCCGCAGGCTTCCTCCGCAACAGCAAGCGCGGTTGCGAAACCGGTTGCAGCATTTCTCCAGCCTGCCTCCCGAGCAGCAGGAGCGCGTGCTCAACCGTATGGAAACCTGGGAGCACTTGACGCCAGATCAGAAACAGCGCGCGCGCCAGCTCTTTCAGCAGTTCAAGGAGTTGCCTCCCGACCGCCGCCAAGCCGTCAACCGCGCAATCCGCGGCATGCGCGACCTGACGCCCGCCCAGCGCGACCGGCTCATCAACTCCGACCAGTACCAGCGCTCATTCTCGCTGCAGGAGCGCGTCATCCTCAGCGGAGCCGCCCATCTTCCGCTCGCTCCCGGCGACGGCCTGCAACCCGAACCGCCGGAATAATCAAAAGAGAATCGTTGTGTGGACGCGGGGCTTCGCCCCATGAGCGCTAACTCAAGGATTTATCCGAGTTGCCCGCGACTCGACCGGAATCCAACTGTCGTCAGCGCATTTGTTGCATCGTCATTAACGGGGCTCTTCCCCGAATATGACGACGTTTTTATCCAGCGGCAACTCGTGTGTGTGGCTTTCCGCAGGCCCGTCACTCGTGGTCTTGCTGCTGTACCGGTCGATGAGATAGGGGACGCCTTCACCCGCCAGAAGCTTCGACGAAGTAGTGACTTCAAAATGCAGATGCGGTTCTCGAGCATCTCCGGACGCGCCGATGCGCGCCAACACCTGCCCGCGCCGCACACGATCCCCTGCTTTCACGCGCAAACTTCCGGGCTGCAGATGCATATAATATGCGAACTGGCCACCACCCAGGTCGAGCGTGATGGTATTGCCCGCCACCGTTTCCAATGTAATTGGCACGGCGGGGTGGAAGGCATCGCCGTGTCCGGGGACGTTCTCGGGAAGTCCGTCTCTGGCGGTGACAACGCGGCCGTCCGCAACGGCAAGCACCTCTTTTCCGTAGGAGTAATAGGAGTGCATGTCCCGCCCGTCGCCAGAAAATGCCGCACCATCCTTGACCTGTTTCCAGTCGATGGCGAATCGGCGAGAGTCGACCGGCTGCCCATCGAGAATGACGACTCCACGCCGGTGATGATTGTCCTGATCGTTGCTGGGCCCGTCTTCCGCGAGCCAATCGGCTCCTTCTACCGGCGGGCCGAGCACACGCAACTCAGTGTGATGTGTGGAAATGACCGCGCCCTCTTCTGGAGCGTAAGCCGTGGTCACGCGATGGAGCAGTCTGTCGGGAATATGTGCGCCGCGGTCGAACGCAATGGACATAAAGGCGATCGCGCTCTGGCCATCCGCGATAACGAGTCTATCCTTGGGGTCAGATAGCGCCCTGCCTCCCAGAGGCTGCAACATGGTTTCCAGTTGGGCCGCTTCAAAGGTCGCAATCGGTTGGGCAGTTCCCACATCCGCGTCGAGCACGTCAATGCGACTCAGCGAAATCGGCATTGGCATGAAGTTGGTCAAATGCAACTCGTACATCAGATACACATGCGGTCCGCTCGGGAATGCCGTGGGCTCAAACGGCACGCGCATTTCGAGCTGTAGTGGCCACGGAGGCCGATTGGCCGCCGTTTTGTTGTCGGACGGCTGATTTTGGGTTTGAGCGACAGCAGTACATGAGCAAAGGCACGCAGCCGCGAAGAGGATGTATTGGCGCATGCTCGCGGTACGCGTTTTGCGGCCAAAAAGTTTCCTATTTCTGGTCGGGGCCTCGCCTCGCCCCGACGGGGCAGAGCCCCGTCACTACATGAGCAAGGAGGCGACACGGCGCTGGAAGCTTGTCTGTAGGAAGTGAGAAACTGAGAACTGATGGCCGACAGCCCTACCGCCGAATCAGAGCCATCACCCATCCAGCCACAAAAACTCCTCCGACGAACATGGCGAAGCAGTAGAGGCCGTACTTCACCTGCTCCATCGTCGTGCTGCGCTGCGTGATACCGAAGACCACCGACGCGAACAGCGCGAACACTACCGCCGCCGAAAAGTGGGACAAGTTGATGGTCACGGTTTCTTCCCCAGTGCAATGTGATGCGCATCCGCCGCCGCGATAAAATTCAGCAACCCGGCGACGATGAGAAACGTCTTGCCATAATCCGCCGCGGCATTCGCGGCCATCACATTGCCCCAGTCCATGATGCGCGCCAGAAAATAGAGCGCTCCCGAGCCCACGTCACCCACGAATCCCAGTATGTCGAGGATGTCGCCGCCGTTCGGCTTGTAAATCCGCCCCTGCATGCCAAGGCCGATCAGGAACATGGCCACCACCGACACCAGCAGCAGACTGCCGCGCACGTAACGCTTCAGCAGAAGGTGTCCGCCGCCCGGAATCAGCCAGCCCACCAGTGGCGCGACTACCGCCATGGTGGTGAGCGGGTATTCCGGCTCAGTCGCCGCCGCCGCATTTTTTGATTTGTCCGTTTTATCTGTCGTTGTTGTTGGCTTGGCCATTCAGATGGTCACGATCTCTCGTTGGATTTTACCAGTCACTTCGGCGCTTCCCGGCCGCACCAGCACATTCACTTCCGAGCGCACGCCGAACTCGGGCAGGTAGATGCCGGGCTCGATCGAGAACAGGGAATTGGGCAGGATGCGCCGCTCGTCGTGAATCTCCAGATCATCCATGTTCGCGCCATTGGCATGAACTTCGGTGCCAATCGAGTGGCCGGTGCGATGGATGAAGTACTCTCCGCACTTCGCCTGCTGGATGTGGCCGCGCACCGCGTGATCCACTTCCCAGCCCGCGATCGCCTTGTGGGCGGAGACCGCATCCTGCACCGTCTTCACCCCGATATCGCGCGCCTCGCTCACAATCTTGAAAATCTCGCGCTGCCGCTCCGACGGAGCCGCGCCCACAAATCCCATCCACGTGATGTCGTAGTAAACCGCACCCGGCGTATTTTTCTTCGCCCACACATCCAGCAGAACCAGGTCGCCTTCGCGAATTGGTACCGGACGGCTCTCGCTCGGCTCGTAGTGCGGGTTGCCGCTGTTGGCGTTCACGGCCACGATCGGCGGATCGTCGGTCACCATGTTCGCGCGCTGGAACGCCTCCATGAAAAATTGCTGAATCTCATGCTCGTCGGTGCCGCCGTCGCGCACGCGCCGTCCAATTTCCTTGAAAGCCTCGGCCGTAACCGCGTCAATCACATCGCGCGCCGCGAAGTGCGACTTGATCTGTTCGTCCGTCAGGGTGGCTTCAAACTGCGCGATCAGGTCCGCCGCGCTGATAATGTTCTTGCCCAGCCCCCGGATCATATCCGCCGTTCCCGCATCCACCATCGAAATCGTGAAGACAAAATTGTTGGGCGAGTACTGCATCGCTACATCGCGATACGGGCCTAGGATCTGCTTCAAGGCGTCAAACAGTTCCTGCCATCCCGCGTACTGTTTCTTCGAGCCCGGCAAGGTATCCAGATGTCCGGACTCGATCTTGTGAACCAGCTTGACCGGCTCGCCTTTGGCGGGGATCAGGTAGTACCAGCGCCGCGTGACCATGAGCCCATCGGGCAGCCCGAGAACGCGGTACGAGATCGGGTCGCGATGGTGATGATCGTAGAAAAGCCAGGCGCCAATGTTACGCTCGCGCAAGGCTTGCTGAATGGCGGACAAGTCCATATACAAAGGGTTATTCTACACGAGTGGCCGACCTGCTTGATTGCGGAGCAGATGAACTAGTTCTTAAACGGGTTGAAGGTTCGGACGTCGAGTCGCTTGAAGTCTCGTTCATTTCTGGTCGCAACAATCAGATGGTGCACCCGCGCGGTCGCGGCAATCATGGCGTCCTCCAGCAAGTCCGGCTGCTGGTTAGGCATTATGCGGGCCCATTCCCGAAAACACGGCGCGTCCATGGGGAGCACTTCATAGGTCGCAGCCAACTGATCGGTCCAGCGCTCGATCTCTTCCGCCTTAATTGGGTCTTGGCGTCTGGTCTTCTCAATCCGAACCTGTAGTTCGCCCAGTGTTACAGCGGACAAGAAAGCAGTCCCCAACTCCATTCCGCTGAGCCATTCCATCACTGCTCCGTGAGGACGCGGTTTTCTTGTTTCGGACACGACGTTGGTGTCCAGCAGGTATTTGTTCACTCAAACTCCACTACGGGACGGCGGCGCCAGATGCGGCGTTTGCCGATAATGTCGTCGAAGCGAGGTTCCGGCGCCAGCAGCACATCCTTGAGACTGGGCCGGGCAGCCTTTTGCAGCCTCTCCCATTCTTCGAGCGGCACCAGAACGGCTGTCTTAATTCCGCGCCGAGTAACCACCTGCGGGCCCTTCTTGATGCTTGCATCCAGAAACTCGCTGAAACGCGCCTTTGCATCTTGCACTTGCCACGAAGCCAAGCTTCACCTCCACGATTCGGCTCAATTATACTGACTAGTCATATGACTAGTCAACTACGGCGCTGTCGGCGAATGTTGGGCGTCGTTCAGAAGACATGATTGTCTGTGGCGAACTGCAACCCGCCTCCCTTTGTGGTAGAAAATACTGTAATGCCCCGTAAAGCTAATGAACGCCTCTTGCAGTCTTAACTCAGAACAATCGAACCCGCGAAAATCAGGTGCACCATGCTAAGGGCAGTGTTCATTGCACTGTCGGAGAGTCGCTCGCTGCGCGCGTTCGCCGAACACTCCCGCTTTGGCCAGCGCACCTCCGCCCGCTTCGTCGCCGGCACCGAGGTGGCGGACGCGATTCGCGCCGCCGCCGCCATGAATAAAATCGGCGCCGGCGTTTCCATCGACAATCTGGGCGAGAACGTCACCAACGCCGATGAAGCCCGCGCCAGCGCCCAGCTCTATCACCATCTGCTCGACGAAATCGCCGCCGCCAACCTGAACGCGAATATCAGCCTGAAGCTCACCCACATGGGCCTGGACGTGGACGAGCATATGGCCTACGAAATCGTCCGCGGATTGGTCGCCAAGGCGGCCGGCATGTCGCCGAAGAATTTCGTTCGCGTCGACATGGAAGGATCGCCCTACACCCAGCGCACGCTCGACTTCGTTCACGAACTTCACCGGATTCCGGGTAACGAGGGCAGCGTCGGGACGGTCATCCAGTCGTATATGCGGCGCGCCCAAGCGGATGTCGAGAAGCTGCTCTCCGAGCGCATCCGCATACGACTCTGCAAAGGCGCGTACAAAGAGCCCGATGACATCGCCTTCCAGAAGAAGTCCGATGTCGACGCCAGCTACGTGAAGCTGATGAAGCTCCTGATGAAAAGCGGCGTCTTTCATGGCTTGGCGACCCATGACGAGGCCATTATCAAAGAGGCCAAGGCCTTTGCCACGCGCGAGAACATTCCGCGCAACGCCTTTGAATTTCAAATGCTGCACGGCATCCGGCGCGACCTGCAGCAGGGCTTGGTAAAGGATGGCTGGGGCGTGCGCGTCTACATTCCGTTCGGCACCGAGTGGTATCCCTACTTCATGCGGCGGCTGGCCGAACGTCCCGCCAATGTGCTGTTCATCGCGAAAGCCATCCTGCGGCGATAAAACCCGTGATATCAATCGGATAGGAGCGATTCAAGCGATCGACCGGGGCTCGCGGTTACCAGAAATTTACATTTTTCTTCCGGAGTGAAGGGGATTGCCGTTCATTTTCGTTTTATAGGATGGAAGCCAACTTGGATCGGACTCACTGCCTGCCCCCTCGGCGATGTGCGTGCATCCGACTGAGATCAAAAGGGTCCGTGGCTCGCGACGATCTTGCATCGAGACCTCCGGTTTCCAAACAAATCCTCTGCGTCGTCTCGGGGAAGGGCGGCGCGGAGGTTTTTTGTTTTGCGGAAAATCTGCTCTTTACGCGCCCAATACCGCCGGATGCTTCAAGTTGAAGAAATCGGAGCTCTGCCCGGCGCTCGAATTCCGGAGCCGTGCGTGGAACAAATCTGCGCCGGCCAGCGTACCATATGCAAGGAAGCGCGTATCTGGGCTCGTGCAGTTCGGAGGAGATAAGGTGATGCACCGTACGGTCAAAGCAGTTTGCATTCTTGCCATACTCATGCTTTCCGCTGCCAGCAGCCTCGCGAAGACTGGCACTGCGTCTGAACACCGTGGATCGATCGTGATCGTCTTCAAAGACGGACACCGTCAGAATCTCGACATGGCGGACATCGCAAGCATCGAATTCAAAACTCCAGTCCTCATCGTCTTCAAAAATGGACGCCAGCAGAACGTTCCCGCCGCAGACATCGCCCGCATTGAATTCGAAACTCCCTTGAGCGCTTCGACCCTCGGCCGGAACCACTTTCTAGGCAAGTGGGAAGTGGGCGAGGGCAACGGATTCAGTAATTTCTACATCACGCTCGAAACCGACGGCGAGGCCTCGAAGTCGATTGGCTCGACCCACGGCACCTGGACCGTAGTCGATGGAGAAGCCCGCATTAGCTGGGACGATGGCTGGCATGATGTCATTCGGAAGGTGGGTTCGAAGCACGAAAAAGTAGCCTACGAACCCGGCAAATCGTTCGACGATACGCCGTCAAACGTGACCCCCGCCAAGAATACCAGTCCCAGCCCGATTTAGAGCCCGCTCGCGGAGGGCCTGCGCTGGTGGGGGGACGGCCGCCCTCGCGAGCCTGCCCTAAGCGGAGTCGAAGGGTCCAAGCCGAGCGCAGCTCGGCAGCTGCCCGTAGCCACAGCAACTTTAGGATTTGCCGTGGCCGGTCTTGGCAAAATCGCAACCGGCCAAGCTCGAAATCGCCGGCCAAGCAGGCTCACACTTCGCCTATCCCTCCCACACAAAAGCATCGAACACCCGCGTCGATTCAAACCCGATGCGTTTATAAAGCGCAATCGCCCGATCATTGGCTTCGGTCACGGTCAGCGAGATAAACCGGAATCCCCGTCCGCGCAGATTCCGAGTCGACGCCGCCAGCATGGCCTCGCCGAGGCCGGCGGAGCGGTATTCGGGAAGAACGCACACCTGGGTGATGTGTCCGACATCGGGACGCACCAGTGAACAGAGAATGAGGCCGATCAGGGTGCGCGTGCGGCGCTCGAGGACCACGAAGGACGCTCGCGGATCGAAGGTGCCGCATCCGGGAAAGCGCACGATGTTATTGAGAAAACGCAGCGATCCGGTGAGGGTGCGGTACTGATCGTTGATCTCGGAATCGACGTGCCCGCGGTAGGCAGCAGTAATCAGGGCGGCGGACGACTGGTATTCCTGCTCCGACCACGGTCGAATTTCGAACTGCGGCGGAACCGGCGGCAGAGTCGGCGGTGAGGATTGCGAATGCTTGCCGATGTCGAAGTTCATGAAGACGCGAGGATGGCGGCTGAATCCCTGCTGCAGGAAGGGACGGGAAACTTCTCCGCTGTTGTGCGCCAGCAGCTGCGCCTCCACGCGATGAATGCCGGGCGACTGCTGCAGGGTTTCGATGACGTGGGTAAGCAGCTGTTCCTCAACCTCGTGACGGTCGGGAATGCGGGCTCCATCGCGGACGAAGAGATCTCCGATGACTCCCTTGCTTTGCTCGTAGACAAAGAACGAGTAGCCGAAGATGCTGCCCCGTTCAATGGCAGCGTAGCCGGGGAGAATCTTCGCATCCATGTAGCGAAGAATCATCTCGGCCGAGGTGGTGTAGTCCCAGGCGAGCAGTCGCCCCCACATGGCGATCTCATCTTCCAGCAGCGGGCGAAAGTCGGCGGAAGAGAAGTGTCGGAGATCGAGGATTTCCATATAAGAGCCAGGTTTCAAGGTTTCAGAGTTTCAAGGTTTCAATGTGAAAAAACCTCGCGCTCGATGCGAGCCGCTGCAATCTCAGCCGCCTTACTCTGAAACTTTGAAACCTTGAAACCTTAAAACCTTGAAACCTTGAAACCTTGCTACTTCCCCACCCAGTACAGCTCCAACTTCTGCGCGGGGACGCTGGTTAAGTATGACACTCGGCGTCCGGGAACGAGTTGCGCGACTTCGAATTGCGTACCTTGTGCGGCAACCAGCACATGAGCTTCAGCCGGAATATTTCCGCTTTCGTACGATTGCACTGGACGATTGAGATAAAACTCCAGGCCGTATCCCTGCATGCGATTGAGGTGATAGAGGGCAATCGGGACCGGCTCATGCGAGAAGGCCTGAATGCTCTCGGCAATGGGACGAGCGGATTCGGTGGCGTCAATAACGGGCGCAGCAAAACGAATGACGGCGGCTACGCTGACGACGACGGCGAACATGGTGGCGCGGCTCAAAAGGCGAAGTCCGGCCCGGGAGACGAGCGCGGCGCTGATACCCAGCGCAACCACGGCGGCGATGGCGGCAAAGACATAAGTTCCGTTTCCCCACAGCAGGCGGTGATTTGCCGCAATCGATCCGGCGGATAGAGCGGAAAAGACCAGCAGTCCGCACAGCACTCCATGAGCCGCGGCGAACAGAGGCGAACACTTTTCATCGTTACTAGGGCGCACAGCGCTTCGGCGGACGGCCAGATACTCGGCAACCAGCAGCGCTCCCGCGGGGACCGCAGGCAGAATGTAGCCCGGCAGCTTCGATTGCGATGCGCTGAAAAACACGATAGGCACGAGCATCCAGATAAGAAGAAAAAGCGGCCAGGAATCTTCCGGACTGGAGAAAGCCTCTTTGCCCTCGGACCAGATCACCCGGGCGCGCTCGACGACGGCCACAATGAGCACAAACGTCCAAGGCATCATGCCCAGCAAGAACACGGGCAAGAAAAACCAGAAAGGCTCGCGGTGATGATAGAGGTCCCGCGAGAAGCGCGCGAGATTGTGTTCAAGGATAAACACACGGAAGAATTCGGGATTGCGCACTTGGACGGCGATGTACCAGGGCAACATGACGGCGAAATAGAGCGCGATTCCGGGAATCCAGAGAGTGCGCGGGATGGCGCGCCAGTCACGCTTAACGGCGACGAAAAGAAAAATGATGACACCGGCCAGCGCGGGCGCGACGGGTCCCTTCGCTAAAGTTCCAAGCGCCAGGGCAATGTAAAAAGCGGCGAGATAGACGCGCCGCCGGCTTTCGTGCCAGGCGTACCAGGCCAGCAATGCGATGCTGAAGGAGGCAGCGAGCGGCATGTCGGTCGCTGCGGCGTGGGCAAAAATAACAACGCCAGCGCAACTAGCCGTAATCAGGGCCCCGTCGAGCTCACTGCCGCGACGGAACCGGCGGAGAAAAAAATAGATGGCGGCGATGAGCACAGCAGCGTCAAAGGCGGCGGGCAAGCGCGCAGCCTGATCGGTGACGCCCGACACACGGAACGACAACATCGCCTGCCAGTAATACAGCACCGGCTTTTCCAGCCATGCTTTCCCTTGCAGCGTGGGAGTCACCCAATCGGAGCGCCCGAGCATTTCGCGCGCCACTTGCGCGTAGCGAGGTTCGTCGGCGCCGACGAGGCCGAAGGCTCCGAGTCCATAGAAGAAGACGAATCCGCAGAACGCGACCAGTAGCAGCATGTCGGTGCGATTTCGTGGATTCATCGCCGATTGGTTCCTTGCGTCATTTGCGGTTAGCTGGTCGCCCGGACTGCGACGTTCGTTTGAGTTTCGCGAACGACGATCGAGCAACGACGATCGACCAACGACCAACGACTAAAGACCGGTCGCCGAGTTCGCGTTCAACACCACAGATTCCGCGTGCAAGCGATCTACAATTCGCGACACGGCGACGGCCAGCGGTCCCTCAATCGAACAACCGCTGGCGCACTTGTGACCGCCTCCGCCGAAATACTCGGCCACGGTGGAGACGTTCACTTCACCTTTGCTGCGCAGGCTGACGCGGTAGCGGCGGTCGGGGAGCTCGCGAAAGAAGATCGCCACCTGTACGTCGGCCATGGAGAGCGCGTAGTTGACCAGGCCCTCACAGTCTTCTTCGCGGGCGCCGAAACGCTGCATCTGTTCCTGCGTGACCCAGATCCACGCCAGCGCCCCTTCCCGATGCATGTGGGAGAGCGCGGCGCCCAGCAGCCGCAGCTTGGCCGTGGAATGTCCGAAATAAATAGGGCGCGCACAATGCGCGGGGTCGGCTCCGGCAAGCACGAGATCGCGCGCGACCGTGAAAGTGTGCTCGTTCGTGCCTTCGAACATGAACGAGCCAGTGTCGGTCATGAGCGCGGTGTAGAGGCACGTCGCAATGTCGCGATCGACGGGGACGCAAGCCAGCCGGGCAAGACGGAAAACCAGTTCGGCGGTGGCCATCACCGTGGAATCGATCCAGTTGATGTGGGCGAAATTGCGCCCGCTCGCGTGGTGGTCGATGTTGATGAGGAAACATTCTTCGAGACCCTCGAGCAGCGTGCGCCTGACGCTGTCGCATTCGAGCAGGATGACGGCATCGTTCGAGGGAACCACGTCGGCCTGAATAACGCGATCGGCGAAGGGAAGGTTCTGATAGATGCGGGGCACACCATCGTGCATGACGACTTCCGCCTCTTTGCCCATGACGCGCAGAATCTGTCCGCAGGCCAGGGCAGAGCCGATGCCGTCTCCGTCGGGCCGGGCGTGCGAGGTGACAACCAGCCGGCGACGCTCGCGAATTTCCTGTAGAACCCGCTCTAGCATGAGGCGCCCTCAGCCATCAGTTCTTCCCGCTTGTGTAGGGACGGGCGCCCTCGCCCGTCCAAGCCGAGCACAGCTCGGCAACTGCCCGTGGCCATAGCAACTCCGGATTTGCCGCAGCCTTAAGCTTCGTATCAGGGCATCGCTTCAGCGATGCCGCAAGTCCTCCGAACTCAGCCGTCCCTTTAGGGGCTGGGCTCAGAACCCCTCCGCCGGCGCTTCTTAGCGCGGCCCAGAAGCTCGTCAACCCGGCTCTCTAACTCATCGGCACGATCGATCTGAAAATAAAGTTCCGGAGGCCGCCGCAAGCGCAGCCGCTCCGCCAGTTCATGCCGGACATAATTCCTGGCCGCGGCCAGCCCTTCGAGCGTCCGCTCGGCCTCGGCCTCATCGCCCGCAACGTGCACCATCACGCGAGCCGAACGCGCGTCCTCAGCCATAACCACCGAGCTGACGCTAGCCAGCCCAATGCGAGGATCGCCCAGCTCCCCTTCGAGGATGGTTTCGATTTCTTCCCGGATAGCCTCGCTCAGCCGTCCCCGATGATACTTCTGGCCACGACGCTCCAAGGCACACCTCGAATGGAGAAAACCCATGAGGATACCAGAAAAGTCAGAGTCTGAGGCATAACATCTGCTCTCAATATCAGAGAAACTCCACAAACGAATCCACGACCTCGGCCCCCGCGTTGTTCGCGATGCGGGTGGCGGCCCGCTCCACGTTCTTCATCAGCCCGTCAAGGTAGTCGCGCGAGTGGGAGACGCTGACCACCCCAATGGTCGCCTGATTCCAGAGCAGGCTAGGGTCAAGCTCGGCAACCGCAACGTTGAACGATGAGCGCAGCCGGTCTTTGAGGCTGCGCGTGACCTGCCGCTTATCCTTAAGCGAGTGCGCCGCTTCGATGCGGAGTTCGAGGGTGAGAGAAGCGATCATGAGCCATGTATACCCTAACCGATGCCAAAGAAGCGACCCGACTTCGTTGAGCCAAAAGGGGTTTAGCTACAGACGGGGCTAGCCCCGTCTAAGACGCGGCAACCGCGTCTCCTCGGAATAAGCCGCGCCTCCCACCAAAGTTTCCGCCCTTTTGCCCGTTTCTTGTGCTATACTGTTCTTGCTAAGTTTGACTCACAGGCAGTTGCAGGTCGGTACCGCCAACCAGCGTCACCCCCTCTACAGCAGCGAATCTTCTCAGCACATTTCAAGAAACAAGAATAGGAACATCAATGGCAGAACAAGGAACAGTGAAGTG
>Ga0181515_1371917_pt1 | contig 22254 bp, 19 predicted proteins | sample PEATcosm2014_Bin_11_FD_127748 | JGI IMG/M metagenome (GOLD analysis project Ga0181515, IMG submission 127748) | Metatranscriptome of peatland microbial communities from MTU Mesocosm Facility, Houghton, MI, USA - PEATcosm2014_Bin23_30_metaT... | ecosystem: Environmental > Terrestrial > Soil >... | reverse complement strand
CGCCGCCGGCTTTCGCCGCGGGGGTGGTCCCGCCGCGCTGCCACCACCATCCGCCGCCAATTACGACGACGGCGACGATCAGCCAGATCCACCAGCGGCTCTTGGGAGTGCTTGAATTCTCGGTTGGGTCTTGCTCGGATTCCCTGGAAACAATTGCGTTTGGTGCTTTTTCCGTCACTTGTGCTCCTCAAAAATCGACGAGGGACAACAGCTCTCATTTATGGCGTTCATGAATGGCTTTCTGGTGAATTTTATCATCTATATACACTAACCCTTTCGACGCGCGAGAGAGCAAAATCGCGTCGAGTTTTTTGTGAAGAATTGTCAATGCTCCGGTCTCCGGGCCGGTTCGCGGACGGGTATAATTCAGCGGGTGACCGCAGTCGAAGGCGACAAATCGGGCAACAGGAGCGGCTCCTGGCTCCAGCGAATCGCTCTGAGATTGCTGCTGGCGGCGTTAGTCCTGCTGGGAATCGCGTATGGCGCGGACTATGGCGTGTTTCGCTATCGACTGGCGACGAAGCGCCAGCCTTTTGGCAGCGTAAGCGTCGACCATTACTACATGGTGGCGCACAAAGACGGGAAGGCCGAGCTTATTTTCGATCCGCCGGTGCAGCAGACCTGCGTGCACAGCCTTTTCCCGCACGCCGGTGATCCTCCCTGCTGGTATCTGGCGCGACATGCTGAGCCGCGGACCGACATCTAACAGATCCCGCGGAAGATCCATCCCGCAGCAGATCAATGATGGACCCGGCGCCGATGAACCGGCGCTCGACTTCTGCCATCGCTCCGCGTTACATTGTGCGCATGGACCGTCGCGAATTTACTAAGCTCTCTGCCTTGGCGTTGGCTTGGAGATGTCTGCCTGCGTACGCGCAAACTGCTGGAGCTGCGCAGAAGCCGGTCGGCTACGCCGCCATCGGTCTGGGTACGATTTCAGACATCTTCATGCGGGCGTGCGCGCAGTCGCAGACGGCGAAGGTCACCGCCCTGGTGACCGGACATCCGGATACGAAGGGCGTGAAGTACTCGGCGATGTACGGCGTTCCGAAATCCTCGATTTACACCTACGAGACATTCGACCGCATCCTCGACAACAAGGACGTGGACGCCATCTACGTAGGTTTGCCGAACAGCATGCATTGCGAGTACACGGTGCGGGCGGCGCAGGCGGGCAAGCACGTTTTGTGCGAGAAGCCCATGGCGATCTCAAGCGCCGAGTGCCGCAAGATGATCGACGCTTGCCGGCAAGCCAAAGTCAAGTTGATGATTGGCTACCGCGTGCACTATGACCCCACTTGGAAGCAGGCATTCCAGATGGTCAAGTCCGGCGAGATGGGTCAATTGCAGTCATTTCAGGGCGGTTTCTACGGCCAGATGCGGAATACATGGCGGCTCAGCAAGAAACTTGGCGGAGGCGGAGCGCTGATGGACCTCGGCATTTACCCGCTGAACACGATCCGGCATATTACCGGGGAAGAGCCCACGGATTTCACCGCGATAATATCCACGCGCGAGCAGAGCGGCCGCTTCTCCGAGGTGGAGCAGTCGATGGAGTGGACGATGAAGTTCCCGTCCGGCATCATCGCTTCTTGCGGCTGCTCCTATGGACAGAGCGGGCCGTGCTTCCTGAGCATCAATGGCGAAAAGGGCTACCTCGTCATGGAATCGGCGTTCTACTACGAGGGCGAACACCTGCGCGGGGAGGTTGGCGATCAACCGATCGACCAGCTCGCCACCGGCAGGCTTCCCTTCCAGTTCGTGCTGGAAGCGGAGCACTTCGCCGACTGCATCCGCAACAACAAGCAGCCGGAATCGCCCGGCGAAGAGGGCCTGAAGGATATGCTCGCTATCGAGGCGATTTACAAGGCAGCAGGCGCACCCATCGCGTAACGGCATGGTTGCAGAAGAGGGCGTTCAGGTGATGAGGAGCGAACGATGAAAATACAGGCAGCAGTTGGATTGGCAGCAATGAGTCTGATTTTGACAGTGTGTGCGTTCGGGCAGGAGCGTCCCCAGGAGCGTCCAAAGATCGGCAGCATCTCGCACCTGAGCGTCTATACGACGGACGCGGCGAAGGCTGAGTTTTTCTATGTGCACGACATGGGAGCGGTGAAGGGAGCAGATCCGCACAATCCCTCGGGCGTGCGTTACTACTTCAGTGCGATTCAGTTCGTGGAGGTGCTGCCTCTGCCCCAGGGGCCGGCCTCGATCAATCGGCTGGATCATGTCGGATACAACACGGCAAACGCGGAAGGCCTGCGGAAGTATCTCGATTCTCATGGTTTCGCCGTGCCCGCGACGGTTACGAAGGCCAGCGACGGGAGCCAGTACTTCGAGGTAAAGGATCCCGAAGGAAACCGGATTGAGTTCGTGCAGCCTCCGGAACACCCGATGTCTGTGCCGAAGAATCCGCTGAGCACGCACATTATTCATATCGGATACCTGGTTCACGACGCTTCGGCAGAGGACACGTTCTACCGCGCGCTGCTGGGCTTCCGGCCGTACTGGCATGGCGGCATGAAAGAGGACGAAACGGACTGGGTCGCTCAGCAGGTGCCGGACGGCACCGACTGGGTCGAATACATGATGACCAAGGGACCGGAGAAAACTGGGATTCCGCCTTCGATGTCGCAGGACACGCTGGGCGTGCTCGATCATTTTTCGTTGGGGGTGCCGAACATGGAGAAGGCGGTCACCCTGCTGTACGCAGGCGACCGTCTGACCGCGAAACACTCTCCGCCCCAGATTGGGCGCGATGGCAAGTGGCAATACAACCTGTATGACCCGGATGGAATTCGGGTGGAGCTGATGGAGTTTCAGCCGTCGGCGAAGCCGTGCTGCTCTCCATTCCTGGTGCCTAGCCCCACGGAGTGAGCGGCAGCGGTTGACTGCGTGCGGGTTACAATCCGCAAACGGGTTCAGCGGCAGAGCTTGTCTAGTTTTGCGAACCGATCTTCAGGCGGCTGAGAGCCTGGCGAAGGCTCGGGGGCCGGTATGTGCTTCGCCTGAAGCATCTGATCGAGGAAGGTTCCGCCCCAGTTCGAAGGCAGATCGGCATCTACGGCGTACGCCGGATCGCTCTCCGCCTCTGGCAACGAGATCAGCTCGAAGCCGCGCTGTTTGAGGAGATCGAGAAGCTTGGGGAGCATGACGGTCTCAAACCCGCCGATATGCAGCAACATAACGTGCTTGATTTGCCGTCCCAGAATCAGGCTCGACAATCTCTGACCCTGAGCCAGGGAGTCAGACGCCGCGCTTAGGTAGTTCTGTTGCAACCACTCTATTCCTTGCCGATCGTTTCTCGCCAGACATCGCGCGTACGGATCGTTGTACGCGTAGTCGTCAAAGTTGAGGGTGACCTCGGCAACTTTGTATCCATGTTCCTTAAGAAAGGCGGCGATGGCATGATGCTTTTCTGCGGTGTCTCCCTCGCGGAGAAATGGGAATCGCAGCCAGCGCCAATCCTCCTTGCCCATGAACTTCTGCAAGGTGGGCTCGTCGGCGAGGAAGTCGTGTTCGAAGGCATCCAACGAATTCGCATTGAGATCCATGTGCGAGAAGGTGTGATTGCCGAGCGGGAATCCGGCGTCGCGCCAAAGTTGCAGGACCTGCGCCGTGGAAGGATCTTCCTCCAACCTTTTTGCGTTTACGAAACCATAGGTTGGCGGCGCGTGCGCAGCTTGAAGAGCATGGATTACGCTCCTGGCAATGTCCACGCGAGTGAGCCCGGCTGGCAGCGGGCCGTGCGCCGGCAAGTCGTCGAATGTCAGAGCGACTTCGAGCGCGGCATCCGAATGCGCATCGGTTTGTGCGGCCGGCTTCTCTGATGGCGGTGCTGGCGCGAGCGGCGGACCTTTGATGTAACGGCTGGCAAATGCCAGGAAGGTTGGCCAGTTTGGGCCGGTTGTGTGTCCACCGCTGTGTTGCCGGAAGGCTATGTCGCCATCGACGAGCGCGGTCTCCATGGGCGGAAATTCGGTGGTTTCCAGATCCTTTTTCCCGAGGAGGTTGTAGACGGGCCCGGCGCCGGCCACGCCTAGGAACATGCCTTTCGCGTCGACCCAACCGCCTTCGACGGCTTGCGAGCCGCTGCTGACGAATACCGGCCGCGGAGCGCAGAGAGCGATCAGTTCATGGGCGTCCACGGGTAAGTCATTCGCAGTGAGGGGACCGGCATACTTGAGGAAGTTGCCGGCCATCCAGTGGTATTCGGACGTTGAGGCGATGTTTTCCACCTGCTCGCCAAAATTGCGGCGTAGGATTTTGGCTCCGCCCGCACCCGAGGATCCGATAAAAGCAATCGCGAAACGGGGATCGTATGCCATGGTGACGAGTGCCGCTTTGCCGTAGCGCGAGAGGCCTTCAATTCCGACCTGCCTGGCGTCGACCGACTTGTCAGTTTCAAAATAGTCCAGAGCCCGGCTGGCACCCCATGACCAGGCACGCAAGGCGCCCCAGTCGTCCAGCTCGCGCGGTTGCCCTCGATTGACGAGGCCGATAATGCCTCGCGTTAACCCTTCGCCGTTGTCCTCCTGAACACTTGTTGGAATGATGACGGCGTAGCCCCAGCCCTTGGCCAGAACCTGTTGCTGCCACGTCGGGCCGGGTTCGGTTCGAAATGTATCGGGAAAACGCTTTGCCAGCGCAGCCAGAACCTCTGGGCTCAAACCGAATTCCATGATTACCGGCACTGGTCCCGTCGCCTGGGCGGGAGTCGTCAGCGTCAGTTGAATATCAACCGCGATGGGCGGATAGGAGGAGTTGTCCACATGACCGACGATTTTCTTCGTGATAACGGGCACGTCACCGTTCGTTTCTTTGGTCGTGCTGGTCACTTTCCAATCTACTTTGGGGGTATTCGGTGGAACGCGGCCGTAGATTTCTCTGTCGAAATCCTCCACAATCTCTGGGCGGCGCTCGTTCCACCAGACGTTTGCGCTTTTCACTTTTGTCCCGTTCTTCAATATCAGCGGATCCGGCAGGCTGGTATAGGTGGTGGCCTTCGACTCATCAAAATTAGCGGCGTTGGACGATTTCGGGTTGCCGTCTGGACCGCGCCGCAATGAAGCGATATGCAGCAGATTTAAAGTCCGTTGATGATCTTGCTCGGACGTCAATTGCGCCGGTGGAGGTGGGTTATTGGCAATGGCCTGCGATGCAAAATCGTTCCCTCCTGCGAGAGGGCACGCAGTCAGCGCAAACGCCCACAGAATTGAGCGACCGAAGTACAGGCTTCGCATAAGTTCCTTTTTGGAATCTCCTCCCACGTAGCTTACACTCTGCCTTCGTTGGACAACACCAGCCGGGAAGCGTGGAACGGTCAAGGTTGCCGCATGTGTTATGCGCACATCCGCGGGGCGTTTTGGACAGGCGGACTATGAGGCGGCTCGATTATTTGCGCTTGCGGCCAGGCGCACGAACTCGGCGATCTGGGCTCCCATCTCTTCGGTGGAGACGGTGCGCTCGCCGGGGCGCGCCAGGTCGCGAGTGCGAAAGCCTCCCTTCAAAGTCGAGGCGACGCCAGCTTCCACGCACTCCGCTTCTTTGGGTAGATGAAAAGTATGGCGCAGCATCAGGGCTACGGAGAGGATGGCGCCTAACGGATTGGCGACGTTCTGGCCGGCGATGTCGGGCGCCGATCCGTGCACTGGTTCGTAGATACCGACCGGGCCTCCAATGCTGGCGGATGCGAGCACGCCGAGCGATCCCACAATTCCGCCCGCCTGATCGGAGAGGATGTCGCCGAACATGTTTTCGGTGAGGATGACGTCGAACTCGGCGGCCTTGAGGACGAGCGACATGGCGGCCGAGTCCACGTACATGTGGGAGACCAGGACATCGGAAAAATCACGAGCAACGCGAGTGACGACTTCGCGCCAGAGACGTGAGCACTCCAAAACATTCGACTTGTCGACGGAGAGCAGGCGCCGGCGGCGGGTGCGCGCGAGTTGAAAGGCGACGCGAGCGATGCGCTCGATCTCCGGCTCGCTGTAGCGCATGGTGTTGAGTGCGCGGCGCGCGCCGGGTTCGCCTTCGATGGAGCGAGGCTCGCCGAAATACAATCCGCCGAGCAGTTCGCGCACGATGAGAATGTCGGTTCCTCTGACGATTTCCTCGCGCAGCGGCGAGCAGGCAGCCAGCGCCGGATAAAAGACGGCGGGACGGAGATTGGCGAAAGCTCCGAGTTCCTGGCGAAGACGCAACAGTCCAGCTTCGGGGCGGAGTTCGCGCGGATGGTGATCGAAGGCTGGACCGCCGACGGCTCCCAGCAGCACGGCGTGTGAGGCGAGGCAGGCTTGAATGGTCGAGTCCGGTAAGGGATTGCCGAACTTTTCCAGGGCAACGCCGCCAATCTCTTTTTCGTCGAGTTCAAGATCGTGGCCAAAACCGCCGGCCACTTCTTCCAGAACACAAATGGCTTGAGATATGACCTCGGGGCCGATTCCGTCTCCGGGGAGGGAAGTGACGGTGAGTTGCATGGAATCCTCGCTTCGTTTTGGCAAGAATACTACGAGGAAACCCGCTGTGGTAGCCCGATTTCAAGATTTTACGGGCCAGCAATATACCTGGCCGTTACACGCCCCAGAGATAATCTTCCTGCTCGCTGTGATGATCGGTGACCGGGGCCGACACGCCGCCGAACCAGTTGGCTGGCACAGGACGACCCGGCCGGGCCTGCGCCTGGCTGGCGCTGCCGGATACTTGAGCCGGATGCGCGTCATTGGCGCTGGCTGCGGCGGCAGCGGCAACTTCACGCGGGAGAGGCATTGAAGCCGCTGCGGGCGGGAACTTCCTGGCCTGGCTGCCGGCGGCGTCGCTGTCGGCGACCCTGCCGCTGGTGGCGTCCTGGATCAGTTCGAGCAGGTGGCTGTCCTGAACCTTCTTGATGCGGTCGGCGAGCACGACAAACTTCCGATAGACTTCATCGAGTTCGCGACGCTCAAACTGGTGCCCTAGTTGCTCGCAGCGCAGAGCCAGCGCGTGGCGGCCGGAGTGCTTGCCCAGCACCAGGCGCGAATCGGGCACGCCCACCGATTGCGGCGTCATGATTTCATAGGTCAGCGGATTCTTGAGCATGCCATCCTGGTGAATTCCGGCCTCGTGCGCAAACGCATTTCGGCCGGTGATGGCCTTGTTGGGCTGCACGGGAACGCGGGTAATCTCCGCCAACATCTGGGCGGAAGGATAGAGGTGCTCGCTGGCGACCGCGGTTTGGTAAGCATAGCGGTCGGGGCGGACGCGCATCGCCATGACGATTTCTTCCAGAGACGCATTGCCGGCGCGCTCGCCAATGCCGTTGATCGTGCATTCCACCTGGCGCGCGCCCTGCTGCACTCCAGCGAGCGAGTTCGCGACCGCTAAACCGAGGTCGTTGTGGCAGTGCGTGGAAATCGTTACCTGGTCGATGCCGGCGACTTTCTCACGCAGCGTGCGGATGAGATTTCCGTATTCTTCCGGCATGCTGTAACCGACGGTATCTGGAATGTTGACCGTGGTGGCGCCGGCCGCGATCACGGCTTCGACGACCTGGCAGAGAAACGGGACGTCGGTTCGGGTGGCATCTTCGGGAGAGAATTCAACGTCGGCGCATAGCGACTTCGCGTGGCGAACCGCTTCCCTGGCCTGCTCCAGACACTGGTCACGCGTGATGCGCAGCTTGTATTTCAGATGAATGTCGGAGGTTGCGAGGAAAACGTGGATGCGTGGGTGCGCGGCTCCCTGCAACGCCTGCCAGGCGCGATCTACGTCGCCTTTGCAAGCGCGAGCCAGGCCCGCGATGATGGGGCGCCGCACCAAGGCGGAAATGCGTTGCACGGCTTCGAAGTCGCCATCGGAGGCGATAGGGAACCCGGCCTCGATCACGTCGACGCCGAGGCGGTCGAGTTGCTGAGCCAAGTGCAGTTTTTCCTGCACATTCATGCTGCAACCCGGCGACTGCTCGCCGTCACGAAGCGTGGTGTCGAAGATGGTGATGCGCGGCCGATCCATGGATTCGATACCTCCCGGAGATTTGTTATCTCTCTACTCTATCGGCGGATGGGGGCGAAAGAAAAGGTTATTATGTTTACGAAAGCATTAGACGTTACGATAGTATTAGCACAACTTATCGATCATGTATGATTGACAACGGCGGATATCGATGCCCGCTCGCCAAAGGGGAGTCTGATTCCAGGAGGGACTCATGTACCTATCGCAACTCGAAGTCTTCCTCACTGTGGCTCGCGAACGGCGGTTTTCGCGGGCGGCCGAAAAGCTGTTTCGCACCCAATCGGCGGTCAGCCAGACCATCCGAAAACTTGAGCTGGAGATCGGCGAGCCGCTCTTTGACCGTTCTTCGCGTGACGGCGTGCTCACCGACGCCGGACGCGTTCTGCAGGAATATGCGGAGAAGCTGCTCAACCTGCGGCAGGACGCGCAGACGGCGCTGGTCGAGATGCGCGAACTGCAGAAGGGCCAGTTGGCGATCGGCGCCAACGAATTCACCGCGCTCTACCTGCTGCCGGTGCTGGGCGAGTTTCGGCGGCTGCATCCCACCATCAAGATTACGGTCCGGCGTGCGCTGGCCAGTCACATTCCCGACGATGTGCTCAAGCACAACGTGGAACTGGGGATACTTTCTTACGATCCACAAGAGCCGCAGTTACGCTCGGCGGTGGTTTATATGGACGAGTTGGTGCTGATTGTTCCTCCGGGGCATCCGCTGGCCTCGGCGGGCGAAGTCAGCGTTCGGCAGTTGGGCGCGGAGTCGTTCGTGGCTCACATCGTCGCGTCTCCTTATCGCGACAAGGTGATCGAATCGTTCCGGGTGCACAAAACCCCGCTGCACATGGACGTGGAACTGCCTACTCTGCAAGCCATTACGCGCTTCGTCTGCATGGGGAAGGGAGTGGCGCTGGTGCCGGAGATCAGCGTGGAAAACGAGATTGGCCGGGGAGACCTGGTGCGGGTTCCGGTGCGCGATCTGCATTTTCAGCGCAAGCTGCGGCTGGTGTATCGGCAGGAATCCGGGCTGTCGCACGCGGGAAGAGCGTTCTTGAAAGTGGCGGAGCAGGTGGCGAAAGACCGAGGCGGGCGTTATCGCTTCCAGCGGGAAAAATAGCGCTTATGCCGAATGCACTTCTTCCTGGACCATCGCCGCCATGGCTTCGGGAACGCTGCCGTAGACATCGAAGACCGATACCAGGTTGGTGATTTCGAAGAGGTGCCGAACCGCTCTTTTGGGGCTGGCATACTTCAGCGTGTATCCGGCCGCTTCGGCCCACATGTGGGTGAGCACAAGTTCTCCCAGGCCGCAGCTGTCCACGGAATCGACTCCCGCTAAATCCACCACCATGCGGCGCGCGGAGGGCAACACCTCGGCCACGATGGTCGAGAGCGCGCGAGCCTCGCTGCGGAAGATGATTCGGCCCTGACAGTGCAGCACCACGGCACTGCCGGAATGTCCGGCTTCGAGGGTGAGCTTGAGTTTCTTGTCGTTTCTCTGGTTGGTTGCCGATGGCACGCGTACAGTCCCAGCATCCGGTATGGCCGCTGGATTTTCTGGTTTCATAGATACAACGCTAGTCCCGGTGAAAAAACCGCTGGTTGCGCGGAGATGAAAGTTCGGTGAATTCGGCGGGCGGTATTTCTCTGTGGATTTTTCCCTGTGTTCCTCTGTGACCTCTATGATTCGGACCCTCGCCCTTTACCACAGAGGTCACAGAGGAACACAGGGAAAAATCCACAGGGGAAACCTGACTACTTGGAAGAGTCTTTGCGGCGGGATGAATCCACGGTTGGCAGGGTTCGCCGCAGCGGTACGATCGCGCCTTTGGACGGATCGGCTGCGGCTGAGGCCCGGGTCAGCACCTCTTGTTGGATGTACTGCACGAACTCCTGGATCTGGCGCTGCATTTCTTCCATGCGCTCGCGCATTTGAAGAATGATGGCGATGCCGCTGATGTTGACGCCCAGATCGCGCGCCAGCGACAGGATGAACTCCAGCCGCTGCAAATCTTCATCGGTGTAGAGCCGGGTGTTGCCTTCGGTGCGGCTGGGCTTGAGCAAGCCCTCGCGTTCGTAGAGGCGCAAGGTCTGAGGATGGATCTCATACATCTCGGCTACGGCCGAGATCATGTACGCGCCTTTGGATTTACGCTTGGTCACGGGTTCCCTCGCTGCGCTCGGGATTTCGCCTGCGGGCTCCCGCTTCGCTCACGCCCGCAAACCGGCTCAACATGTACGCGCCTTTGGATTTACGCTTGGTCATATTCCGGAGTACAGTTCCAGGCCCGTCATGCGCGCAATTCGCACAAAGTCCTGATCGAGCGTAAAAACGCTGGCGCCGTGTTCCAGCGCAATGGCGGCGATGAGGGTATCGATTGTGCTGGACGTAACACCCTTTCCTCGTCCAGCGCGGTAGATCGCGGCCGCGTTCCGGTAGGTGTCAAATCCCGTGGGCTCCAGGAGATCCCACTGTGCCAGGAAACTCTCAATCACGCCGGCATCCCGCCTCAACCCCTGCAGAACCTCAGCGACTACGATCCCAGTCAGAGCGAAAGGCTCACTCTCCTCAATCATCCGCCGCAGTTCAGCTCCTCCACGTCCGGGCGACGGACTAAAGAAGTCGACCCACACGGAGCTGTCGACCAGGGTCACACTCGATTTCTCCGCGTGGTCTTCAGATCGCCTTGCCAGATGCCGCTTCCGTAATACTCCAGGATTCCCTTGCGGCTTTCTGAACGCACCAGCAGATCAAGTGCCCGGTCGACGATCTGCCGTTTGGTCCGGAGGCGGGTCAGTTTACGCGCCTTCCGGATCAGGCTCTCATCGATCACAATGTTGGTTCTGCCCATGGGTATAATATACACCACTTTGTCCGCATTTTGTGTATAAGCGCTAGCCCAGCCGTAAGAGACCAGACGCAAGAAAAAGCGGTCCAAGGCAGCGCCCGCTCCTCAGACAATCTTCATGATCATGCCATTCCCGAGAATCGCTGCATCGGAATAGAACTTCCGAAAGTCCCCAAACAATTCGGGAAGATAGCTCCAATCATCCAAGTCATTCAAGGTGTGGCCGAGGTAGATCTGCTTCTTCTTGGCGTCCTCGTAATCAAGTCTTGAAAGCAGACTTGCAGGTTCGATCTTTAGAAGTGCAGCCGACACTTCCCGGACTTGCTCAGGAGTAAGATAACGGGGTGGCCCGTAGTCGACACCTTTATCGAGGGGGAGCTCTTTGTCGCCGAATACGGCGAAAGCCAGCGGACCGTCACCGCCTTCCGCAGTCCCGTTCAGGGCATAGTGCAGGACGTGCCAATCCTTATTGAGTGAGAATGCCTTCCTTTCAGGTTTGGGTTTCGGGGGTTTTACAAGCCGCGTCCAGCTTGCGCACCCGCGTATCCGAGGGTGCGCAGTTCTTGTTCGGCCTTTTCGCGCAGTTCTGCGGGAAGCCCCATTCGATCGAAAGTGGCTTGGGCAATTGCCTGCATACGCGCGAATTCGTCCCTTCCGCCAGGATCACCCGTTACGTACCCGTAAGCAAGCTGAGGGTTACTTTCGAATTCGCGTAACTGTGTGGGTGTTGCTTGCACAAGAACAGCTTCCATTCCCATATGGCGGCAATTCTAGGAGTCCGCGACTAGTCCGTCCATACACTCAGGTAACTGCCCGACCGCAAAGAAAAAGGGACGGGGCGAGCCCCGTCCCCACACGGGCCTAATGCTGCTTTAGCGGGCCAATTCTGGTTTTGGTTGGGTCGCTGTCCAGCCTGCGGGCTTCAGCGTGCGGTTGATCAGATAGGCGACTACTCCCGCGCCGATCACGAGCAGTCCAAACACGAGCGAGCTCATGCCGAGCACAACTTCATGTTCGCTGCGGAGGATGGCAAATCCGAGCAGCAAGACGGGAGGAATGCCAACGGCAATCGCTCCCAGCAGGCCGCCGGGTACGCGGAACGGGCGCTTCAATTCCGGCTCGCGAATGCGCAGGAAGATCAACGCCACGAATTCGAGCGCCAAGCTGGCGCCGTAGATCATGATGTCGAGCGTAACCAGGCGTTCGAAGCCGAGGTTCAGAGCCAGTCCCCAGCCAATTGCCAGCGCCAGAATTGCGACCCAGGGGGCGCGCGATTTTTTATGCAGCTTGCCGAAAACTTTCGGCAACATGCCATCCTGCGCCATGGCCAGCGGCAGCCTTGAGTAGCTCATGACCAGCGCATTGAACATGCCGAAGCCGCTCATCATGCCGCCCGCGACCAGCGCGATCCTAAGCACCGGACCGCCCATCAACTGGGCGATGTCGGCCCAGGCGCCGGTTTCCCAGGCGCTGGCGGGAAGGCCGGTGATCCACATGGCGGCAAAGGGAAGAACGTACGTAATGCAGACGATGACTACCGCCCACAGCATGGCGCGAGGATAGGTGCGCTGCGGACGCTCCACTTCGGTGGCGATGGTGGAGGCGTTGTCCCATCCCATGTAGTTCCACATGCAGATGAGCAGGCCGCCGAGAATGTCTACGTTGGAAGTGGTCGGCTTGGTGACGGCATTCGCCAGGGCGTGAATCTTGAACGGCGCGAGCACAAAGATGGCCGCGAAGGGCGCCGAGAGGGCGAAGAACAGCCATAGCGACGTCGCCGAAACGACCTTCACGCCCATGATGTTGAGGATGGCGCAGACGATCACCACGCCCAGCGCTACGGCCACGCCGCGATGGTTCTCCTGAAACCAGGGGAACATGCGGGTTAGGTAGGCGACAAACAGTGTGGGATAAATTGCCATATCGAAAATGGAGGCTACCAGCGACAGCCAGGCTTCCTGAAATCCCCAGAAATTTCCCATAGCGCGGCGCACCCAGGCGTAGTAGCCGCCTTCGAAGGGGAGCGCGCTTGACAGCTCGCCGATCATGAACGCGGTCGGGAGGCTCCAGAGAAGCGGGGTTAGAAGCAGGATGAGAATCGCTTTGCCATACCCGGCGCCGTGCACGATGTCTTCGGTGCCATAGGTTCCGCCGGAGACCATAAAGAAGGTGGCGGCGACCAGGGGCCAGAGCGTGAGGCGAATGGATTTCTTGCGAGGAACTGCCGTCAGGGTAGGCTTTGAGATGTTAGCGGTTCGGGTAGCTGTTGCCAATTTCTATGGCTTCCTCCTCCGGGCGACTCACTCTCACCACCGCGTCTCCCTTGAAAATGTTGCCCGCGGCTCCCAGGGTGAACAGCGATTCCCGGGCATTGTCGGCGAAGTTAGTTCGCAGTTGTGAGATTACGGGAAATTTCTACAGATGCAAGAATTTTTTGAGAAATTTTGAAAATTTTTGTCAGCGACGAGAGTGCGGAGGTAATGGCCGAGAGCTTTTCACCGCCGAGGCGCGGAGAAGGAAGTTGGATTGTGGCTAAAGCCTTTCTACGAGTATACCCACCGCCGCGCTAGCCTGCGGGCGATGGCGAACAGTGCGACGCCCACTCCCAGCAGCACCGCGACCTGCGGCCAGAGGTGCGAAACCGGTTCGTCGCGCCAGAAAATCTTGGTGAAACCGTCGATGGCCCAGGCGTTGATGGTCAGCAATCCCACTTTCTGGATCGCCTCGGGCATGAAATAACGCGGAAACATGCTTCCGCCAATCGAAGACATGGTCAGGATCACCAGCGTCGATAGCGGCCCCAGTTGCGCGCGCGTGCGGCAGATGCTCGCCAGCAACATGCCTAAAGCTCCCACCGCAAAGGCCGTCGAGAGCCCGATGACCACAAAGCCGGGAATATGCGAAATCAAATCGACTTTGAAAACCAGCCATGCCCAGACAAACATGACGACCAGTTGTGAGAACGCCAGCAACACGCAGTAGCAGAGCTTGCCGGCCATCAGCGTTCCCATGGTTACGCGCGAACTCAGCACGCGGTCGAGCGTTCCATTCTCGGCTTCATCGAGCAGGGTACCGCCGGCGCTGCTGGCGGTGAAAAGCAGGAACATCACACTCACGGCCGCAGCGTAGTACGACACCATGCCATTGTTCTTGTTCTCGCCGACCACATCGCGGGTGGTTACCGGAATCGGCATGCCCCGGTTGGGATCGGCACGGTTGGGGTCGGCAGGCGCGGTTGGCTGGGCGCTGTTCTCCGCGCTGTCGCGCCGGCGCAGGGCTTCGAGACCGGCGTCGATTCTCTTCTTTTGTTCCGGGGTAAAGCCGCCGGCGTATTCATCCATGTATTTCGATCCCTGCTCGGCCATGACGTCGGGCATTGAGGTCATGGCAACCTTCTGGAGCAGCCCGGCGATCACTTGGGGCGCGACCATGTCACTGCTGTCTTTGAGGAGCTGGATCGTCGGCCCGTTGGCGCCGCCGAACGAAATTGGATTTTCTCCGAAGCCATGCGGGACGATGAGGGCTACCGACGCGACTCCGGCTTTCACCGCGGCTTCCGCGGTCGCGGCCGTGTATTCGGGCTGCTCGACTCCTTGCTTGGGCGCCGGCCTTGCCTTGACCGACAGCGACCCTTCGCGCTCCAGGCCGCGGATCAAGCTCTGCGAGGTGGCGCTGTGATCTTCATCTACCACCAGCAGACTCACCTTGGGCATGGTGTCATGGCGCCCGCCGAAGATCACGGCAAAGATGGTGAAAAAACCTATTGGCAGGATGAAGCTCAGCGCCAGAGCGCCGCGGTCGCGGCGCAGGGCGATCAGCGCGGTACGCATGATGGCGAAGATCAATCGCGTAACTCCCTTCCGGTCAAGTGCAGGAATACGGATTCGAGGTTTGGTTTCCGCAGCGAAATGTCGGCGAGCTCATGACCGGCCTTGGCTGCGGCGTCGAGCAATTCGGCTATCTCAGTTGCATGAACGATGGTGAAGCGCGCGATCCCGTTTTCGAGGATTCCTCCACGCTCCTTTACCCAGGCGGCGACCGCGGCGTCGGCGTTGGTGAATCGCGCCAGCACTTCGCTGCGGGAGGCGAAAGCGTTCCGCACCAGTTCGTCCCTGGTTCCGAGGGCAATGATGCGTCCATGATCGATGATGGCGATGCGATCGCAGAGCCGCTCGGCTTCTTCCATGTAGTGGGTCGTGTAAATCATGGAGATGCCCTCGCCGCTTAGCTTTTCGATCATCTCAAAGATGCGGTTGCGGGCTTGCGGATCGACTCCGACGGTGGGTTCGTCCATCAGGATCACCTGCGGACGATGGATCAGTCCGGCGGCCATGTTCAGCCGGCGCCGCATTCCTCCCGACAGATTCTTCACGGGTTCCTGGGCGCGGTCGGTGAGCGCGGCCCAGTCGAGACACCATTCCACCGCAGATTTCAGGGCGGCGCGGCGCAGGCCGTGAAACTGTCCGAACGATTCCAGGTTTTCGCGGCAGGTGAGCGCCCAATAGAGCGCCAGTTCTTGCGGAACCCATCCCAGCGCCATACGCGCGGCGGAGGAATCGGCGCGCTCGCCGAAGATCGACACCGTACCCGCGTCCGGGACGATGCGGCCGACGATGCTGCGAATCAGGGTGGTCTTGCCGGCGCCGTTGGGGCCGAGCAATCCCAGGCATTCTCCGCTCTTTAATTCGAGCGTGATGCCATTGACCGCGGTCACCTCGCCGAAGCGCTTGACCAGTCCTTCAATTTGCAAGGGCAACAACGAAGATGGAATCGAAACGGCCGGTGCGGACGCCATTCATTCTCCTGACTCGGCGATCATATCCTAACTATTGGCCCAGGAGTCGCCGGCTCGCGGACGACCGTTTAGAGTTTCGGCCTCCAGGTTCCGGCCACGAAGTTCCAGCCACGAAACGGCTGCAGGCTCTGGCACGTCGGACGCCGCCCTTGGGTGCATACAAGAAACGAGAAAGGCTTTGCGGATTTCCCGGCTCCGCTTATACTTCCTCTCTTGATCAGCGGCTGCGAAAGAGTCCATGTCGACCGATTTGCGCGCAGATGCACGGGTGGCTGAACTCACCCGGCGGCACTCGCAGCGTGAGATTCCCTTTACTGAAGTTCTCGGTTCTCAGTTCTCGGTAAAAGCTTGTTCTTTAGATGATGAAGAAACCTGATTCCGAGAACCGAAAGCTATTCGAGGAAAGACGATTGATCGATCGTTACTTCAAACTCACCGAGAACCAGACCACCGTTAAGCGGGAGCTGCTGGGCGGGCTCACGACATTCGTGACCATGGCCTACATCATCGTCGTGAACCCGCAGATCCTTGCGCAAGCGGGAATGCCGGCGGAGGGCGTCGTGTTTGCAACTTGCATCTCGGCGGCTGCCGCCACGCTGGTGATGGGTCTGTACGCCAACTATCCCATCGCGCTGGCTCCGGGGATGTCGCTGAACGCCTACTTCACTTATGCCGTCTGCCTCGGCATGCATATTCCGTGGCAGACCGCGCTGGCGGTGGTTTTCTTTTCGGGCGTGCTGTTCCTGCTGCTGACGGTGACGCGGGTGCGCGAACAAATTGTCAACGGCATGCCGGATTGCCTTAAGCACTCCACGGCTACGGGCATCGGAATGTTCATTGCCTTCGTCGGGCTGCGCAATGCCAAGCTCGTGGTCGCGAACCCGGCCACCTTCGTCGGGTTGGGCAACTTCTCCGATAAGGAGGTGCAAACCGCCTGCTTCGGACTCGTCCTGACTCTTATCCTCGTGGCGCGGAAGATTAATGGCGGAATTTTGATCGGCATTCTGGGAACTGCGGGGCTGGGGATTCTGCGCGGCATGTCGCATTGGCCCTCTGCGATTCTGTCGCTTCCCCACCCTTCCTCCACTTTCTTGAAGCTGGACTTTCGCGGGGCCATCCATCTTGGATTACTCGAAATCCTGTTCGCGTTCTTGTTTGTCGATCTTTTCGACAATGTGGGTACGTTGGTGGGCGTGTGCGAACAGGGCGGATTCATTAAAAACGGGAAGATTCCGCGCGTGGGCAGGGTTCTCGTGGCGGATGCCGTGGGTACACTGTTCGGCTCTTTGACTGGCACATCCACGGTCACCAGTTATATCGAGAGCGTGGCGGGGGTCACGGCCGGAGCGCGCACCGGCTTGAGCAATGTGGCCGTCGCCGGTCTCTTTTTGATTGCGACCTTCTGCTCGCCGCTGGCGACCGCGATTCCGGCATACGCCACGGCTCCAGCGCTGATCCTGGTAGGGGCGCTCATGACGCAATCCATTTCGCGCATCGAATGGAGCGAGTTCAGCGAGGCGATTCCGGCGTTTATCACTATGCTCGCTACCCCATTGACCTTCAGCATCGCCACTGGAATCAGCCTGGGGCTGATTGGCTACACGGTGGTGAAGATCGCCGTCGGCAAAGTTCGCGAGATTACCGTTTTGATATGGATTCTCACGGCGCTCTTTATCCTGCGTTATATCTATCTTGCCGCCGGCTAGTACTCTGACCGCTGCGCCGAAGGCGAGACGCCTTCGGGACAGCCGGCAAGATGCCGGCGCTACCTGTTTTTCAGCGGCGTAATCATGACGCGCCGGGTCACGGTACAATCACGCCATGCGTCCGAGAATGGCCGTCGAATCGCCCTCGCTTTCTCCGATGTTCGCACTGAAGCCGGTGCTGATGTGCGTGCCGGTCTTTCTAGCGAGTTCCCTACTGATTTTGCTGCTGATTTTCGCGCCCGCCTGTACCTTGTACAGCGATCGTCCGGCGCGCTCGTTGTCGGAAGCAACTGGAGGCGAGGGTCTGGAGCGCGTCTTCTGGAAAAATGTGCAGGCGGCGAACTGGGCGGAAGTTGAGCGCGCTCTCGCTTCGAATTACGCCGGCGAAACCCCGGGAGGAACGCTCGATCGCTCCGCCGCGCTGGAGCAGTACCGCAGCTGGCAATTAAAGGACTTTGCGCTCGGCGATCTGAAGACCGAGCTGAACGGAAACACCATCGTGGTGACCTACACCATCACTCTGAATGGCGCTTCGAATGGATCCGCCGGTTCGCAATCGCTCCCCTCGGGTCCGCAGCACATGATGACCGTTTGGCAGCAGCAGAAGGCTGGGTGGGTCGTCATTGCGCACAGCGTCAGCCAGCCATAATGCGCGCGTCCAGTCTCATTGCGGTAGAGGCGCGGCTCGCTGCGGCTCCTGTTCCACTGAGCGGCAAGGGCCTGGCGCCTTTTCGCCGCGCTCTTCTCCGCTGGTACGATCGGCATGGCCGCGACCTTCCCTGGCGCGAAACTCGCGATCCCTACCGCATCTGGCTCAGCGAAATCATGCTGCAGCAGACGCGCGTGGCCGCCGTGCTGGACCACTACCGGATTTTCCTCGAACGCTTTCCGAATGTTCAAGCGCTGGCCGCGGCTTCTGAAGATGCGGTGCTGGCGGCTTGGAGCGGTCTGGGCTACTATCGGCGAGCGCGCATGTTGCACCGGGCCGCGCGGCAGATTGCCGAACAAATTGCCGGACGAATTGCTGGACAACAGGGCGGCCGCTTCCCACGGAATTCCGAGGCCTGGCTCGCCCTGCCGGGCATCGGACGCTACACTGCCGCCGCCATCGCCAGCATCGCGTTTGCCGAGCCCGTCGCCGTGGTCGATGGCAATGTCGAGCGCGTGGTCAAAAGATTGATCGGCATCAATCTCACGACGCCACAGATCTGGAAACATGCGCAAGCGCTGCTCGCCAGATCACGGCCGGGGGATTTCAATCAGGCTATGATGGAGCTCGGCGCCACCGTGTGCGTGCCGCGCGAGCCTCGCTGCCCGATGTGTCCGGTGCGGAAATGGTGTGTCACGCAGGGAGACGTTCCGCGCGGCGCGCCGCTGTCGCGCCAGAAAAAGAAAGAACTCTGGTGCGCTCTCGAGTGGCGCAATGGCAATGGCAATAAGATTGGTAGAGTGCGGCTGGTGCAACGTTCGAAGAAAGCCTCGCTCATGGCCGGCATGTGGGAATTGCCGCAATCTTGCGTGCCTCCGCGCGGGTTGCCGGCTTCAGCGCACGGGCGCACGTTTCGTCATTCCATCACCGTCACCGATTACACGGTTCATGTGCTACGAAATGCGCCGTCGCTGAAGGGGTTGCCCGCCGCGAAAGCGAAGTGGATTGCGATTGATCGCATTCCGCAGATCCCAATCACCGGGTTGACGCGGAAAATCCTGAAAGCCAGCGGCATCATCTAAACTGGTGGCATTTCTTCTATGAAGTGGCTCGATCGTTTGTTCGGAGGTCCGAAAGATATGGCTGCATTGCCGGCCGGAACCAAAGCGCCTGACTTTTCCCTGCCCGCGGTTTTTAGCGGCAAATTTAATGACAAAGACGGCAAATTCTCACTAGAAGCCGCTCTCCAGAAAGGGCCGGTACTCGCCGCCTTCTTCAAGGTTTCGTGCCCCGTCTGCCAATATACGTTTCCCTACCTCGAGCGCCTGCACAAAGCGCACGGCGACAAGAAAATCACGATCGTGGGCATCTCGCAGGACGACCAGCGCGACACCGCCGCATTTCTGAAAGAGTACGGCGTGACCTTACCCACCCTGCTCGACGATCCGAGCGGCTACGCGGTCTCGAACGCTTACGGCCTGACCAACGTACCCACCTTGTTTTTGATCGGACAGGACGGCGCGATCGAAGTCAGCAGCGTTGGGTGGGTGAAGCAGGAAGTGGAGGACATCAACCGCAAGCTCGCCGCGGCGCAGCAAAATCCGCTCCCTCCGATCTTTCAACCCGGAGAAGACGTGCGCGATTTCCGCGCTGGTTGAGGGTCGAAAAACTAATCCCGCGGTCGCGGGAAAAGAGCCATTACCGAGTTGTTTCCACGCCTACACCAGCGTAACTTTCGACCGTCCCGGCGATGTGCTAGCCTGCTGCTTAGTATTGCAGTTTCAGCAGTTTGCAAGCAGCGCACGAGACGATGCCCAAGCTCCCGATTTTTCGGTTGCGTAATTCTGAACCGCCCAGCCGGCCCGATCTTCAATACTACGGGCTCACGCTCGTGTTCAGCGATTTGCAGTTGGGCGTCGACAATCTTCGCTACGACGTTTTTCTCAGCCCACGCATCGCCGCGGACCTGAGTTTTCATCTGGCGCGTTACATCTGCCGTTTCGGCGAGGTGGAATCGCTCTTCGAAATGGATGTCCCCGCCGCTGCGACCCAGACCAAGTTCATACGCGCCGCCGAGGGCGCCACTAAACTGCGCAAGTCCGACCCCGCCGACCTGAGAAGCCTGCTGGTCTCGATTCATCTTGCGATCCTGAATCGCGCCAAGGCAGAAGGCAATCCTTCGATCGATGTGCTTGGGCGGTTGGCTGTGCTCAAGTTCATACGCACCGAACTGCAAGCGCAGTTTGCCAGGATTCTTGAACAGTGCCGCACGAAGTCGAAGGCGCTGGAGGGCGTGCGGCAAGCAAAAATGATGCAGACGCAGGAGCTTGTTTCCTCTTTCCAGGTGCGGAAGAAGATCATACTGCGCCGCGCCGGGCAGGAGATGGTTCGTCTGCTTCGCGAAATCGAAAAAGAAACGCTGGCCCGTACCCGCCGCTCGCTGCTCGGCGAGTTGCCAGCCGACTGCTATCGCCTGTTCCTCAATCCGCTGGTTCTTACCGACGATGGACGCGACGATTATCTCTGCGCCGAGCACTATTACATGTTCGGCAATTTCGACAAAGATCCCGACCGTTTTCCCAGTCTGCGGCAGTTCGCGCTGGATTTTCTGCGCGAGCTCGGATACGGAGAAGGCGTTGACGACGCGCATCTGGAGCAGGCGCTCAACGTTCCCGAAAACGCGGCCACGCTGGTGGGCACCGGCAACGGCGAAGACCTGACGGCGGAAGATCGGCAGAGAAAAGACCGCCTCGACATCTGGACCCGTCTGCTGCAGCGCCAGGGCATTCTTTCGTACGTGGTGGCTTCCTACGAAGCCGTTCCGCTGCTCGCCGAATACGCGCCGCGGGTGAATCCGCAGCAGCTCAAGAACGCGCTGATCTCGCGCGAAGAAGCGGCCCGCGTCGAAACCATAGTTGCCGAAAGCCGGCTGCATCCAGACCGGCTTTTTGCCGCTATCGGACGCGTGGCCTCCTGCCGCGGCTCGGAGCGCAGCCGCTTTGCCGCGCGCCTGCTGCACGACTTGTTTTGCTATCACCGCGATCTGCGCGGCCTGGAGGCCCTCACCGCCGGTTTTGACAGCATCAATCTGGTCAGCGACGACAAAGTCCGCAAACTATCCACGCTCAACGGGATGCTCTACGAGTTCCTGCCTCCCGAAGAGCAGAAGCCCGCCGAGGATCGGGTGGTGCACCACGTAATTTTGAAGGCTGACGTGCGCGACTCATCGCGTCTCACCCGCTCGCTGATGGAAAAAGGCATGAACGCCGCTTCGTATTTCAGTCTTAATTTCTACGATCCGGTAAACAAGCTGCTGGCGAAATACGGCGCCACCAAAGTTTTCCTCGAGGGCGATGCCATTATCGTGGCGCTGCTTGAGCGCGACGGCGAGGCCATGCTCAGCGTCGGACGCACTTGCGTGCTGGCATGGGAGATTGTGAGCTTGCTGCACGAGTACAACGACCTTCTGGAGGGGTCCGGCCTGCCTCCGATGGAAGTCGGGCTGGGCATCGCTTACCAGGATTCGGCCCCGCTTTACCTCATGGATGGCGAGCACCGCATCATGATTTCCGACGCCATCAATGACAGCGACCGTCTCTCCTCCTGCAACAAGCGCGTCCGCAAGAAAGTGGCACCCGATGCCGGAGTCTTCCAGGTGTATTCGGTTCAGATCGGAGGCGGCAACCAGGATGACAGCGCCACCGCTGATGCCGGAGCGGAAGCCATGCGCCTGAACTACAACGTAGGTGGGATCTGCCTGAGCGAAGCGGCCTTCCGCAAACTGCAGCAGGAAATCTCGCTCTCGCCGTGGGGACAGGATTTAACCGAACCTGACTTTAATGGGCCCTGGGTCGACGAGCAGCGCGAGTTCTTCGTCGGCACTGTTCCCATCGCCAATGGAGTATTTCGCAAGATTGTTATCCGCAAGAGCCGCATCGCCCAGGTCGATGTCCGCGATCTATCCATCCTGCGCTGGACCGACCGCTGGTATTACGAAGTCTGCGCTAATCCCGCAGTGTACGCCGCCCTGCCCGGGGAGAAATCGGCGACTGCTCGAAGTTAGAGCATTTTCTCGTGATGGTGTAGAGTGCGCACCCTCGGCGGCTAAAGCCGGAACTCCGTTGCAGCCCTTGGCGGCACGGCTTCAACAGTTTGCGGAAAAATGGGATGTTTTCTTCTCCCATCTTTTCCGTGAGTTGTTTTTTCGTGCGCTATTACGCTCCAATTTCGTGTTCTCCGGCCATTTCTTCGACCGGTGAACACACTCCT
>Ga0181515_1162564_pt1 | contig 22423 bp, 19 predicted proteins | sample PEATcosm2014_Bin_11_FD_127748 | JGI IMG/M metagenome (GOLD analysis project Ga0181515, IMG submission 127748) | Metatranscriptome of peatland microbial communities from MTU Mesocosm Facility, Houghton, MI, USA - PEATcosm2014_Bin23_30_metaT... | ecosystem: Environmental > Terrestrial > Soil >... | reverse complement strand
GCTGTCTCCGCGCCACGGAATCGTCCGCGCTGATACCTTATAACCGGCTCGACCGCCGAGAGCAATTTCGCCGCGGTCATGACGCCCACAGTCACGCGCGTCCGGCGAAATACGGCTTCAATGACCTCGCTGTGGTTGAAACGCGGCACGATGACGCCATCTTTCAAGTCGTAGCCGCCGACAATCCGGCTCGCCGGGATGCGCAGGCTGAAGATCGGATCGCCAGTCGAAGAAAGCTGATGCACGAGCTTGCGCGTAGGCGTGCCGCGATCGAATGTCCCGGGATCGCCTTCTTCCAAAATCACCATGCAGCTTCCCTTGATGCGCTCGTCGCCGGAATCCACCGCCGCCGTCACAAAATTGGCAAACCCAATATTCGTGATGAAGCGCCCGCGCTTTTCCACTTGCAGAGTCGGTTCTTCTCCTTCTTTCCATTCGGCGATGCGGATTTTTCCGTTGAGCATGCCGGTGTCAACGCCGACGTAGGGGATGGGCTCGGTGAGACAGAACGATCCCCGCCAGGGCTTGCGATCCTCTCCCGGCTGAGGCGGCGCGGCCAACTGCATATACTTTGCTTGCTGCTCGGGCGTGCCGCGCTCGTGAATCGGCGCCAGGGCCAGACAGCCGGCCAGACTGCCGGTTGCGGCCCCGCCGTCCACCCAGGCGAGTTCAAACGCCACCAGCGCCAGCGCCAGGTTCTTGGGGCCGGCGATAAATCCCCCATGCTCGGGCTCCATGAAGACGGCCGTGATTCCAGCCTCGTCGAACGCCTTCAGCAGTTCGTTCTTGGCCGGGGTCCAATCGTGCGAATTGCGGCCGCCGTTGGCCACCAGTCGCGCCACCGGGCCGCGGGCTACTGACCGTGCCGACTGCACCAGCATCTGCAGGTCGTAGCGGTCGGCAAATCGCCATTGAATCTGGCGCACGGCATCGGAGGGAAGCGTCCGCAGCAGTTCCGGCTTGATGGGGGTGGCAGTCGAGGCCATGGCCTTGCTCCTTTACGCAGTGGTCGTTTGAGAGGGCGATCATTCCGATTCTGCCGTCGCATGACCATCCGGTCTGTGATGTGCGTCATAAGGGCCTGTGACCACGGCACAACGGCTGGATATTTCGTGACGCAAAGCAGCAAGAGTTTGCCTGCCGGAGGTGAGGGCAATCCGTGCCCGGACCCCTAAGTTCGCCCGGCTTGACGGGCGAGACGCTCGTCCCTCCACTGTGGTGCAGCACAAGCCCTATCGGAACCAGCGGCTGATGAACACGAAGATTGCCAGCAGCACCACTCCCGTAGAGAACGTGTACCAAATCAACTTGCGCTCAACCGGGAGCAAAGGTTCGTACTCGCCTTCCATTTTCTTGATTTCTTCCGCTACGCTAGGTTCTGTCATACTTGTCCTTATCCTTTCGACCTATCCTTTTAATACCGGCGGCAGTATTCCGTGGAAGAACAGCCACGAGATCAGCAGGCCGACCCAAATGATGTATCCGAACAGGCAGAGCAGATAGACTGCTGCCAACTTAGCGATGCCCTCCTGCCACAATTTGCGGAAATTGGAGAGCACTCCGATGGCGAAGAAGGTCATCAGGAAAAAAATGGCGCGAAACAGGTTGGCTTGCGCCATTGAGGCCTTCACTTTGGGGATCAGGCCCGGAGCGGCGATGCCGATGGCGAGCACAATCAGAAACGTAGCCACGTAACCCAGAATGAATTTCGGAAAGCGCTGCCAGATCTCGACCGTTCTGACTTTCTCTCCGGGGCGTGGTTCAATCTTGGCCGACCAGATCCAGGCGAGAATAAAAGCCCATACGCCGATGAAGACGTCGATGAACACCTTCACCGTGGCGCTGACGCCCATGATCCAACCGGCCTGGTAAACCACTCCGGTAGCGGCCAGCGCTTTGGCGCGAATGAGGGCGTCGGTGATGGCGCCGCTGGCCACCGCTGCGCCGTCGGTTTTGACGGCAAGCCCCATCCACGCGCCCGCGACCATGGGCTGTCCGTATAGGTAGTGCTGGGCGGCGAAGGGAAGCACCATCAGCTCAATGACGGAAAAGATCACGACCAGCGATGACACCATGATCGGCACGACCGGTCGCGCCCGAATCGCGCTGCCGGTTGCGATGGCCGCGGACACGCCGCAAATGGAAATGCCGGAAGCCAGCGGAGCGGCCCATTCGCGGCTGAATCCGAAATAGCGGCGCGAGATGAAGTATACGATCGGCCAGTAAATCAGGTAGGCCTCGATGATGGCGCAGATGCCGCGGAAGATGACCGAGGTCGCCAGTTGCCGCTGCTCCAGCGCCGCAATCCCCAGAAATCCGCCGAGAATCACGATGCCAGTCTTGATGTACAACTCGGGGCGGACCGCCTCTTTCAGCGCCTTAGCCAAACCCGGAAGAAAATTGCCGACGATCAAGCCCGCCAGCAGAGCGATGATGAATCCCGACTCGTTGGTGAGGTTCAGCGACCACGCGATCTTCAATGCCGGGCGCTTGTCAGGCGTTGCGGCAATGTAGGCCCAACTTCCCAGAAACCAGCAGGCATAACTGACGATGAATATCGCCGTGAAGCCCGCCGCGAAGCGCTTAAGATCGGCCCGCAGAGCTTTGGCCGCCAGCAGCAATACGACCAGCAGAAAGAAATAGGTTGCCAGGAGCGAGAGCGGAGCGGAGAGATTGGCAAAGTGCTTTGAGGCGGGAGCCAATGCCTTCGATGGCGCTGTCCATACCGAAGTTGTGACCGCCCATCCCAGCAGATCGATTCCTTTGAGCAAAGCCAGCGACAGAGCGAATACGAACAAGCCGATCCACACTGCCAGCCAATCCTCGGTTACGCGGCCTTGCGCGATGGCGAGCGCCTCGCCCTGCGAAGGGGCGGCAGCTTGATAGGTTGGTTCATTGGTCATGGGTCATCTCCACAGAACGAGTTTTTCTTGTTAGTTCTGTCGTTAGTCTTGTTATTAATTCTCCTTCCAAACTGAGAGCGTGATCTTGTACGGGACCGTGATCATCCAAGCGCCGCTGGATCAAATCCCAAGAAGGCCGATGGATACTATACATAAACAATTATCTTAATAGAGAATACTAATTTTCGGAATGAGACACATCACCAAGCGCTGTGACGCCGGGGGCGGGAGCTATGAGTCGCGCTCCAAGACGGATTTAGCTTCTTCTGGGTTTCTGCGATACGATGGCGGAGGGAATCGTTGGTGGAGCATATCGCGATCGACTGGCGGCGCTTGCTGGGCAGAAGGCATTTCTAAAACTTCGACGACGGTCGCTGTGTGTAACTCACAGCGGGACGAAGACTGGGGGTACGAGTCCACGTCGGAAGGCTGCTTCGCTGTGGTCTGGCCCTTATGCGGCTGCGGAGGAGAAGAGAGTCGGATATGGCAAACGGGGAATTGCGACGCAGCGTGTTGCATATGGCCCTGCTGGCAACGGTTTTTCTTGCCGCGACCATGCGCGCAGGCGGTCCAGCGCCTCCGCAAGGTTCGTCAAGTGAAGGTCAGCAGACGGGCAAGATCGTCAGCGTACGAAAGGTGCTGCGTAATCCGTACTACTTCAGCCGCTATCCACGAATCCACTACTACCTGCTTTATTTTTCGGTGCGGGCTTCCGGCCAAACGTACTGCAGCGAGTACGAAACACCCGTTCTTGAGGAGATCGACGATGTGTTTTCCGCGAAGGACAAGGATGTCGAGCTCGTTCTCAAGGGCAAGAATCTCACGCTTAGAACTCCGCATGGCCGGACAATCAAGGCCCACCTGGTAGACGACAAGCAGTGCTAATCGGCACGGGGACATTCAGGCCGCTGGCGTCCGCTGGCGGCCCTCCTCTGATTCGTTCTTCTCCCTCACGCCCGCGGCTTGGGCAGCGACTTTCTTTCAGGCTGAGCTACAATTCCTACCGAGGTCCGTCATGACACGCAAGCTGAACTTTGCCGTCGTCCTTCTTATTGTTTCTTCTCTCGCCACCTGGGCCCAGGCGCCCTCCGCCTCCACTCCTGCCATCGAAGCCCGCGCCGACGCGATGCTCAAGCAACTTTCGCTCGAAGAGAAAATCGATCTCATCGGCGGCGTGGACGATTTCTACATCCGCGAGATCAAGCACATTGGCTTGTCCCGGTTGAAAATGTCCGATGGGCCGGTTGGCGTCCGAAACTACGGTCCCGCTACAACTTTTGGCGGCGTCGGCCTGGCGGCGACGTGGGACCCGGAGCTTGCCCAGCGCATAGGCGCGGTCATCGGCCAGGACGCGCGCGCCCGCGGCGTCCACTTCATGCTGGGGCCGGGAGTGAACATTTCTCGCGCCCCCATGTGCGGCAGGAATTTCGAGTACTTTGGCGAGGATCCGTTTCTCGCATCGCGCACCGCGGTCGCTTACATCGAGGGCATGCAGAACCAGGGCGTGAGCGCGACCATCAAGCACTTCATGGGCAACAACCAGGAATTCCTGCGCCACGACGCCGATTCCATCATCGACGAGCGCACCATGCATGAGATCTATCTGCCCACGTTTGAGGCTGCGGTGAAAGAAGCGCACGTGGGCGCGATCATGGATTCCTACAATCTCATCAATGGCAAGCACGCGACCCAGAACGGCTATCTGAACAACGATATCGCGAAGAAAGAGTGGGGCTTCGACGGAATCATGATGTCCGACTGGGAATCAACCTACGACGGCGTGGCCGCGGCTAATGGCGGGCTGGATCTGGAGATGCCGTCGGGGAAATTCATGAATCGCGCCACGCTGCTGCCGGCCGTGAAGGCGGGCACGGTCAGCGAGGCGACGATTGACGACAAGGTGCGGCGCATCCTGCGCACCGCGATTCGCTTTGGCTGGCTCGATCGTGAGCAAACCGATTTATCCATCCCGCTGCTGAACGAGTCCGGCGGAGAGGTCGCGCTCGAGGCTGCGCGCTCGGGCATGGTGCTGCTCAAGAACGAAGGCAACCTGCTGCCGCTGGACAAGTCGAAGATCAAGTCGATCGCCGTGATCGGACCGGATGCCTATCCGGCGCAAGTGGTCGGCGGAGGCAGCGCCGGGGTGCGTCCCTTTACCGCTGTGAGCTACCTGGAAGGCCTCGCTCGATATCTCGGCAGCGGCGCAAGGGTTTACTACGAGCAGGGACTCCCGTCTCTGGATGATCTGGCCGATGCCACGGTTTTCTCGATCGATGCCGCCGGCAAGGAGCCGGGCATCAACATGGAGGCGTTCGATAATTCCGATCTGAGTGGCACGCCCGCAGCCCATCGCATCGATCGACACATTAGCGCCTATCAGTCGCTGGGTAACGGCCTGAATCAATATGGTGTGTCGATCCGGTGGTCGGGATATTTCACGCCCAGCGATCCCGGGGAGCACCTCTTCTTTGTCGAAGGCGCCAGCGAGGGCGCTGGCTATCGCCTCTACGTTGACGACAAGCTTGTAATCGACAACTGGGAACTCGCCCGCTCATTAGTGGGCCAGGTACGGTTGCCGCTGGCGGCGGGTCCGCACAAGACTCGTTTCGAGTACTTCGTGCATTGGAGCTGGGGTGGTCCGAGCGTTAAAGTCGGCATCGTGCGTCCAGACGCGATTGTGAGCGCCGCCGCGAAAACGCTGGCGGCGAAGGTGGACGCCGTGGTGCTGGCGGTGGGCTTCGATCCGAACAGCGAGAGCGAGGGCGCCGACCGCACCTTCCAACTTCCTCCCGCGCAGGACGAACTCATCCAACAAATAAGCGCGGCAAATAAGAACGCCATCGTTGTGGTAACGTCCGGCGGCGCCGTGGATATGAATCCCTGGCTCGATCGCGTGCCCGCGCTGTTGCAGGCTTGGTATCCCGGGCAGGAAGGTGGCACCGCCCTGGCACAGCTCCTGTTTGGCGACTACAGCCCGTCGGGCAAACTCCCCGTGACCTTCGAGCGCCGCTGGGAGGACAACGCCGCGCATGACAACTATTACCCGAAGGGCGCGGAGAAGAAAGTTGTCTACGCCGAGGGCTTGTTTCTCGGCTACCGGCACTTCGATAAATCGGAGGTCAAACCCCTGTTCCCGTTCGGTTTCGGCCTGTCGTACACCACATTTGCTTACAAGAATCTTTCCATCACTCCGGCGCGTGCGACAGGCGACCAGGCGGTTACGGTCAGCTTCGACGTGACCAACACCGGCCATCGTGCCGGCGCCGAAGTTGCCGAAGTGTACGTAGGCGAACCGCATGCGAGCGTCTCCCGGCCAGTGAAGGAACTGAAGGGATTCGCGAAGGTGCAACTGAACGCGGGCGAGACCCGGCACGTTTCGGTCACGCTCGACCGGAGGGCATTTTCCTACTACGACAGCGGCAAACATGGCTGGGTGGCAGATGCCGGCGATTTCAGCATTGATGTCGCACACTCCGCCGCGCAAATCGATCTCACGGGCGCCGTGGCACGGTCGGCCCCATGATTTCAGCACACTGGGCGCGCTGAGCAGAAGTAAGTGAGACGTGACCGCGCCAAGGCCACAATTGCAGAGTGTTTAGTGCGGATTCACCGTAGCTGTGTCCTGCCCGGGTAGGGACAGACGCCCTCGTCTGTCCAGGCCGAGCGCAGCTCGGCCCGCCGCCCGTGGTCACAGCAATTTTGGATTTGCGCTAAGGTACCCAGATGTCGGCCGCCGCAAGGCGACCCTCTCCACTCGCGCAAAGTGCGTTCCTCAGGCCTTCAGCCAAACCACGGGAAAACCGTGGCCGAGTTTGCGGAAATCGGAATCGCTGGTCACCAGCGTGGCCTTATGTTCGATCGCCAGGGCTGCAGCAAAGCTGTCGGCGTAGTAAAGCTTATGTTTGACCTTTATGTTGGCGGCTTTGCACGCCCTCTGCGGCGTGGCATCCAACACCTCGATCGGCAGAGGACTCAGGACTTGCACAGCCAGGAATGCCTGATCGGGCCCGCGCTCGCGGAGAATCGTGCCGTACACTTCCCCGTAATTCACCGCTGACATCAACACCTTCGCACGCTCTTGCTGGGCTTCTTTTAAAAGCTCGTTGACTCTATGAGCCCCCGCCGTTTTCTGCAGAAAAGCAATCAGGGCGCTGGCATCGAGCACGTAGGTTTTCATTTATCGTGCTGGCCTTCTTCGCGATGTTTCTTTTTCCAAATGGCCAGCAGATCCGGCCCATCCGCAAACAAGCCCATGACACGATCGACGTACTCCTCGGTGATGGGCTGCAAAACGATGCGGCCGAACTGGTCTTCCAGGAACTTAACCTTGGTGCCCGCTTCGATTTTGTGCTTGCGGCGAAGCTCCGCCGGAATCACAAGTTGGCCCTTGGATGTGAACGTAGAACATAGGTCTTTCATGTCTTACATAATACTATAAGTAAGGCATATATAATCATGTTGTACGAAGTGCCCTGGCGGCCGCCACTACCGCCTGTCCCAGGCTCAAACCGCCGTCCCCGGACGGTACTTCCCTCTGTGTGAACACCTCAAATCCAACTTCGGACAGCCGAGCTTCGAGCCGTTGCGACAAGTAGACGTTGTGAAACGTCCCTCCGCTCAGGCACACACGGTTGAGGGCGGTCTTACTTCGCAGCAGCGTGGCCAACTGGACGAATCCCTCAACCAACCCATCGTGAAAACGCCGGCTGATCGCGGCCACAGAAACATTGCGGCCGAGGTCATCCAGCAACGTTTCAAACAGCGGACGAGTGCTGATGAGCCAGTGGTCGCCGTCGGGCAAGAGCCTTATCGGATAGGGAGTATCTTCTTCTGACGATGTCATCTCAGACCGTCCCATCGCCATTTCTAGTTCGATCGCAGCCTGGGCCTCGTAATTAACCTCTTGACGGATTCCGATTAGCGCGGCCACGGCGTCGAACAAACGTCCGCAACTGGACGTGAGCGGTGAGTTTACGCCTTGATCAATCATGCGCAGGAGAAGATCGACCTTTGGCCTATTCAGTTGGCGAACGAACGGGATGTCGAGCTTCAGAAACTCGCGCCCGAAGTGGAGCACCAGGTAGCTTACCCCCATCCGCCAGGGCTCGCGGATCGCGGCCGCTCCACCGGGCAAAGGCACATACTCGAAATGAGCCGCGCGTTCAAAACCTTCATACCCTGCGATGAGCACTTCTCCGCCCCAAATATTTCCGTCCGTTCCGTAGCCGGTGCCATCCAGGGCAAATCCAATTACTTGCCCTTCAAGGTGATTCTCCGCCATACAACTGGCAATGTGAGCGTGATGGTGCTGCACGCCAACCAGCTGCACTCCGCTCTGTTGCAGCGCCCATCTGGTGGAGAAGTAATCGGGGTGAAGATCGTAGGCGACGATCTCCGGCCGGATTTCCAGAATCCGCTCCAGATGCTCGATGGCTTCGTGGAAAAAACTGTAACTTTCTACGTTCTCCAAATCTCCGATGTGCTGGCTCAAGAAAGCGTGCTTGCCTTTGGTGAGGCAGATGGTGTTCTTGAGTTCGCCTCCGACGGCCAGCACCGAAGGCTGAGCGTCGCTGGCTTGATCTTTCCTACTGCGATCGTCTTTCAAGAAGATAGGCACCGGAACAAACCCGCGGGAGCGCCGCAACTGTCGAGTGATGCCGCCTGCAATGCGTACCACGGAATCGTCCGAGCGCAGCAGGATGTCGCGATTGTGCACGAGGAATTGGTCGGCGAGGCCGCTCAATCGACTGACCGCTTCGCGATTGTCGATTGCGATCGGCTCCTCGCTCAGGTTGCCGCTGGTCATCACCAGAGCCTTGAATCCTCCCGCGGCGAGCAGCAGGTAATGAAGCGGGGTGTACGGCAGAAAAACTCCCAGGTAGTGGTTGAAGGGCGCGACCTCGTCGGGCAGCGCGCCGGCCGTTTTTTTCTGCAGCAGAACTTTTGGCAGCAGAACAATGGGCCGCTCGAACGATTGCAGAACCATCCGCGCCGCATCGTTCACTTCGCAGATTTCCTCGGCGGCCTGTAAATCCGGAACCATCACGGCGAACGGTTTCTCCACCCGGCGCTTCCGCTGGCGCAGCAGAGCGACCGCCGCAGGGTTTGTCGCATCGACCGCCAAATGGAAACCGCCGAGACCTTTCACCGCCACGATTAGTCCTGCATGCAGTCCGGACGCCGCTTCGACGATGGGATCGCGGCATTCGATCCGCCGTCCAGACTTATCCCAGAGTTCCACTCGAGGTCCGCACTCCCAGCAGGCATTGGGCTGGGCGTGAAAGCGGCGGTCCAGCGGATTCTCGTATTCCGCAAGACATGTCGGACACATTTGAAACACCGCCATCGATGTGCTCGGCCGGTCGTAAGGAATATCGCGAATGATGGTGAAGCGCGGCCCGCAGTTGGTGCAATTAATAAATGGATAGCGATAACGCCGGTCCTTCGGGTCGAACATCTCGCGCAAGCAGTCCGCGCAAATCGCGACGTCCGGCGAAATCAGCGTGCGAACTTCTTCGCCCTCGTGGCTATGAATAATGCGGAAGTCTCGATCGCCATTGCACGGGATTTCATTTACGGTGAAACCCGTGATCCGCGCCAGGGGCGGCGCTTCGGCGGGCAGGCGCTCAACGAAATCCTGAACGGTTTCTGCCGGCCCCTGGATTTCGATGGTTACTCCGGCGGGAGTGTTGCGAATCGTGCCTCTAAGTTGCCTGCCGGTAGCGAGACGATAGACGTACGGCCGGAATCCAACTCCCTGCACAATGCCGGAGACTTCGATCTGGCGCCGAACTTCCATACCTCATCGGCTCGCAGTGTCCTGCAGCAGCGGTTTGTATGCTCTGCGCCGCTCCGCCAGCCACAACATCCATTCGTGCAAGCCGTTGCCAGTCAGGCAAGACACTTTCACAATCTCCATCCCGGGATGCACCTTGCGGGCATTTTCCGCCGCTGCGTCGATGTCAAAGGGAACGTACGGAAGCAGATCGATTTTGCTCAGCACCAACAAGTCGGACTTAAAGAATATGGATGGATATTTCAGCGGCTTGTCTTCGCCTTCGGTCACGCTCAAGACCACGATCTTGGCCGCTTCTCCCAGATCGTAACTGGCGGGGCAAACCAGGTTGCCGACGTTTTCGATGAGCAGAAGATCCAGGTCTTCGAGATGCTGGTTCTCGAGTTTCCAATCCGCCAGATGACGTTCGATCATGCGAGCGTCCAGGTGGCAAGTGCCTCCGGTCGTGATCTGTTTTACCGGGAAGTGAAATCGCTTCAGCCGGTTGGCATCGTTTTCGGTCTGAATATCGCCGGTTAGTACAGCCACGCGATCATGCTGCGGCAGAGCTTCCAGAGTGCGCTCCAGAAGGCTGGTTTTGCCGGAGCCGGGAGAACTGATGAGGTTGAGGCACAAAACGCCGTGCTCTTGAAATCGGGCGCGCAATTCAGCGGCGATGCGGTCGTTCTCACTGAGAACTTTTCGTTCCAACGGTACTCGCTCCATATTCTTCCACCTCCAGATAGGCCAACTCCAACTCATCTCCGCTGATGCATTTCGTTTCCAGGCTCGCGCATTGCGGACAGCGCGAATCGTAGTCGCGCACGACGAAGTCACGTTCGCAGGCTGGGCAACGATAACGCAGGGGACAGATCTCGACCGCCAGTTCCAGCGATTCCAGATCGGTCTCGCGAACGATCGCTTCAAAACAGAAGCGCAATGCATCCTGATCGATGGCCGACATCTCGCCGATCCGGACACCGACTTTGCACGGATACATTCCCGGATGACGGATCATCTCCGTCCTGACCGCCTCCAGCACCGAATTCGCGATTCCCATCTCGTGCATAATTCCCTCAGTAGCGCCGGCGTCCTCGCCGGCCCGGCGGCAATAAAGCCCGACCTGCATGATTCGTCATGCGGTCACGGTGCTAGCAGATGCGCGGCAATTGATCGCCCGCCAGCATGTCAACGATACGGCTCGTGCCGAACGGCGTTCGCATGGTGACCAGCCCCGCGTTTTCCTTCTTTACAGTGCCAATAATCTGCGCCTCCGCTCCCAGCGGATGACGCCTCATCGCCTGCAGCACTGCGTCGGCGGATTCGGGCGCCACGATTGCGATCAGCTTACCTTCATTGGCGACATATAAAGGATCGAGCCCCAGCAACTCGCATGCGCCTCGAACCTGTTCGTGGATGGGAAGGGAACTTTCCTCCAGTTCGATGCCAACCCGCGAACGCTCCGCGATTTCGTTCAGCGTGCTGGAGACGCCGCCTCGCGTCGGGTCGCGCATGCAGCGAATGTTACGAGTCGCGCCAAGCATCGCGGCCACCAGCGTGTGCAAGGCGGCGCTGTCGCTTTGGATCTTGGTTTTGAACTCTGTCTCGAATTCCAGCCCCTCGCGTTGCGCCAGAATCGCGATGCCGTGATCGCCGATCGAACCGCTCAGCAGCACTTTGTCCCCGGGTCGTGCCCGGTCGGCGGAAAGGTCGACGCCTTCGGGCACCAGTCCAATTCCTGTCGTGTTGATGAACAGCCCGTCGCCCTTGCCTTTCTCGACGACCTTGGTATCGCCAGTAACCACTTGCACGCCCGCTTCCGCCGCCGCCTGGCGCAGCGAATTCACTACGCGCCGGAGTTCGTCCATCGAGAAACCCTCTTCGATGATGAAGGCGGCGCTCAAAAACAGCGGCGTTGCGCCGCCCATCGCCAAATCATTCACCGTGCCGTGAACCGCAAGCGAGCCGATGTCGCCGCCGGGAAAAAACAATGGTTTCACCACAAAGGAATCGGTGGTGATGGCGAGACGCTGGCCATTCACAATCACGATGGCCTGGTCATCCAGACGCGCCAGCACTGGATTCTGGAACGCAGGCAGGAAGATGTCGCGAATCAACTCGGCGCTCAACTTGCCGCCGCTGCCGTGCCCCAGCAGAATTGTGTCTTTGGCTGGGAGCGGCACCGGGCAACTGAGCTGAAAGTTGGTGTCGACGATGGTCTTTGCGGACATGCGCTCTCCTAACTCGCGGCCACATGCCGCCGATAGTGATAGTACGCCGCGCACGCCCCTTCGCTCGATACCATGGGCGCTCCCAACGGATTTTCCGGAGTACATCGCATGCCAAACGCGGGACAATCCGTCGGCTTCCTCAATCCCTGTAAAATCTGGGCGCTGATGCACTCGGCCGGCTCGTCAACCGTGAGATCGCACAAATCATAGACTCGGTCGGCGTCAAAAGCGGCATACTCCTTGCGCAAACGCAGACCACTGCGCGGGATCATCCCGATTCCGCGCCACTTCTGGTCCGCGATTTCGAACACCTCGGCGATAAGCTGCCGCGCTGGCGCGTTTCCCTGGCGGCTCACCGATCTCACATACTGATTTTCCAGCCGCGCCTCTCCCGTCCCGAGTTGCCGAGCTTCGAGTTGACGCACCAGCATGAGGACGGCCTCCAGAATATCTACCGGCTCGAATCCCCCGACCACAATTGGCACGCCAAAATCTCGCACCAGATCCTCATACTCTTCACACCCCATCACGGTGCAGACATGCCCAGGCGCAATAAAACCCTGTACCCGGTTGCTGCTCGAAACCATCAAAGCGCGGATCGCCGGCGGGACGAGCACATGCGAAACCAGCATGGAGAAGTTCGTGAGACCCTGGTAGCGGGCTTGCCATGCCGCCATGGCATTCGCGGGAGCCGTGGTCTCGAAACCAATGGCCAGAAACACGACCTTGCGATCGGGATTCGAGTGGGCGATCTTCACCGCTTCAATCGGAGAGTATGCGATGCGAACGTCCGCACCCTGCGCCTTGGCTCGAAACAGATCTGAACGAGACCCCGGCACCCGCAGCATATCTCCATAGGAAACCAGAATCACCTCCGGCCGCAGCGCCAGGGTGATAGCTTTGTCCACGATTTCGAGCGGCGTAACGCAGACTGGACATCCGGGGCCATGCACGATTTCGATGCCGCGCGGCAGCAGTTCGTCGATGCCGTAGCGCATGATGGTGTGGGTTTGGCCGCCACAGATCTCCATCAGCACCCAGGGACGGGTTGTACGCTGGACGATCTCCGCCGCCAAAGCGAGCGCAATGCGATGGTCGCGGTATTCGTCAAGATACTTCATAAACTGAAACCCGCGCCAGTTCGTGTAGGGACGGCCGCCCTCGGCCGTCCAAGCCGAGCGAAGCTCGGCAGCCGTCTGTGGCCACAGCGACGCTGGATTCGCGATTCGTCCAGGGCCGACCCGGCAAGGCCTCACCGTGATTGCGGCGACGGCTACGGTTCCGCCGGCGGCAATTCCGCGTCCAGGGCTCCCATCTCCTCCAGAAGCTTGTACGTGCGCTCGGCTTCGGACGCGTCTATACGGCTGATGGCGAAGCCCACATGGACCATCACATAGTCGCCCAGACCGGCCTCGGGGACAAAGTCCAAAGATACCTGGCGCACGATCCCGCCGAACTGCACGCGGGCCGAACGCAGCAGACCCGCCTCTTGGATTTCGAGGATTTTCCCTGGGATGGCAAGGCACACGGCAATTCTCCCCATCGTCAGTACAACACTGGTCGTTACCGGCGATCTGTGATGGCCGACACAGTTCAGAGTGACGCGCGCAGAATAAATCCGAGCAGAGCCCCGTCGCCCAATCGGGAGTATTTTACCAGTGGCAACTGGTGGTGTGTGCCCGGGCTTGCCCAATCTATTGGAGTCGAGATTAGCGAGGGACCGCCTGCTAATCCATTATGTTTAAATGGCTTAGATGCAAGGTGCTCCGGCATAAGGACCTATTGGACGCCAAAATCGAGTGGCGCTCCATCATTCCAGTTTGCCCGGATGCGCTTGCCCGCATCCAAAATGAGGGTAAAGCGGTTATGATCCGGTGCGGCGATACCCTACCTCACTCCCCCGAGGTGACGTCTGCAATGAGCAAGCTACGCGCTTTAGTATTCGTGATCGTGGTGCTGGCGATGGGAGGCACTCTCGTGAGCCTCAATGGCTGCGGCAGCAGCGGCAGTTCTTCGCCCCCTCCGCCACCGCCGCCGGGGAAGATCCAGCATGTGGTGGTGATCTTCCAGGAGAACCGCTCTACCGACAATCTTTTCCAGGATCCGGTGCTGATCGGCCGGGGCGCGGACATCGCGCAAAGCGGAAAAGACTCGAGCGGCAATACGATTCCGCTGCAGGAAGTCAGTCTCGTTGTGGACTACGACCCTGTCCACAGCCACAATTCATTCAACGAGATGTGCGACTTGAATTCGCAGACGGGGCAATGTCAGATGGATGGGGCGGACAAGATTGCGGATACATGCAATCCGGGCGCGACCGACTGCCCCGCCGCCGACTTGTCGTTTGGCTATGTGGACCCGTCGGACATTCAGCCCTATTTCCAGCTAGCCGAGCAGTACGCCTTCGCCGACCGCATGTTCCAGACCAACCAGGGGCCGAGCATGCCGGCGCATCAGTTCATCTTTTCCGGGACCTCGGCGCCATCGGCCGGGAGCAATCTGTTTGCTTCGGAGAATCCGGTAACGCCCGGCCCGCCAAGCTCCGGGTGTGACGCGCTTGCGGGGTCTACAGTCAAGTTGATCGATCCGACCGGCAGCGAAACTTCCAACGCCCCCATCTTTCCATGTTTTGAGCATCCAACCCTGAGCGATCTGCTGGAAGCGAAATCCCTGACCTGGCGGTACTACTCGGCCGGTTCTGCACCGCCGGCTCCACTACACGGTCAGCCGGCGATCTGGAACGCCCCGGAGGCTATCCAGCATATCTGCGGAGCACAGCAGGGAAACGACGGCCCATACTGCGGAGGATCGGACTGGACCGCCAATGTAGTTCTCAATCAGACGCAAATCCTCACCGACATTGCCAACAACCAGTTGCAGGACGTGAGCTGGGTGATTCCGACCGGCCAGGCGTCGGACCACGCCGGGACCACCGATGGGTCGGGGCCGTCGTGGGTGGCGTCGGTGGTGAATGCGATCGGCAACAGCTCCTATTGGGCCAACACGGCGATCTTCATCACCTGGGACGACTGGGGAGGCTGGTACGACCACGTTCCGCCTCCGCAAGTACTGGTGAACTGCGCGCAGTGGGGATGCGGCTACGTCTACGGCTTCCGCGTGCCTTTGATCGTGGTCTCGCCCTACGCGAAAGCGCAGTACATTTCGCACGTGCCGCACGATTTCGGCAGCATTTTGAAGTTCATTGAAGGCACGTTCAGCCTGCCGTCGCTCGGCTACGCGGATGCGGCGGCGGATGACTTGTCCGATTGCTTCGACTTCAACCAGACGCCCTTGCAGTTTCAGACCATCCCGTCGGCGTTGAAAGCGGAGTATTTTCTAAACGACAAAACGCCGCCGCTCGACCCGGACGACGACTGAGGCGGGGTTCTTTCCCAACCGGCGGCTCAGAATTCGACACAAAAAAGAAGGGCGCGGAAGCTGTCCGCGCCCTGAGTAAAATCAGCCTGATCGCAAGTCCTATTGCACGACCAGCGTGAACTGCAGGTTAGTCGGCTGAGTCTGTGCGGCGGGGTCCGTTATCTGCAACGTCACTGTGTACGTTCCGGGGACGGTTGTGGGTGTGATCGTTACCGTGCCCTTAGCGGTCTTGGTCGAGTCGGCTGCCGAAGTTGCCGTGACGGTTACGCTTCCCGGGAGACCCCCGGCCACCGTGGGAGCCGTGTAGGCGAGGGTCGAGCCGGTCGAAGTGGCCGTCGAGGTGAAAGATCCGCAAGGGTTCGGGTTGCCTGTGCAAGACACCGAGCTGCTCAGGGCCCAGTTTACCCCCGCGTTGCTGCTGCTGTTCGTGACCGTTGCCGTAAACGACGCCGTTTGAGCTGGCCAGTTGCCGCCTGTGGGTCCGCTCGCCCATAGAGTCGATCCGGCAGGAGTTACGTTAATGCCTACCGGCGGGGGCGTGCTGTTGCTGCTTCCGCAGGCAATCAACAGCCCGAGGAGCACCAGCGACGCGCAGAGGGCGGCAATCACCGAGTACCTGGACATCTTGCGTCCCGCCAAGCCGACCATGACGATGCCCGCGAGCGGCAACGCCAGTGGGAGCCACGGAGAAGATTGTCAGCCCGGCGCCGGAGATTCTTAATCCCTCCCGCCGTGTTCGGGCCGGCGGTAGTGACATTCAGAGTCACCGCTGTCGAGCCACTCGTGGCTGGAATGATGTTGTTCTGAATTCCAGTGCCGCTGAAGACACAGGCACTGGGTGTCAACGTCGGGTCGGCGGGAGCTATGGCGCAACTCAGCGTGACATTAGCTCCGAAGTTGGGTGCTGGTGCTACCGGCGCTATCGTGAAGGCGTAACCGCTCCCCGGGATGCCCGCCAACACGGTGGCCGAAGTGGCGCCGGTATTGGTCAGCGAGTAGGTTGGACTGGCCGCTGTCACCGTCAGGGGCTGCGACGTGCTGCCCGAGTTGTTGGCGTCTCCGCCAAAGGCGGCCGTTAATTGGTTCCCACCGACCGCGAGATCAGTGGATTTGGTCGCATAAGTTGCCGTAGCAGTTGCTCCAGAACCGCTCAGGGTGCCGGAGCCGATACTTTTACTTGTGCTGACATTGTAGAAGGTCACGGTGCCGGTGGGCGTGTGTGTGCCACTGGTGGAGACGGTCGCAGTGAGTGTGACCGAGGCGCCGTAGGCCGGGTTCAGGTTGCTAGTACCCAGGTTGGTAGCGGTGGTGTCGCCGGTAATGGTCTGTGTCAGGACCGCCGATGTGCTGCTAGCGTTGTTCGCGTCTCCGCCATAAACGGCCGTGATCGAGTGCGAGCCGGCTGTGAGTGTGGAAATGGTAAGAGTTGCTACCTGGGAGCCGCTCACGGTGGCTAGGGTGCCAGAGCCGATAGATGTTGTGCCATCGTTGAAGGTCACGGTGCCGGTGGGCGGGTTTGCGCCCTTAGTGGTAACGGTCGCAGTGAAGGTCACCGCGACACCCTCTTTCGCCGGGTTCTGGCTGGAGCTAACGGTGGTGGTGGTGGTGGAGAGGCTACTCGGCCAGTTGTTCGCCAGATTAGCGGCGTTCACCGTGCCGATTCCGGTCGCGAAGTCCCAGCCAGTGGTGGTGCCGTAAGCCGGCAGATACGAACTGCTGGAAGTGGAGAGCACACCGTATGTGCCGGAGGGCAGGTAGCAGTTCACCGTGCCGGTGCAATTCACGTCCATGTCGCCCAGCGTCACGTCGTAGAAAATGCACGAACTGCCGACGGTATTTCCAAGGGTTGAATTGCAGGCACTGTCGCCGCTCGCGCCATACTCGGCGGCTGCCAGGCTGTAATAGACCGTATTCGGATTGCCTTGGCGCGCGCCGGTTTTCTGGTTCACCAGGGCCTGAATGCCCGCCATGATCGGTGAAGCGAACGACGTGCCTCCCCCTCCCGCCCAGTCTTCAGGCTGGCCGGCCGTACAGGGAGCGGACCCGTTCCCAGATTGGGTGGGGTCGCTCCAGCAATATACGTAATAGTGACTCCAAACTCCGTTGCCGGCAAAGAGCGAGACATCGGGGAGATCGCGCACCCCATCGCTGGGATTTCCGAACACGGACTGATAGGAGGGCTTTGGCCACCCTTTGCACGTTCCACCCACCACGCCCGCTGTGGATGGCGATCCCGTCGCGCAGCCGCTTGGTCCGCCGCTGCCCCCCACCGTGGTCAAAGCCACCTCCTCTCCGAAGGTGCTGTTGCAAGAGCCGGTCGATCCGTAAGTTTGCGGATAGTCAAAGAACTCCGCAAATAGCAAACTGGCGCAGGAATCGTTCCAGGGAATTTCCGGAACATAAGACACGGCGGATTCGTACGTTGACGAGTTGGTGTCATTCCAGTAAGTGCCGTTGGTGCCGGCAAAGCTGTCGCCGAAATCCGTCCCGCCGACGGCCACGTTATACGGAGTCGATGCAAAACCGCTGACTCCGATACCATGCGTCGCGCTAAAGGGCGCGTTGCTCGGTTGTACGTCGCAGCTCGCCGCAGCCTCATCGCCCGCGGAAACGAAGAACGAGACGCCTTCGGTCACCGCCTGCTGGAAGGCCGTGTTATACGCTGCATTGGAGGTGGCGCCGTTGAAGGCTTCGCAATCGCCATAGCTCATGCTCATGATCGCCGGCGGCGTGGCGCTTTCGTTCAAAAGGTTTTGGATGGCGATCAAACCGCCAAAGGTTGACGTGTTACTGCACGAAGCCAGTTGGATGGCGGCGCTGGGCGCGGCCGCACTGGCATATTCCGCATCCAGGATCGCTTCCCCGTCATCGCCGTTCACTCCAGGGTCGGTGCAGTTATTCGTGCCAGTCGGCGGAGCCGGATGGACTTGCGTGAACGTGCCCTCGGTGTATGACGAAAGGCCGAATGTCGATCGGAAGGTAGTCCAGTCGGTGGTGGTATAGACGTCCGTGTCCTCGATCACTACAATCGTTTGCCCTTGTCCAGAAATGCTGGCGTTGAAAAGTGGATTCAGGTTATAGATGGTCGCCAAGTCGCCGGGAACCACCGAATAACATATGTCTCCACAACCGACAAAAGTGTAGTCCGGCCGCGGCTTGTAATTGGTATGGGGCTTGAAGTCGTGCAAAGAGACCACCCCGACTATGGCCGGCGCCAGAGCGGCTGGAATCCGCGGATCGCTCATGTTGGCGAAATGCTTTATGCCCTTCACGTCCAATTCATGAATCTCGGTGTGGAACGCCGACCGCACCTGACCCGCCGTCCCGGAAAAATCGATGAGCAGGCCGTTCGTGTAAACCACATTGACCTTGAGGCCATGCGACTCCAACCAATGGATAATCACGTTCAGATCTTGTGTCGCGAGGCCGAATCTCTGTCCGAATTGCTTGGCCGTGAGCCAGCGATGAAAGTTCGGCGAGGACGGAACCTGCAGTTCTTCAATGTACTGGAGCAGAGCCCGTTCCTGTTCCGGCGAGCGCTTCAGCTGGAGCAGCATGTGTTCCATCGAAAGGCTGTCAGCCACCAACCCGCGGTCATTTTCTTTATTCGCCTCGGGCCGTGTGTTGCCCGCGAGAGTGATCAATTTGCTTTCGTCCAAACTTTGGGTAATCAGAATCGAACGGCCATTTTGAGCTTGCGCCGCGGGACCAACGAAAAGGAAAAGAGAAGCCAGAATAGCCAACAGACCGACTGCGAGAGACACTTTACTACGAGGCATAGGTGATCCTTTCGGTTGGGACCGCACCCGTTCACTTTCGCGAACGCAGTTGCGGGCAGCAAACACAACGGGCAACAACAGCGAAGCCGAGGAGGAACGTCGCATGATCACTCCGTGACACAGCAGGATTGTCGGGGACTCTCAAGCATTATCAATACTTCTCCTTGTCTGATCAAGTTATTCTTTGCCGGGTTGTATGAGTAGGAACTGTTAGTTGGCACTTTTGACCAAAAAATGACATTTATTTCCGCGTCGGGGCGGGCGGACGGGGCTTTCGACGTGCCGCGCTAGACTTCGGCCAGTTCTTCTTCCAGCAACTGTTTGTTATAGAGATCGGTGTAAAAGCCGTCTGGAAGCGACCCTGCGTAACCTCAATAGTTTACGGGTACGCTCACTCACCTAAAAGCACGCCAGATTACCTCAAAAGACAGTTAACGGACACCTTAACGGACACTGAAGCGCGAGACTGCTACAATCTCGCGTATGCAGGAGGAGAACGTTTTTCACTGGACTTGCCCGTTCTGTGACCGGGACACGACGATCACCAGCAATAGCTACGACCGGAACAGCTTTTCGCTGAGTCATGAAAGCTCGGAAGGTCAACGACTTTTCAAGACTATCCTCATCGTGTGTCCGAACCCGAAGTGCAAGAAGTTCACGCTCACTATCGGGATGTACGAATATTCCTACACGGAAGCATCTTCCGGTGTTCACGGTGGGTGGAAGATTGGAAAAATGCTTCAAGGATGGAACCTGATCCCGCCGTCGGACGCAAAGGTGTTCCCGGAACACGTCCCGAAGCCGATCCGCGACGACTACGTCGAAGCGTGCCTCATCAGAGATCTCAGTCCCAAGGCTTCGGCCACGCTGTCACGCCGATGCTTGCAGGGTATGATCCGAAACTTTTGGGGCATATCGAAGGCTAGGCTCGTGGACGAAATCGACGCGATCCGGGATAAAACCGACTCTCTAACTTGGGACGCTATCGACGCGGTCCGAAAAATCGGCAACATCGGCGCGCACATGGAGAAGGACATCAATGTGATCGTAGATGTCGAGCCGAATGAAGCACAGCTTCTGATCGGACTGATCGAGTTGCTGGTGAAAGACTGGTACATCGCCAAACATGAGCGTGAAGAACGGCTAAAGAACATCGTTGCGGTGAGCCAGGTGAAGGATGCGGCGAAGACCGGGGCGCTGGGAAAGCCTTAATTCTGCTGTCGAGTGAGGCCCCTACGCGCAGGCCGCTGCCCCTCGCTCCGAGGGGTTGAAGGCGTTATCGCTGCAAGCCACAGTCGGGAGAATCTTCGATATTGCCGGAAAACGAATCCTGTAACAGCTTGCACTTTGTTTTGGCGATGACTAGCGGTGTATCGAGACCTTTGCACTTTTCATCGATTGCAATTAACTCTTTTCCCTGATCCCGGAGGACCATTAAGGGGTTTCCCGGAAACGCTCGCAACCTATCCTGCAATCTATTCTGAGCACCCTGGATCGTTTCTTTTAGTTCATCTAGCGCTTGTCCTATGAGAAACAGTTGTCGGTGAAGGGCTTCGAGCTGTTCGCAAACCTCATGTTTTTCCATGCCCGCAATTCTGCACTCCTGAGTTGGAGCGGTCAATCGGCAGAATGGGAGTCCTACAAGCCGCGAAAGGTGGTATTGTGCTCGGGGGTGGGGGAGCTGTGTCATGAAAAAAAGCACTGAGTGCAAAGGAAGCGGGCAAGCGATGCACGATATCCACGAGAACTCATGGAATTCGTGCCCCAATCGCGATGAGCGTTGTATCGAAACCTTTTCGGTAGAAGAATTAATTCTGAAAGATGGCCAGTACTTCGCACCGTCTCATAAGTTGCAGGTGCAGCAAAGGGACTCGTCGCCAGCGCCTAAGAAGCGGATTAAACGGTCCCGCGCAAGTCGCGCCCGAAGGAGCGGACGTTAGACTTCAACTGTTTCCGCAGTAGCAGCGAGGAAACGGCCCGCCCTGCTCGTTTCAGCCTTCGAGTGAGGGGCAAGACACCCCCAAACCGTCCTAGTGCGTCCCAGCCGGAAATTCTATCGCTCCTGCAAGAGCCCCTCGCGCCTGTAGGCGAATGGGAGTTGAGCTTCCCACCATTGCTTCTGCTCGTAAAGGTAGTCAAGCCTCCGGCTGTTAACCGGGTCCGCGATCTGTTCGTCAAGCCGATCCATCCGGGCGCGTATGTACTCGCTCGTCAGTGATCGCCAGCCGCGGTCAAATTTTTTCTCTGTGCTCACCCTATGCCCCATTTTCTCCGAAGGCTTCGGATCACCTGCTCGTCTGCGAGCCTGAAGTGTCCAACATCGGCACAAGTGTCGCGTTCAAGATTCGAGCGACGCGGGCTCCGATGATGCTTGTTTTTCTCTCCGGCCATCATCGGTTCTGCACTGACCGGCGGCGCTGGCCGTACCTCCGAGTCATGGCGTCGCTTTTCTATTTCTGCGCTCCAAACTACCTTTTCCCCGCGAAGCAACTGAGAACTGAAGTCCATAATTCCCCCGCGTCCGTTCGAGCGGACATTCGGCTAGTAGCGATATCTGCGCAATCTCTTCCCCATCTAAGCGGCTCACTGCGTTGCTCTGAAAGCGGTTGAAGTCCGCAAGGTGTCCGATCACTTGAGTTTTTGAAAAGGGCGGACGTGGTATCTAAACCGGGACTCCGCCCTTCCCCTTTGCCACTGGATACCCCAGCCGGTCGGCGCTTTCCAAGGATCAGAGCACGCCGAAGGCTCTGTGATGGCCGCCCTCGCTCAGTGTCGCGTTTCGAGGCCCCCCACTTGAGCGAGCCCCCCATCCGAGGGACGAAGCCAACGGGGGCAAACTTTGAAATTCATAGTTCGGCCTCGCGGGGAAGGGACAACTCTGGATCGACCCATTCCCTGCCGGACAAGCGCTGAACCAGTGTCGATTCGGTTTGCGCGAGTTTTCGAAGCTTTGACTCTTCCGCCGTCCGAATCCCGATCAGGCGCCTTTCTTCCGCGAAGCACGCCTCCCATGCGAACTGCGCCTCGTCCGCTGCTTTCACTAGGGCTGCTCTCTTTACGTCATATTCCCTAAGTGCAGCACTCGTCGGCCAGCGCCCCAGGCTATCGCGTTGCGAATCCCAACTCGATATTTGAGAACGGGCGTTCATCATTGCCGCGTGACGCGCTCTTTTGATTTCCAAGTAGGCAGTCACGGCCTTGTCGGATTCGGCATAGATTTCCGCTTGCGAGCGACACGCCTCAGCTAGTGCGACCTGCTCTGCCGAGAGACGCGCGATTCTTTTTTCGCGCCCGCGCGTCAGCGTGTCACCTAGCTTTTCGATCATCGTTAACAGTTCGGATTGCATGACGCTGCGC
>Ga0181515_1195043_pt1 | contig 23089 bp, 20 predicted proteins | sample PEATcosm2014_Bin_11_FD_127748 | JGI IMG/M metagenome (GOLD analysis project Ga0181515, IMG submission 127748) | Metatranscriptome of peatland microbial communities from MTU Mesocosm Facility, Houghton, MI, USA - PEATcosm2014_Bin23_30_metaT... | ecosystem: Environmental > Terrestrial > Soil >... | reverse complement strand
GGTGACTCCGGCGATGTTGCAGGCCCACGACGCGTCTCGGTCCCCCGCCACCCGCACCACCAGCCGGCGCGCGCCGCTCGTCGCCAGGTCGTCCACCTTTCCGGTCACGACCAGGCGACCGTGATCGATGATCGTGACCGCCTCGCAGAGGTCCTCGACCTGGTCCAGCTGGTGGCTCGAGAACAGGACGCAGCACCCCGCCCGAGCCTGCTCGACAAGCACATCGCCGATGGCGTCGATCCCGGCCGGGGGCCTGGCGCGCGGGATGACGCTCGCGACCGCGGACACCTTTCATCCCACGTCGCGAGTCGATGCGCTGCTCAGTATTCTTCCGTCGGCAAAGCCGTTGAAAGACGGCGCGCGCGTGCACTTCCACGCCTACACGACGGAAACGATCGCCGAAGCGCGTTTGCATGGAGCGAAACAGATCAAACCCGGCGATGAGCAATACGTGCGGCTCCGATTGTCCGAGTCGGCGCTGCTCTTGCCGGGAGACCGTTTCATAGTGCGGCAGTTTTCGCCGGTAGTGACGATCGGGGGCGGCGTAGTGCTGGACGCTTCGCCCCTCGCTCGAAAACAGGCTCAGCATGACATCGCCGCGTTTCTAACCCAAATGATGGCCGGTTCGCCAGAACAAGTACTGCAGGCGCGCGCGGCACGACGGGGAACTCGAGGGCTACCGCTGAATGAAGTCCCCGGAGAAATGAATATTCGGCAGGAGGAAGCCTCGAAACTGGCGGGGAAGGCCGGACTGGTTTGGTGCGGTCAGGTGCTGGTTGCGCCGATGGCATACGCCGAAGCAAAAGGCCTTACACGACAAGCTGTCAGAAAATTCCACGATGCCAATCCTCTTGTCGCCGGGATGAGCAAAGAAGAGCTGCGCGATCAGATCAACCTTGGCGCGGAGGTGTTCAATAGCGTGTTGGAGAAATTGGTGGAGGAAAAACAACTGGAAGTCGCCGGCGAACTCGTCCACTTGCCCGGCCGCGGCGTGGTTATGAAAGACGAAGAAGCCGAGTCCAAGACGATCATCGAGGAGGCGTTCGCGTCCGCTGGGTTGAAAGTTCCGTCGCTGAAAGAAGTGTTGGCGAGTCTGAAGGTGGATAAGATCCGCGCCCAGAAGATTGTCACTTTGCTTTTGCGCGACAAAGTTCTGATCAAGATTTCGGAGGAGCTCGTCTTCCACCAGAGTGCGCTCATCGATCTTCGCCACAAGATCGCCGCGCTCAAGGCCACAGCGCCGAAAATTGACGTCGCCCACTTCAAAGATTTGACAGGAGTCAGCCGTAAGTACGCGATTCCATTGCTCGAATATCTGGATCGCGAGCGAGTGACGCGACGCGTAGGAGATGAGAGGGTGATTCTGTGATTTGGGCTATAGTCTTTTCTGGCGGAGACGGCCTGCGGAAATTGGTGGGGAGAGATTCTTGATGCGAGTACGTATCATTGGTGCAGGTCTCGCGGGATCGGAAGCGGCGTGGCAGTGCGCTCGCCGTAGCGTCGAGGTCGAATTATTCGAAATGCGGCCAGTACGCACGACTCCTGCCCACCAGACGGACGACTTCGCGGAACTGGTCTGTTCCAATTCTTTGAAATCTGACAGCGAGAACACGGCGCCTTGGCTGCTGAAGGAAGAGATGCGGCGAGCGGGTTCTCTGCTGCTCGAGATGGCACGGGAAACTGCCGTGCCCGCTGGGCACGCTCTGGCTGTGGACCGCTCCGAGTTCTCACGCAAGGTGACGGAGGCGATTTCGCGTGAGCCTCACATCACAATCCGCCGCGAGGAGGTCACCAATGTCGAAGCCGCCGAGCTCACGAGCAGGATCACAATCATCGCAACCGGTCCGTTGACGTCGGACGCGCTCTCCCAGGAAATTGTGCGGCTCAGTTCCAATCTCGACTCTTCGCGGGCGGGGGCGCCCGCGCCATGCAATAACCTCTATTTTTACGATTCGATCAGTCCCATTGTCGAGGCCGATTCCATCGATATGAGCAAGGTGTATATGGCAGCCCGCTACGACAAAGGGTCGGCCGACTACATCAATTGTCCAATGTCGAAAGAAGAGTACGACCGTTTCTACGACGCGCTCCTCGCCGCACAATCGGTGGAGCAGAAAGATTGGGAAAACCTGAACTACTTCGAAAGCTGCTTGCCCATCGAAGAGATAGCCCGCCGCGGACGCGACACTCTGCGCTTCGGGCCGATGAAACCAGTGGGGCTCAAAGACCCTCGTACCGGCAGAATGCCGTATGCGGTCGTGCAATTGCGTCAGGAAAATCTGCGCGCCGATTCTTACAATCTTGTCGGGTTCCAGAATCACTTGAAATTTGGCGAACAGGCACGTGTGCTGAGTTTGATCCCCGGTCTCGGAAACGCGCGCTTTCTGCGCTACGGGCAGATTCACCGCAACACGTATATCAATTCGCCAGCTCTGCTGAACTCCACATTGCAGATGAAAACGCATCCCCATGTGCTGTTCGCCGGACAAATCTGCGGCGTGGAGGGTTACGTTGAATCGATTGCGACCGGCCTGATGGCGGGGATGAATGCGGCCGCGCTCGCAACCGGCGGGGAACTGGCGCCTCCACCGCGAGCGACCGCTTTCGGTTCGCTTGTCCACTACATCACACAAGCGGAGAGCAAGAACTTTCAGCCGGCGAATATCACATTCGACCTCTTGCCCGCGCTCGAGTCTCGCGTTCGCGAGCGGAAGGAACGCCACCGCCAGCAGTGTGAACTGGCATTGCGCGAGTTCGACGGTTGGTACGGCAGCCGCTGCAGGCAAATTGCAGATCCTGCCTTGCGCTCCGGATGACAATTACGCGGGCCACAAGTTCTTCTTGTCTTTTCAGCGGATTCACTTTAGGGTGCTGATTGTCGAAGTGAGGTGCGTTGCGTGCCGGTTTCTGCCGTCGATTGCGTACAGCCCGCCCTGCAGCACGCGCGGGATCAACTATTCACCCACTTCCGTTTCGGACAATGGTCTCGCCTGGCGCTGGTTGGAATTCTGGCGGCCGAACTGCACGCTGGCGGATGCAACCTTAACGGCTTCAATTTCCCGGTCAATCAGCCCAGCCACAGCGGGCGAGGCTTCTCGTCTTCGAGTCTGCCGTTCGCTTGGCCTCCCGTTAATCCCTCGCACATTTCCGAACACATCGGGCAGTTCATCGGATTGATCGCGGTGGGAATCTTCGCCGCAATCGTATTGGCATTCGTCTTGCTTTACATCAGTAGTGTGTTCCGATTCATCCTGTTCGACTCGGTTCTTCGGCGGCACTGTTCGATTGGTGAGGGATGGCAAAAATGGCGTCGCGCCGGAGGACGATTCTTTCTGTGGCAGATTGTGTTTCTGATTTCGACGTGGCTGTTTCTGTCGCTTCTCATAGGCTTGCCGCTGGCTGTGGCTTTTGCCGCGGGCTGGATGACAGACATACGCGAACACATTGGGCGGCTGGTTGTTGGAGTAATCTTTCTCGTGGGCCTGTTCGGAGTGTTCGTTCTGGCAGCCGCGGTGATTCAGGTGTTGTCGAAAGATTTTCTAGTGCCGATCATGGCTCTCGAAAATCTTGATTTTGCCGACGGCTGGCATCGTTTACTGGCAATGATCCGGCCGGAAAAGGGACGATATGCCCTTTACCTGCTGCTCAAGCTGGTTCTTTCCATCGCGGCAGCCATCCTGTTCGGCATCATCGCGCTCATCGCGGCGGCGTTCGTCGTGGCCCCGGCTGTGGTTGCTGTGTTGGCGGGCAGAGCCGCGGGCATGGGGTGGAACGTGAGCACGGTCAGCCTGGCGATTATTTTTGGAACGCTGCTTCTGCTTGTGCTGATGTACCTGATCGCCTTGGTGTGTGTGCCGGCCACGGTTTTCTTCCCGGCGTACGCGATGTATTTTTTTGCCGCTCGATATCCGAATCTCGACGCGCTGCTGAATCCATCCCCGCCTCCAGCACCAGAATTGCCTCCAGTTCCAGAATCTCCGCCGCCGTTCGAAGCGGCTCCGCTGCCACCGTCGGCGGAGCCCGTCTAACGTTTCGTCTAAATGGTCGAACCTCTGACTCGGCGCTTTACTCCCGCGCCCGGTTCTTGATCCAAATAGGTGAGCCAACAAACCCGAACGCCTCGCGAATCTGGTTTTCAAGAAAGCGCTGATAGGAGAAATGCAGCTTAACGGGCCGGTGGGTGAAGAGCACAAACGTAGGCGGCGCCACTCCGGCCTGCGTCAAATATTTAATTCTCACGCGCTTGCTTACCGGAACGGAGGCGCGGTCAAAGTCAACAGTCTTCAGGAAACGGTTCATCTCGCCGGTTGTGATGCGCTTGCGGCGCTCGGCCGCGACTTTCTCGATCAGCGGAAGAATTTTTTCCGTCCCCTTGCCCGTGTGCGCGGAAATAAAGAGCACCGGAGCATAGGCCAGAAATTTTAACCCGTAGCGCAGCCGCTCTTCGTAGAGAGCGCGATCTTGGGGCCGCTTGGCGTCTTGTATGCGCGCGGTTCGAGATTGGCTGATGGCGCGCTTCTCGCCGCTGGCCACGAGATCCCATTTATTGACCAGGATAATCACGGAGCGCCCACTCTCGTGGGCATAGCCGGCTATGTTGGCGTCGAGTCCGCTGGCGCCTTCGGTAGCATCGACCATGAAGAGAACGATGTCGGCATCTTCAATATTCTTGCGCGCCATCACCACCGATAGCTTCTCCGCCATCAGGTGCGTCTTGCCTTTACGCCGGATGCCGGCCGTATCAATGAAGCGAATCTTGCGGCCTTTGTACTGGATGACTTCGTCGATGGAATCTCGCGTAGTCCCGGCGACGGGTGAGACGATGGCGCGATCGGTTCGGGTAAGTTGATTCAGCAGCGTGGATTTACCGACATTAGGATGCCCGATGATGGCCACCTTGATCTCATGCGGCTCCTCTGGGATTGCCGGAGTTTCATCCCCATTTATCTCCGTGAACTCCCCGTCCTCCGCGGTTGCCTTGGGTTTTGCGGGCAGCACCGGAAGAATCGCATCCAGCAGATCGTCAATCCCGCGTCCATGCTCTGCCGAAACCGGAAACACATTCCGCATTCCAAGCGAGTGAAATTCACCGATCAACGAATCCTGCTTGTCGGAGTCCATCTTATTAACCGCAAGAAAGAGCGGTTTGCCAGTGCGAGCCAGGAGTCTAGCCAACTCGCGATCGGGCCCTGCGATCTCCGTACGAGCGTCGACGACCATAACGATAGCCGCCGCCTCTTCGAACGCGACTTTCGCCTGACGAAAGATCTCCGACGGGATGAAGTCTTTATCGTCGGGAACGATGCCGCCCGTATCCACCACTCGAAACTCGCGCCCGCGCCATTCGACCTCGCCGTAGAGGCGGTCGCGCGTGATGCCGGGCTCGTCTCCGACGATGGCGCGCCGCGATCCGGTCAGATGATTGAAGAGCGTCGATTTGCCAACGTTAGGGCGTCCGACGATGGCGACCAAGGGAGATGGCTTTTTCTTGCTCAATGGGTATCTTTTCTGATTCCGAGTCGACGAAGGTTTTTACTGAGAACCGAGAACTGAGAACGAAGCACCGGGAACCGGGAACTGTTAGCTATTATAGAGACTCCGTGCCCTCCTCATCCCATTCCGTGTCCCCTCAGGAAACTCGGCCAGCGGGATTCTCGCTCTACCAGTTCTTCGCGCCGGGCGGCCTGCTCTCGAAAACGCACCCAGCCTATGAGTTCCGTCGCGGGCAGTTGCAGATGGCCCAAGCGGTCGAAGAAGCTCTCGAAGAAAAGCGTCATCTGATCGTCGAGGCCGGCACAGGTACGGGCAAGACACTCGCTTATCTGCTGCCGGTGATCCGCTCCGGCAAACGCGTAATCATCTCAACGGGCACCAAGAACCTGCAGGAGCAGCTCTTCTTTAAAGACGTCCCCGCGCTGGAGCGTGCGCTGTTTCCCGGAGAGGATCGCAAGCTGAGCGTCTGCTACATGAAGGGACGCAGCAACTATCTTTGCCGCAAGAAGCTTTTCGACCTCACCGATCAGCCCGTGCTCAGCGGACTGGAGGAGATCGAGCACTACCGCGCCATCGCCGCGTGGGAGAAAACGACGCAGTCCGGTGATCGCGCCGAACTCGCGGAACTTCCCGAAGCCAGCGCTCTCTGGCACAAGCTCGACGCCCGGGCCGATACCTGCCTCGGCCAGAAATGCAAGGAATACGACCGCTGCTTCATCACCGAAATGCGGCGGCGCGCAGCCGAAAGCGACATCATCATCGTCAATCACCATCTGTTTTTCGCCGACCTCTCCATCAAACTCGAAGCCGAGGACGCGCCCGACGCCGGAGTCCTTCCCGATTGCGGGTCGGTGATCTTCGACGAAGCGCACGAACTGGAAGAAGTTGCAAGCAACTACTTCGGAATCTCGGTCAGCAATCTGCGGATGGACGAGTTGACGCGCGACGTAGAACACCTGCTGCAGCGCGAGAAGCTTTATACGCCACAGATGTCGGGAGCGATTCAGTCGGTGCGGGAACGCTCGCAGCTATTTTTTTCGCTCCTGCCCGCGAACGAAGGCCGCTTTGCCTTCGACTCCCGCCGCGAGTTCCTGGAGGAAAACGGCGAAGAATTTCTTGCCCTAAATCATTCGCTGTACCGGCTGGGCGCGGAACTGGAGCAACTTCCGCAGAAGCCGGAAGAAGTCTTCACACTCGTGCGTCGCGCGCAGCAATTGCAGGTGCAGCTTCGCTTCGTGATGGAAAACGAAGACCCCAACACGGTCTTCTGGATTGAGCGGCGCGGCTTTCGTGGAGCGCCGGGCTCCCGGCGGAAATCTTCATCCTTTACGGGCGACGACAAACATGCTGGCGTCCGCGCCAATGTTTTCCTCCAAGCCACTCCGATCGAAGTTGGCCAGATTCTACGCGAATGCCTATGGTCGAAGCTGGAGACTTCGGTGCTGACCTCGGCAACTCTCGCCGTCGGCGGCGGGTTCGAGTACATTCGGCAGCGGCTCGGGCTCGACCACGCGCGCGAGTTGATTGTCGCTTCGCACTTCGATTACGAAAGCCAGGCGATTCTTTACGTCCCGCCCGATCTGCCCGATCCGCGCACGCCGCAATTCGCCGGTGAGGCCGCCGGCCTTATTCGGCGGCTTCTTGAGATTACGCGCGGACGCGCGTTCGTGCTCTTCACCAGCTACGCGCAGATGAACGAAATCTACGAGCGCCTGCTTGGCCTGTTGGACTTTCCGATGCTCAAGCAGGGCGACGCTCCGAAATCGGCGCTGCTGGAGGAGTTCCGAATCACGCCCCACGCCGTCTTGTTTGGGACATCTTCGTTCTGGCAGGGCGTGGACGTGCAGGGCGAACAGTTGAGCTGCGTGATTATTGATCGCTTGCCGTTTGCCGTGCCGAGCGATCCGGTGGTGGCGGCTCGCGTGAAGGCGATTGACGCCGGCGGCGGAAATGCCTTTTTCGAATACCAGGTGCCGAGCGCCGTGATTACGCTGAAGCAGGGCTTTGGGAGACTGATTCGATCGCTCCACGATCGCGGATTGCTGGCTCTGCTCGATAATCGGATTTTGAAGAAGCAGTACGGACGCGTGTTTGTGGAGAGTCTGCCACCCTACAGCAGAACGACGGACTTGAAAAAAGTGGAGGAGTTCTTTGGGCGGACATCAGATGACGCTTGATGGAGCGGGCGCCCCGCCCGGCAGGACAGGCGAATCGCCCGTCCCACGAGAATGACGAACCTAAACTATTCTGCCGCCGCTTCTTTGTCGACGACCACCTTCAAGTGCGTGGTCACGTCCTTGTGCAGCTTAATGGGGACTATGAACTCGCCAACGCTCTTGAGCGGTTCGTGCAACTGGATCTTCCGGCGATCGATGTGGAAACTCTTCTTCTCCAGCGCGTCGGCAATGTCGCTGGCCGTAACCGATCCGAACAGCTGATCGCCTTCGCCCGACTTGCGCAGGAATTTCACCTCGAGCCCGTCAAACTGCTTGGCTAGCGCTTCGGCTTCCGTCTTTTCCTTGGCGAAGCGGCGCACGGCGGCGGCCTTCATCTGCTCGATGACAGTCTTGTTGGCAACGGTGGCCTCAATCGCCAGTTTCTTGGGCAGCAGAAAATTCCGCCCGTATCCCTCGGCGACCCTCACCACCTCGCCGCGGTTGCCCAGCTTGGGCACATCTTCTTTCAGGATGACTTCCATGAATGACTCCGTTTTTTTTCGGTTGATCTTGTCTTACCTGACCACCTACTGCGCACGCCCCGCAAACGGCAGCAGCGCGATATTGCGCGCCTGCTTGATGGCTCGCGACAATCGGCGCTGGTGTGGGGTGCACACGCCGGTCAGGCGTCGCGGAGTGATTTTGCCGCTTTCCGCAATGAACTGCGCCAACAGACGCACATCTTTGTAATTGACGGCCTCGATCTTCTCGACGCAAAACTTGCAAACCTTCTTGCGCCGGAAGAATTTGCGGCCGCCTTCGCGGGGACCACCAGGGCCTCCGCCGGGACGCGGACCGCGCGGTCCGCTGCGCTCGGGGCGATCACCTCCACTGCGCTCGGGGCGACTTTCGCCGTGGCTTGATCCCGCAGACGCGGTTGGTGCTTTTGTTTCTTCTGCCATAGTGCTCCTGCTTTCTGAGAATTCGGTTGTGTGGCGGCGGGGCTTTGCCCCGCTCTTGTCGGCGGTGGCGGCACTACGAAAACCGTGCCGAACCAAAAACCTGTTCCACCTAAACCGGCGCCGAGGCCGGCGTTGCCGTGCCCGCTTCCGGCGACACCGGCGTTGCCGGTGTTATTGGAGCGGCGATTGCGGCCGGCTGTGCACTGGCTTTCTTTTTCGAGTCGCGGATCTTCTTGATCTTGTCGAGCCGCTTCAGTTCTTCGTCGGTGCGAACGGTGAGAAATTTGATCACCGGTTCGGTCACGCGCAGGCGGCGTTCGACTTCGTGCACGATTGCGCCGGTAGCTTCAATCATCATCAACACAAAGATGCCATCGTTGAATTTGCCAACTCTGTACGCAAGCCGGCGCTTGCCCCAAACCTCGCTCTTGGTTGTTCCGCCCGACGAGGTCACCGAAGACTCGAGCGTTGCAATCAGCTTGTTCAAATCCTCATCCACCATGTCGGGACGGACGATGAACATCACTTCATAGTTGCGATTCATTCGTTATCTCCAAATTCTCTTGGTCGTCAGTCACTGGTCGGTAGTCGCTCGCGGATTCATCGTGGTCCGCTGTTGTTTGCCATCGACCAACGACCGTCGACCAACGACTTAACCGCTCATTCTCCCGGCTCGTTTTTGCGATTGAACCTATTCATAGCCGCCGCCGGTCCTTCTTTCACAATCACCTCAACCGCCTGCGCCGCCGTGTCGAGGAGTTCGTCCACAACTTTTTCCTGCGCTTTGCGGAACGGCGTTAGCACATACTTGACGCCGTCCACGACTTTGCGATCGGGCTCTATTCCCAGTCGAATCCGCAGGAACTCGTCTGTATTCAGCGCGCCGAGGATGGATTCCATCCCGTTGTGCCCCGCCGAACTGCCCCGCTGCCGGATGCGAATCGCGCCTAGCGGCAAGTCGAGTTCGTCGTAAATCACAATCAGATCCCGCTGCACATCGACCTGATGTTCCGCCACTAACTCCCGCACCGAAAGCCCACTCAGGTTCATGTAGGTTTCCGGCTTGGCCAGGACCACCGCCTCACCGCCGATCATCGCCCGCGCAGTCAGCGCGCGGCATTGGCGATTCCTGATTTCGATCCCAAGTCCATTGGCGATCCGGTCAACCGTCAAGAACCCGAGATTGTGCCACGTGAACTGGTACTCGATTCCGGGGTTGCCCAAACCGACGATCAGTTTCACGCGGCTGTCCACGAGACCGTGTGGTGACGGGGCAGAGCCCCGCCTCCACACAAGCTCTATTTCTTCTCTTTCTTCTCAGCCTTCTCAGGCTTTTCGGCCTTCTCGGGCTTAGCCTTACCCTTGGCGTCGCCTTCGGCCTCGCCTTCACCCTCAACTTCCTGCTTGCCTTTCTTAATGACTTCGGGTTCAGCCGGTGCAACTGCCGCCTCGCCCGCCACCACCTCGGGAGCCGCAACCACTTCTTCCTTCACCGTGGTAATGTGCGCGATCATCTGGTTCTCTTCGGTCAGGAATTTCAGCTTCTCGCTGTGCGGCAGATCTTTCACGCGCACTTCGACACCGAACACGAGGTGACTGATGTCGACTTCAATGCTTTTCGGGATGTCGGCTGGAAGGCACTCAATCTCGATCTCGCGCAGCAACTGTTCGAGGATGCCGCCTTCAGTCTTCACGCCCGCTGCCTCTCCTTTGAGCACAACCGGGACCGTAACGGTGAGCTTCTTATCCATGGCGATGCGCTGCAGATCCACGTGGAGCAGCGTTCCCTTGATGGGTTCAAACTGCCAGTCCACGATCATGGCCTTCACGCGATCGCTGTCGAGCGTCAGGTCGAAAATCGTGTTGTGCCCGCTCTCCGACTTCAGGATGCGCAGGACTTGCCGCGGATCGACCGCGACCGAAGCCGCGTCTTTGCCCGCTCCATATACAACAGCTGGAATCTTTCCGCTGACGCGCACGCGCCGGGCGGCGTTCTTGGTTCCTGGTTCGCGCTTCTGCGCTTCCAGAATGCTGATATCCGTTGCAGTCGCCATAATTCCGTTTCCGTCCTTCTCGACTCGTGTGGTGGCGGGGCTTTGCCCCGCAACAATCAAAATCGCAATACCTAAATAAAAAGTCTGCTGACCGAAGTCTCTTCGTGAATGGACTGAATCGCCCGTCCAATCAGCCCGGCAATCGAAAGCACCTTGATCTTCGAGACTTGCCTCGCCGCTGCGCTCAGCGGGATCGTATTGGTCACGACCACCTCGGTAATCGGTGAGTCCACAAGATTCTCCACCGCCGGCCCCGAAAGTACCGGGTGCGAGCAGCAGGCATACACCGTGCTCGCGCCGTTCTCAATCAGCGCCTGCGCCACTTTCACCAGCGTTCCCGCCGTGTCGATGAGATCGTCGATGATGAGACAGGTACGGCCACTGACGTCGCCGATTACGTTCATCACTTCCGCGACGTTCATCTCGACGCGCCGTTTATCCACGATGGCCAGCGCTGCGTCCATTTTCTTTGCGAAGAAGCGCGCGCGTTCCACACCACCCGCGTCCGGCGAAACCACGGTCAGATCGGGCAGATTCAGCTTCTTGAAATAATCCACCAGCACCGGTGAAGCGAACAGGTGATCGACCGGAATGTTAAAAAATCCCTGCAACTGTGGCGCGTGCAAGTCGACCACAAGCGCGCGGTCGGCGCCTGCCGTAGTCAGCAGGTCCGCCACCAGCTTCGACGAAATCGGCACCCGCGGCTTGTCTTTACGATCCTGGCGCGCATAGCCGTAGTACGGAATCACGGCCGTGATGCGTCGCGCCGAAGCTCGCTTCAGCGCGTCCATCATCAACAACAGTTCCATCAGATGCATGTCCACCGGCTGGCAGGTGGGCTGCATCACGAACACGTCGGCCCCGCGCACGTTCTCCTGTATCTGCACATACGCTTCGCCGTCCTTGAAGCGAGTGACCAGAGCCTGGCCGCGCGTCAGGCCAAGAAAATGGCAGACCTCATCGCAGAGCGCCTCGTTGGCGGTTCCACAGAACACCTTGAATCTGTCGTCGACCCGGGCGCGTTGTGGCTTGCGTTCCGTTTTTTCGTCCGTCGTCGGCTTTTTTTCCGCGGTGGTCGTTGTCGTCGCAACTGTAGCCATAGTTTCAGTTCTCAGTTCCCGGTTTTCAGTTCTCGGTTGTGGGGCTCCAGTGTCTCTACTGAGAACTGAGAACTGGCAACTGAGAACTGGTTTTCTGGCTGGGCCGCTAGGATTCGAACCTAGACAAAGTGCTCCAAAGGCACTTGACCTACCATTAGTCGACGGCCCAGTAAAACAATCGGCAGATTGCCCTTCAATTGTCGTTCACAAAGATCGAGGTTTCAAGCTATTTACCCTGAAACCTCGCAACCTGCCTCACACAATTCTTTTCCAATACTGCCGGCGCGTCAACGTACTGGTCGCTACCGCCTTCAGCCCCTGCTTCCGCAGACGGCTAGCCGCCTTCGCGGCCTCGGCTGGCGATCGGAACAGCCCATACAGGGTTGACCCTGACCCGGAGAGCGAAGCGTATCTCGACCCTGCGCGCTCCAGCGCACTTTTTATGTCACGCAATTCGGGATATTTGGGAAAGACGACTCTCTCGAAGTCGTTTTCAATCCCGGTACGGACAAGGTCGAGAAGCAACTTCTCGGCCCGGCTCCCGCCTTTTGCAGGAGCACCGGTGTTGGGTGAACCAATAATGCCGGGTGAACCACTCAGCCACGCTGACAGCACGCAGCCAACCTCAAACAGTCTATCGGAGCCGTCCGACGGCGTCAATTGCCCTCGCCCTGCAACTGCCCGCGTAGGGGCGGACGCATTCGTCCGCCCAGTCGAGCAAAGCTCGGCAGCCACCAGCGCATCCCAGTCGGCAAACGCCTGAGGCGTCGAGACCCCAACCTCCGGAGTCACCACCACTATCGGCAAAGCAGGCAAATCAGGCAACGGATAAACTTCCTCGCCATGACCCACTCCCAATGTCGTTCCGCCGACGAGAAACAGCGGCAGGTCGGAGCCAACTTCGGCGCCAATGCGCAGCCGCGCGCGCTCTGATAATTTCTTCTTGAGCGTTAACTCCAGCGCGGTCATGGTCGCCACGGCATTCGAAGACGCCGCGCCCAGCCCTCCCTGCACCGGCAGCCGCTTGTCAATTTCAATGCGGACTCGGCTCTGGACGCCGAGTTCGGCCAGCACGCGCTCGGCGATGCGATAGCAAGTGTTTGATGAATCCAGCGGAACTCGCGGGTCTTTATTCGTGCATAGGATCTCAATTCCGCTGCCCCGCCCCGATTTTCGTGCAACGCTTCGTTCAATGTTCACCCGGATCACGTCATGCAGCGCAATCGTCTGATACACCGTGCGCAGATCGTGAAATCCGTCCGCCCGCGCGGCACCGATGTAGAGGCCGAGATTGATCTTCGCAAAAGAACGAACCGCGATGGTCATAATTAGGGAATCGCAGGAAGGGAAATTGTAAGCGATTTGGGTTGAGGATGGCAGCACCGTCCGCTGGTTGCCCACCTTACCGATGGCGATCCGCGCAGCGGGTGCCACATCTTCCGCACTTTTCGCGAAAGGCCTTGCCTTTCACGGTGGGTGGTCCCTCGCTACCAATCCACGCCGATTCCATTTCCTTGCGGTGGTAACAGAGCCACTGTGTATAGCTTCACCGTTCTACCAAGGAGCGGCGTGAGAGCAGCCGGATTTCTCTAGGTGCTTGATCCAGTTATCAAAATAGTTCTGGTAATGTTCAGCCCGGTCTGACCTATTCGCCGAAGGGAAATACTCGTATGCAGAATGAGGATTGTCTAGGTGGCCCGATCCTTCGTCCCAGTGCATCAGCGCAAAGAAGATGTCCCCGTTTCCCAGTCGAACACCGGTGACAGCGGGGAAGGTCTCATAAACGCGCAGTTCCAGGACTATCGATCTTCTTGAGAGTTCATCGTGGCGTTCCTGCTGATACCGACGAACGCTCTCAATATGAGTAGCCGCTTGGCTGGACCATTCCTTGGACGCCCATTCCGAACTCCTAAGAAAGGTGGGACACAGGCAATACATTACTATGTGCCAATGATCGAGAGTACCCTCATTGATCCAGCTTTGGAGCGGAGGCCGGAATGAATAAAGCGTCAACGCCGGAGCTTCGAGAGTCCGCTCCCTTGGAGTCCTTGCGGCCTTAATTGCCTTCTTAACGCGGGGGTATAGATTCGATATCCCGCCGGGGATTATTTCATGGCGTGCTGGAGCGAGCCGTTCAAGTCTATGAGCGATCAAAGACACGCCCCGCGACAATCGCCCCAGAAACAGGAGGGTCAAGACCGACGCCAAACCGACGACCTCAAATGCCGTGTTCTCGTCGAACCAGTGTTTCTTGATGAAGAAGGCTCGAGTCGGCGGAAATGACCATAGCGTAAACACCACAGCCGCAGGAAAAAGCAACGCCATCTGTATGTATAGCGAGATTTTCTCCAACCACTGCCAGATGGCGCCAATGATCTGGCTCGGGGATCGCGTCTCTTCGGTTGTCATAGACCGGCCCTTCACGCGCATTATCACACATGAACAATACCGGGACTTGGGATCTTTTTGCGTCTTGGGCGGGCAGGGCGCCCCATCCCAACGTCGTGTTCTTCGTCGTTAGGGTGGGACTACACCGTTGCATCAGCCTGGGATTTTTCCGCCCCACCGAGCACTCGCCGCCGATGTCGAGCCCGAGATTAATCTCCGCAAGAGAACGAACCGCGATGGTCATGGAGGGGAATTGTAAGTGGGCCTACACGATCTCCACAGCATTAAGAGATCGTGAAACTGAGTGACGGAGAGTCCAAAATTTTGCCCGCGAGTAGCTGACTGTTTGGAGTTGGCTTCGGTTCCAGCGTGAATGTGCAATTTATGAAGTAGACATTCTCCATCACCAGCGGGCCACCGTGATATTCGATGTGAACACCACGGTAGATCACATTCTTCATCGCCATCCCATCTAGTATCACGTCGTCCCCGGTGAGAACGAGGAATGCAGCACCAAAACGCTGACCTTCATATAGGTTTTGCCCGATGCGTGCGAGTATGGCACCCTGCTCGGCTGGCACCACTCCGTACCCTTTCACGATTGGCTTCGTCGCGTGGTGGTTAACTGTTAGGATGTCAACTTCGTACCATGGTGGGTCTTTTCCTAAGCTAGGTAATCGCGGCTCTGCGTCGATATTCAAAAATGAGCGGTAATCTACGAACGAGATGGCGGCATCCCAGGCTTCGGGATTATCCCGTGACGCACTTACGAAGGTTTTTCCCGTGTCGATTATTACGTCTTTATCAATGGGAATTTTCTTTGCCCTAGCTGCACTCAATATATTCTTAGCCTCCGCCGCAATACCTTGTGCCATTGGAGCGGTTGAGATTTGCTTGAGACGGATCGCGTCTACCGTACCACCAATGTGCCGAACATCACTTTCTATCCCAGACACGCGACCATTGAGCAGATAGACCTGTACACCTCCTCCAATAAACAAGGCCATGTAAACGGAAAGCGCAATGCCGACGATCCACATCAAAACTTCGGTACGCCCTTCGATTTTTGAGAGCCGGCTACTGATGTCAGTCTGAACATAATCTTTGAGCTGTTCTATTTTTTCGCCGAGCCTGAGCGTCCGATCATCCGTCGCCTCGACGAATCCCTTCAGTGCCGCGATATCGATCTTGATTTTTTGGTCTGACATTTGACCAGAAAGAACGGCCTGCATCAGGCCCAACGCCATATTACGCTCTTCGGAGCGCTGCCGGGCGACCCAGGCTGTTGATCTCGCCGGAGTAACTAACACTGTGGGTGCCCCATCCTTCGCGTACTTTTTCGAAGGGTGGGCATGGAAATATCCGCACAACGGCGCGAACGCGGCCTCTCTGTTTCATCACAATTCTGGCTGTATCGCCATCACAGACTCCCAGCCGCAACCCTGCGGAAATCCTTAGGGGAGTGCAGCATCGAGAAGGGTCCCGTCTCCAAAGACGGTTGCATTTCGGCACTCTTTGACAACTTGAGGCGTTTAGCGGGCGTGAGGGCATTTACTGAGAACTGAGAACCGGGAACTGAGAACCGGTTGCGGTACACTTCCAGTTCATGCCCGTCGTCACCTATCTCGAAGCCATCCGCCAGGGAATCTGGGAGGAAATGGAGCGCGACCCAACTGTTTTTTGCCTGGGCGAGGACATCGGCATCTACGGCGGCGCTTTCAAAGTCACCGACGGCTTCATCGACCGCTTCGGGCCTGAGCGCGTGATTGATACGCCGATTGCGGAGTCTGCCATCATAGGTGCTGCGTTCGGTGCTGCACTTACAGGATTGCGTCCCGTAGCCGAGTTTCAGTTCATGGACTTCATCGGCTGCGCCTTTAATCAAATCGTCAACATGGTTGCTAAGGCGCATTATCGTTGGGGAGCGCCGGCTCCGCTGGTTTTGCGCGGTCCAAGCGGCGGGAATGTGCATGGCGGTCCATTCCACTCGCAAAATCCGGAGATGTGGTTCGTGCACGCGCCTGGGCTGAAAGTTGTTTGCCCGGCGACGGCCTATGATGCCAAGGGACTGATCAAGGCGGCAATCCGCGATCACAACCCGGTGATTTTTTTCGAGCACAAGTATCTGTACCGGCGAATCAAAGAAGAAATTCCCTCCGACGACTATGTGGTTCCATTAGGCAAGGCGCGGATCGCACGGGAAGGCCATCATCTCAGCGTGATCACCTACGCCGCCATGCTATATACCGCGCTCGAAGCTGCGGAGATCCTGAGCAAAGAAGGAATTGAGATCGAAATCCTTGACCTGCGGACGGTCTCGCCGCTTGATCGCGCGGCGATTGCCGCGACGGTGAAGAAGACTAACAAAGTGATCATTCTGCACGAACACGCGCGCACCGGAGGATTGGCCGGAGAAATCTCCGCGATCGTCAACGAAGAAGCGTTCGACGATCTGGATGGGCCGATTGTCCGGATTACGTCGCTCGATACGCCGGTTCCGTTTTCTCCGCCGCAGGAGGAGTTTTTCCTTCCTAAAGTGTCCGACCTGGTGCGTGAGGCTCGCCGGCTGCATGCTTACTGACCGTCTGGTATTCTCAGCCTCGCCTAAAAAGGTAAAGACGCCTTCGGTCTGCCATAGGCGGTGCGCTCCTGCTATATATAGAAAGCGGGCTGAACTTTCCGACGCCGCGAGGATCTGAAATGCGCAGCTTCATTCTGGGAATTGTCATCACCATCCTAGTTCTGCTGATTGGCAGTCTTGGTCTTGCCCTGCTGGGCTTTTTGCCAACCCAGGCCAACATCGCTCCGCCGCAGATGGAAGTTCACATCGCCATGAGCGCGCTCGACAGTTCGGTGGAACGCCATGCTCCCCGCTTGAACAATCCCGTGCCTCCCACGGACGAGAATCTGATCGCGGGTCTGAAGATCTACACCATGAATTGCGCACTTTGCCATGGCGGGATCGACCGTCAGCCCTCGGTCCTGGAGAAATCGTTCTATCCGCCGCCGCCGAACTTCATTCTTGATCCACCGGATGATCCGGAATGGCACCTCTTCTACGTGATTCGCACCGGCGTCCGCTATAGCGGGATGCCCGCCTGGGACAAGGCGCTCCCTGAGGCTGACATCTGGAAACTCACGGCGTTCCTTACCCGGGTAGAGAAGCTGCCGCCCGCGGTGCAGGACTATTGGAAGAAATCGAGCGGGGTGAACGCTCCAACCGGCGCGCAGGAAGGACACGACGACCACAAGTAGAAGATTGGGTGATGGACCACACTAGCCAGGAGGAGCGTTGAAATCGATAGTGATCACGGTTTGAGTTGCTGCAGCGTGGCCATTCTGAGAGTAGGGTTGGAACCGCCACTGCTTGACTGCGGCAATTGCCGCCCGGCATAGAACGAAATTTCCGCGAACAATTTTCAGATCTTCGACGCTACCGTCGCGCCCCACCAGCGCCTGCAGCACCACCGCTCCGTGGAGTTTCTGGGCTAATGCTTCGGGTGGATAGACCGGATTCACGGTGTTTACCAGAAGGGCCCGCGCCGCTTCTTCGCTGATCGCGACAGGTTCGCTGAATTGCTGAGTCGCAGCCTGCGGTTGCGGCGCGGAGACCGGCATCATCTGCGCGGGATTTACCGTCACCACCACGGGCGGCGCAATCGGCGGCGAGTTTTTCATGCTGTCGGGAATCGCGGCTCGCTCCACGTGGATCGGAGCGGCTTCTTGATGCTCGACTGTTGGCACAGGCAGGGGAAAGTCGGAAGCCGTGGGCAAAGGCATGTGCGCTTCCGGTAGTGTGGACTCCGTTGCTACCACTCCCAGGGACGGTGTCTGGGCGTTGGAACTGGAAGTGGCGGGACCTCTGCTGTAGTACGCATCCTGCTGCGCGTCGCTGCCGACGGAACTGACGGGCAAGGCGCCGGCTTGGTTCATATAAAAAAGTGCCGCCACGGATTCCCGCAGAACGCGGACCCTTCCCTCTGGCGTCCGCGACAGATACTCGATGACGTCGCGCGATCTCCACAGGCAAAACGCCGCCGTAAGCACAAGCACCGCGGCACAGACTTCGCGGAACCCTATGGCATGGCCACGCTGTCGATGTTCTACTTCGTCTTCTGCAGTGGCAGTGGCAATTTCGCCGACGTCATTGAAGTTGCTGTCCGCCCCACTCGCTTCTGCAGAATCGGATGACTGAACCTGCTGGCTTTGCTCAGGTGCATCGGCAACAGAAGAAACTGCCCCATTGCTCGCTCCGGCGTCTTCCTCGGACGCTTGCGCGACATACTCTGCGCTCAGCGGTTGCATCTTTTGACACGCCTTGGTTAGCACTTCTTCGGCTTCCTGGGCGGAAATTGGACGATAGACCAGAAAATCGAGGCGATTGTCGCGCAGTTCCGCAGGCGTGGGGTCGTGATCGACGATGGCGATAGCCACCGTGTTTTGGTTCGGCGTGGACTCGCGGGCGCGCTTCAAAAGAAAGCTCGCCTCCGGCTGGTCAGCCCAGTCCGCGATCACGCAGGAAAAAGCTTGCGTCTTTCCCTTTTCGATGGCAGTAAAGATGTCCGAGCAGGCGGCAACGCTGATCTCTGCACTCTTGCACGCCGCCGTCATAGCAGCATTCGTCTCGGGACCTTTTGAAAACAATAGGGCGCGGAAAGCCATCGCGGCAACAGCTTATCGGGAATCTCCTCGCCGCGACAGGTAACCTGTGGGTAGTGAACTCGTGGAATCCGGCCATCCCCTTGGCAGAGAAACAATTCCACAATGGAAGACTGGTGACCTTCGTAACCAGGCGTTGGGCTCTCTGACCAAGTCAGATCTCTGCCCAGCCTCCCGATAACTGATGGTGCAGCTTTTGCTGGCGTTCCTCCATCTTCATCTGCGAATCCCGCAGCCTGCGCGCTGACTCCTGCAGCCTCTTCTCCATATCTTTCCAACACGTTGCCTGTTGCTCCGTTTTCTCCATGATGGCCGGACCCAGGCGGGCCAGTTCATCCCCGACGCGGCTCATTGCCTGCTCGGTCTCTGCCGTGAACTCATGAAGGTCAAAGCTGTCTTCCAGCAGGCTGCCGGAATCCTTTTTGTCGGGAAGAGTCAGAGTCAGATTCTGTTCTCTTTTCTCGCGCATGACCGTCACGGCCGCTGTGCCACCCGACGTTGACCGCAAAGCATGTGTGAAGTCGGAGGTATCGTGCACCGGCTGGTTGTTGACCTTGACCACCACATCTCCCGCGCGGAATCCAGCCTTTTCTCCGCGACTGCCTTTTTCCACCGAGCGCACCAGCACTCCGTTGCCGTCCTTGACTCCAAAGAAATCGCCCAGTTGCGAAGTAATGTTTTCCACCATCAGCCCGCTGCGCATCGACGAGTGCACGACCACCACCGACACGGGCAAGTCGAAGTCCATCGCGGGTATGTCGATCTTAGGTATGTCGACCTTGACGTTTGGTTCCCACGCCATCGACTTGCGCCGGTCGGCAAGTTGCACCTTGATGGCCAGCGGTTGACCGTCGCGGCTAATGCCGAGATTCACCACGCGGCCTGGCGGCATTTCTCTAATCATGCGGCGCAACTGAGCCGCACTCTCTACCGCCGTACCGTTCAGACTTATGATCACGTCGTGTTCGTGCAGTCCGGCTTTTCCGGCGGGAGCGTCCTGGTCGACCATCGTAACCTCGGCTCCGTGCTCTTCCTTGAGCTTCAGTTCTCCCAGACGCTCGGGAGAAACGTCAGCGATGTCCACTCCGAGATACGAAGATCCGCCGCCCTCTTCGGAATTCCAGTCCCAGCTTTCGCCGGCGTGATCATTGGTCGTCCCGGCGTTGTTCGTCCCGGCGTTCGGCTCCAACGGCTGAGCTCTCGCCATCAATGAAACGACCGGCCAAAAAAGAAATATGCAAAGCAGAAATCGGTGGATCATAGGCCCTCCAGAATAAAAGCTAGTCGTTGGTCGCTAGTCGTTAGCAAAACTCTCGCGGTCCGCCGTGAATCGCAAACGACCAACGACTAACGACTAACGACCGGCGACCGTTCCTAGCGACTGATGCGGCGGAAATTAACATTCCCCGAATTCGTCCGGACCTTCAGCACCGGTCCGCCACCGTTGAGTTGACCCTCTGCAGTCACCGTCTTTGGCCCCCAAGGTCCGCCTTCACTCGACACATGAATATCAGAGAAGTCAGTATGAATGGCGTGGCCGTTGGCGATTTCGATCTCCGCCCGAATGGAGATCGCCAGATCATTCGCCAGATAAACCGTGATGTCGCCGGCCGATGTTTCAAGCGTGGAATTGTTGCGACCGTCGGTCCCCTCCGAGGAGAGGAGCTTCACGACGATTCCGCCTGCCGAAGTTTCTGCCTGCACCGACGTCGCGCCGTCCAATTGGATACTGCCGCCGCCGGTCTCGGCTTGCACACGTCCTTTGGCGGAAGCCAGCCGAATACTGCCCGCGCCGGTTTCAATTTCCGCCGGCCCTCCGATCTCGCCGAGGTCAACACTCCCGCCGCCGGTCGTAGCTTTCACCCTGCCGCTGCACTTGTCCACACGAATGCTGCCGCCGCCGGTCTCCAGCACCGCCCCTTGCAGGCCGGAAAGAACGAGCACGCTTCCGCCCCCACTTTCCGCTTTGATCTCGCCCTTGGCGGATGCGACCTTGATACTTCCTCCGCCCGTCTCCAGATTCACGCTGCCTTCCACGCTGCCAACATCAATCGAGCCCCCACCGGTTTCCGCAACCACCTCGCCGCCGATATCATCGACGCGAATGCTTCCACCACCGCTGCTGAGTTCGACGCGCCCGGCAACCGCAGTCGCGTTTACGTTGCCGCCCCCGGTCTCGACCTTCGCGGAGTCCAGATTCCGCGGCACATTGATGACAAACTCATCGGAGCACTTGGAATCCCGCCGGCTCGATTCTGCCACGATCCAGGCGGTGTCTCCCTTTACATACGTGTTAATCCTGTAAGATTCAAATTCGCGGCGGGCCTTGTCTTCTGAAGATGTATAGGCCTTGCGATGAATGACGTAGGTAACTCCCGCCTGCGACCCGCCCTGAACCCGTACCGAACCCGCAGCCAGCTTCACCCGCAGATTTTTCGCAGCACCCAGGTCTCCCGTCATTTCCTGGACCCAGTTGCTGCCTTCGCGATACACCCGAGTTTCCTGGCACAAAGTCAGAGATGCCAGCGCCACCACCAATACTGGAATGCTGGCGAGTTTTATTGCGTCCTTCAATGAATGTCCTCCTTAACCTAAATATTTCCGCTTAGTACGACGGTTTCCTCAATCCATCTCCGGCATCTGCGCCAGCATCGTACGAGCCTGCGACCGAATCGAGGCATTTTGATCCGTCTGCGACAACCGGGTCAGCACCGATCGCACATTGCTGTCCGTCTTCATCGGCTCCACCAGTCGTAAAGCCTCCATGCGAACACCGGAGTTCGTGTCGCTGATCAGCGCGCGCAAAACTCCATCGCGCACTTGATTGTCCTGTCGCACGAAGCCACTTAGCCCATCCAGCGCCTTCAAACGCACACCGGGATTGGTATCGTTCTGCAACGCATACATTAACGCTTCCCGCACGCGTGAATCGTTGGGCGTCTGCGTCAGCACATCCACGGAGTCCATCCGCACTCCCGAGTTGTAGTTGCTGTGGGCTGCAAACAACAGCAATTGCTGGATGCGCTGGTCATTCAGCGAACCTTGCGCTTCCTGGGTCAAAACCGTGTCGTACTTGATGCTCACCTGATTCGATCCCGGCTCCTGCGTTACGGATCGGATGCCCGCAATCGCCGATGACTCCAGGGGTTGATTGGGCGACGAATTGCCGCTACCCGATTCAAGCGGACCCCGGACCGCGAAATCCCCGCCTCGCGCGGAAAGAAAGTTGTAAGTTGCGCCAATGCCTCCACCAAATCCCACGATGAAAATCGCCGTTGCCAGGGCCGGCGACATGCGAATTTGCCGCAGCCAGGTTGCGGGCTCAAGAGTCAGGCGCTGCCAAAACCCGCCCTGGCGCGTCGTTTCGAGCGCCTCCTGCAAGCGCATGCGCGACGACGCCAGCAGATTCGGAGTCGGCTCCGCCACGGTCTCCGAAAGCGTGGCGTGGAATTTGCGCGTCGCTTTCAATTCCGTAGCGCATTCCGGACACCGCCCCAAGTGCTGCTCGACTTCGTAGCGGGCGTCGTCCTCCAGTTCGTTGTACACATAGAACAAAATGTTCTGCCGCACCCAATCACATTTCATTTTCGTATCCCTTCGCGGGGACTAACATTCGAACTCATCGCATCTCCGCCAGCGCGGCGCGCAGTTTTTGCGTCGCGCGAAATAATGTGTTCTTTGCAGTTTCTTCCGTCGTATTCAGCATCTCGCCCACGGTGCGCAACTTCAGCCCGTGATAGTGCTTCAACTCGAACACCATCCGCTCGCGAGGCGTCAGCCCCGACAGGGCCGCGCCGATCTTGCGCCCCAGTTCCCGCCGCATTAAATCGCGTTCCGGATTGGCTCCCGAGCGCGCATCCGCAAACTGCTCCAACCGGCTGTACTCTTCGCCGGATGCGTCCACCGCCACCGGAGCATCTTCCTTGCGCACACTCCGTTTCCGCAGATGATCGAGGCAGAGATTGGTAACGATGCGGTAGATCCAGGTGTAGAAGGAACACTCAAAACGGAAACTGCCCAGATTCTTGTAGGCCTTGAGGAAGGCCTCCTGATAAACATCCTGGGCGTCCGACTCCGATCCCGTCAGGTGGAGTGCCAGTCGCAGGACCGACTGATCGTAATGACGCACCAAGACCTCGAAGGCTGCGCGGTTACCCTGCTGCGCCTCCCGGATCAGACTGGTGTCGTCAATGCGGTTTCCCTGCGCTGCCAAAGAGCCCCTCATATTGCTATACAACGTGGGGTTCCGGTTATCGCTGTCCTCTGCCGCCCGCCCC
>Ga0181515_1319818_pt1 | contig 23869 bp, 23 predicted proteins | sample PEATcosm2014_Bin_11_FD_127748 | JGI IMG/M metagenome (GOLD analysis project Ga0181515, IMG submission 127748) | Metatranscriptome of peatland microbial communities from MTU Mesocosm Facility, Houghton, MI, USA - PEATcosm2014_Bin23_30_metaT... | ecosystem: Environmental > Terrestrial > Soil >... | reverse complement strand
CGGGCACATCAGTCTGGGATCCTCACAGCTCACCACCCCAGAGCCGGGAACGCTGGGTCTCTTGGGAACCGGGCTGGTAGGTATCGCTGGAATGTTCCGTCGCAAGCTGGTCGGGTAGTAGCTTGACTTTTTAGTTCGCCCAGAACACTCAACTCATGGCCCCGCCGCAAGGCGGGGCTTTTGGTTTTGGGCCCAAGTTACTTGATAGCCTTTGCAGCTTTGCAGGGGCTTAACAGACAATTAGGATTCCGACTCTCCCATCTCGAACCGGCTCCTCGCACAACCGTTTCAGCTTCGCTTCCTTAAGCTGCCTTAGCCGAGCCTGATTCGGACACTACTTTAAACCCCGCCCCTATCTTGATCCGTTACCGCAGTAACCGCCCGCCATGCCTTTGCCGTTGACCTTAGCTGTGTCCAAACCTACAGTCAGGCGCAGGGGGTTGTATGAAAGATATCCATGAGGTTCTGCGCCGCAAGCAGGCGCAGTACACGCAGTTGGGCAAGCAGATCGAGATGCTGCAGCAGGCGGCCGAGAAACTGCGCGAAGTGGCGCCGTTGCTTGCCGAAAACGATGTTGAGGACGACAGCGCGGTGCTGGCGGAAGTGGACGACGAAAACGCCAATGCCATGGCTGCCAAGGCCGGCGCTCAATCCTCGCCAGCCGCGGCCAAGCCGGCGCGCAGCGCAACTCCGCGCTGGCCGTAGAAAGGCAAAGCGCGAGGCGGGAGGCTCGGTGGCATGATATTGCAGGCATTGCTGGTGACAAAGGATGACCCGACTGCGGAAACGCTGATTCAGGTGCTAGCGCAGCTGGGCGTTGCGGTGGATCGGTCGAACGCGGCCGACGTTGCGGTGACGCGACTGACGGAGGAGCGCTTCGATCAGGTCATTGTCGACTTCGACGATCCGGAAGCGGCGTCTCCGATACTCGAAGCCTGCCGCCGCCTGGTCGGGCCCGATCGTAAACCGCCGGTCACGGTTGCCTTGCTCCACGATGCCTCGCAGATACGGTCGATCCTGGGCGCGGGAACTCATTTCATCCTCACCAAACCCATTTCGCAGGAGCAGGCTCAAAGCACCTTGCGGGCCGCCACGGCGCTGCTGAAGCGCGAAAGGCGGCAGTCGATGCGGGTGGCCGTGCAGGCGGCGGTTTCAATTCGCACCGGCGACGCCAATCCCATGGAAGGCATTCTGCTCGACCTGAGCACCGGCGGCATGGATGTGCTGGCGGCGAAGCCACTGCCGTCCGCGGAGGTGGTTCGCGTCTCCTTTGAGCTTCCCGACGGCAGCATTGGCATTGAAGCGGATGCGGAAGTTGCCTGGAGTACGACCAACGGTCAAACCGGCCTGCGCTTCCTCGACATCGACGAAAAGATGCGCGAAGAAATGGGCGAGTGGCTGGCTGCCCGTTCCCACGATGCTCTGCCCGAAGAACCGGACGCGGTCCGCCAATGTAAACTGACGGACCTCAGTTTGGGCGGCTGCTATGTGCAGACCGAATCTCCCTTTCCTCAGTCCTCGACCGTCGACCTGTGCCTGCGTGCCGCCGGGTTGGAGATTCACGCCGAAGGGTTGGTTCGGATCATGCATCCCGGACATGGCATGGGCATTGAATTTCCCGCTCGCACGGAAGAGCAGCGCAAAAGCGTCGGCGAGTTCATCGAGTTCCTCACTCGCGAACCCGGCGCCACTCCGCAGCTGGAGACTTCTCCTCGTTCTCTGGTCGCCAACACGGTCGACCTGAGCCAAGCCAGCGGCGCTGGAACGGACGTGGACGATCCGCTCCTGGAATTGCTGCGGACCGGCAATGCGATGGAAGAAGAAGCTTTCCTCGCCGAGCTGCACCGTCAGCGAAACCCGGCGGCTGTGAGCCAATAGCAACGAATCAATCAATAAGAGTACCGGCCAGCACAATAAAACGGGGACCATACCGACACCCCGTCTTTGGCGCCGGCCCAGTCCCCGGTGGTCTATTTCCACCTCGTTGATCCGAGACTACCTCGACACCCTTCCGAAATGATTTCGCTTTGGTTAATTTTCCAATAATGTTTCCGACGCAATAGAAATAGAATGGCTCTGCCTAGAGACGGAGCTTGCCCGTCTCTGGCGACGGGAGACGCCGCGAGCCGCGTCTCTACGGGAAATCAGGCGCTTCAGGTAAGCTAAAGGCCATTTGCTCAGGAATCCGATCTCGCGTGCGGCGGTGCTCGCTGGCGCCTGCCTGCTGGCCATCACTCCGTTTTTCTGGCGGGGCAGTCCCTCCGGCCATGATTTCGAGTTCCACATGTTTTCGTGGATGGAAGTGCTTGGCCAATGGAAGCACGGCATCCTATATCCCCGTTGGGCGGCGCTGGCCCAGTGGGGATACGGCGAGGCGCGCTTCCTGTTTTATCCGCCGGCTTCGTGGACGCTGGGCGCCGCGCTCGGCGCGGTTCTGCCCTGGAAGATGGTGCCGGGCGCATATTGCTGGATTGTGCTCACGCTCGCCGGAGCGGCCATGTACCGACTGGCGCGCGAATGGCTCGCGGTCCCGGACGCGCTGTTTGCGGCCGTATTCTATGCGCTGAATCCCTACCACCTGTTGATCGTCTACTGGCGGAGCGCGTACGCTGAACTGCTGGGCGCGGCACTGCTGCCGCTTCTGCCGCTTTGTCTTCTGCGGCTCAACCAGCCCCTTATTGGCCGCAGCCCGGGTGATCAACATAGCTTTCGCCCGTCGCTCTGGCTGAGTCTTCTGCTGGCCGCAGCCTGGCTAACCGATGTTCCAGCAGCGGTGATGATTCACTACTCAACCGCGGGCCTAGCGGTAGTCTTAGCCGCATGTGAGTTGACGTACAAACGGTCGCGGAGTCAAGAGGTCTGGCGTCCGCTTGTCCAAACGGCGCTGGCGATCGTCCTAGGAGCCGGTCTCGTTTCGTTCTATTTGCTGCCGGCAATCTACGAGCAGGGATGGATCAGCGTCAGTCGGGTAATGGCGCCGGGTGTCCGGCCGCAGGACAATTTTCTCTTCACCACCATCGCCGATCCCGCTCACAACCGCTTCAATCTTCTGGTCTCGAGCGTAGCCCTCGCCGAAATTGGCGTCCTGGCTTTGGCGATCTGGGCCTCTCGCCGCTGGCGGACGCAGCGCGCAGGAATGGCTGCCGACCAAAGCCCCTGGATGCTGCTTTCCGTCTGGGGCGCCGGCAGCGCGCTCCTCATGGTTTCGGTGAGCGGTTTCCTGTGGCAGTACTTGCCCAAGTTCCGCTTCGTACAACTTCCCTTCCGCTGGCTGCTGTGCATGAACGCTGCTTTGGCAATGCTATTGACTATGTCCACAAAGCGCTGGACCTCGCGCTGGCTGGCGTCTGCCGTTCTGCTGGCCGCGGTAATCGTCGCCGGCCATCGCATCCGGCCCCCATGGTGGGAGACGCCCGTTGGTTTCCGCCAGATGAGCGCTGTGATCGCCAATGGCGCCGGCTACGAGGGTGCCGACGAATACGTTCCGGCGGAAGGCGACCCCTCCGAGGTGGATGAAAGTCGGCCCCGCATCAGCGACGATGCGGGAACAGCGGTTCCGAGCAATATACTGGCGTGGGAGCAGACGGAAAAGCACTTCACCGTCCACGCTGCCACAGCGCAAGATCTGACGGTGCGCCTTTTCAACTACCCGGCATGGGACGCCGTCGTGAACGGCAAGTCCATCGCAACCCGCACGACTGACGTCACCGGCCTGATCGTCATTCCGATTGCCGCCGGAGACAGCGATGTGCACATCTATTTTCGCCGGACGATCGATCGCGTGGCCGGAAACATCGTCTCGCTCATCAGCCTGGCTGTGTTCGTCGCCGCGTGGATCAAAACGCGGCCCAAGCGCCGGCTAGAGCACCAGGTGTAGTCCCCTGTGTTCCCCTGTGTCCCCTGTGGATAAAAAAACGGCCGATAACCACAGGGAACACAGGGGGCCACAGAGAAAGGCATCGAGGGCACGCGAGATGCAACGGAGAATCCTACTGGCAACTTCGAATGCCGGCAAACTTCGCGATTTCGCTGGGGCCGCCGCATCCTACGGCATCACCATCGCAAACATCCCCAACTTTTCCACTCTGCCCGAGGTCGTCGAAGACGGGACCACCTTCGAAGAAAACGCGCGCAAGAAAGCGGAGTCCTACGGTCTGGCCGCTCCTGGCGAACTGGTTCTGGCCGACGACTCCGGCTTGGAAATTGACGCGCTCGGCGGAGCGCCCGGCGTTCACTCCGCGCGCTACGCTACCTGTGATCTGCAGAATAACGAACCGCGCACGGCGGAGCGCAACGCGGATGATGAAGCCAACAACGCGCGCGTACTGCGCGAACTAAGAGGGGTTCCGGAACAAAAGCGCACCGCGCGGTTCGTCTGTGTGCTGGCTGCGGCCCGCGACGGCCAGACGGTTCGCACCTTCCGCGGCACTGCTGAAGGCGTCATTCTGGACGCGCCTCGAGGCCAGAACGGATTCGGATACGATCCGCTATTCAATTTCCCGCAAATCAACAAGACATTTGCCGAACTGAGCGGGGAAGAAAAAGCGCGGTACAGCCATCGTGGCGCGGCCTTTCGCGCATTTCTATCGTGGTACAGCGCGGCCGACGATTAGAACCTTTAACCGCGGAGTACGCAGAGATCGCAGAGAAGTTCCAAGCACGGCCACTTGTGCGCAGATGACGCCGCACGTTGCCGTCAACCGCCGTTTTTTTCTCTGCGCGCTCCGCGATCTCCGCGGTTAGTGGCTCAACCTCGCCTGTTCAGGCTCGCCTGTTCAGGCTCTCCTGTTCAGGCTCTCCTTGACTTCCCTTCCCGCGCAAAACGATAATTGCTAGTTTGCACTTCGGACCACGTCAGGAGCCGTTATCGTGGCGTCAACTGCCAATCCCGTCGCTCCAGTTTCAGCTCCAAAGATCAAAGCGGGCGTCGCTCCCTTGCGCGCTGGCGAGGGAACTTCGTTCCTGCTGCGCCGTCTGCACTCTCTTAGCGGCGTCGTACCCATCGGAGCCTTTCTTCTCGAACACTTCATCTCGAACTTCGAGGCCTTCAGAGGCTCTCAGGCCTACGGCGATCAGGTCAAGTTTCTGAACAGCCTGCCCTTCGTTTTTCTGCTGGAGCTGTTCTTCATCTGGATTCCGATTCTCTACCACGGCCTCTATGGCGTCTATATCTGGTATCAGGGAGACACCAACGTCGCGGATTATCCGTGGACTGGGAACTGGCTCTACACCTCGCAGCGCTGGACCGGCATCATCGCGCTCATCTACATGGTGCAGCACACTTATTACCTGCGCTTCACCGGCGTGCACCTGCCGACGAACCCCTATCAGTCGTTTGCTAAAGTTCAGCACGAGTTTCAGAATCCGTGGATGATTGCCTTCTACGCGGTCGGCATCATCGCCGCTTCCTGGCATTTCAGCTACGGCCTTTGGCTGTTTGCCGCGAAGTGGGGGATTACGACTGGCGAAAAGGCGCGGCGCCGCTTGGGCTATCTCTGCCTCGCGCTCGCCCTCGGCCTGGTTTCAATCGGAGCGGCCAGTATGTACGGATTTCTGAGGGTGCCCTATCAGCCTCCCGATTCGAATGCTTCAGAAAGTATCGTAATGCGATAGGGAGATTTTGCGAGACGCTTCTGGGAGGGGCACGGCTTCAGCCGTGCCACCCGGAGCCAATAATGACGCGGGCTTTAGCCCCTGAGGGCCCGGCAGATCGGATTCATACAGCATGGCAGCAACTCCGAAAATCATCGTAGTGGGCGGAGGTCTGGCAGGCCTCGCCGCCGTTATCAAGATCGCCGAGATGGGCGGTGAAGTTGACCTGTTCTCGATTGTCCCGGTAAAGCGCTCGCACTCCGTGTGCGCGCAGGGAGGCATCAACGCCGCCAAGAACCTGAAGGGCGAAGGCGATTCCACCTGGATACACTTCGACGACACCATCTACGGTGGCGACTTTCTGGCCAACCAACCGCCGGTCAAGGCCATGTGCGAGGCTGCTCCGGGCATCATCGATTTGCTCGACCGCATGGGCGTTCCGTTTAATCGCACTCCCGAAGGATTGCTTGATTTCCGGCGCTTCGGAGGCACGCTCTACAACCGCACTGCCTTCGCCGGAGCTACGACCGGCCAGCAACTTCTCTACGCGCTTGACGAGCAGGTCCGCCGCTACGAGTCCGAAGGCAAGGTGAAGAAGTACGAGCACTGGGAGTTTCTCTCCGCAGTGATGGACGGAAACCGCGTTTGCCGCGGCATCTGTGCGATGGATTTGCGGACGATGGAAGTGCGCACTTTCCCTGCCGACGCGATCATCATTGCGACTGGCGGCGTTGGCGCCATTTTCGGCAAGTCCACTAATTCTGTGGTGTGCACGGGATCGGCGCAGTCCGCGCTCTATCAGCAGGGTTGCTACTACGCCAACGGCGAGTTCATTCAAGTACATCCCACCTGCATTCCCGGCGAAGATAAGCTGCGCCTGATGTCGGAGTCGGCGCGTGGCGAAGGGGGACGCGTCTGGGTTCCGAGGACTCTGAACGACAAACGCGATCCGAAATCAATTCCCGAGAAAGAGCGTTGGTATTTTCTCGAAGAGTGGTATCCGAAATACGGCAACCTGGTGCCGCGCGACGTGGCCACGCGCGCGATTTTCAAAGTCGTGTACGAGTACAACCTTGGCATCGACGGCAAGCCGATGGTTTATCTCGACCTCACCCACATCGACCGCAAGACGCTCGACCGCAAGCTGGAAGGCATCCTCGAAATCTACGAGAAGTTTGTCGGCGACGATCCGCGCGACGTGCCCATGAAGATCTTCCCGGGCATGCACTACACCATGGGCGGACTGTGGGTCGATTACAAGCAAGCCACGAACATCCCCGGCATTTTCGCGGCTGGCGAGGCGGAATACCAATACCATGGCGCGAACCGACTGGGCGCGAATTCGCTGGTGTCTTGCATTTTTGGAGGCTTTGTCTCCGGGCCGAATGCCGTGCAGTACGCTAAGAACCTGCAGGCTGCGCCCGGCAACGGGCATTTTGAGGCAGAGCGAAAGCGGCAGCAGGACATCAACGCCATGCTGATGAAAGCCGACGGCAGCGAAAATCCGTTCCTGATTTGGCGCGAATTGGGCGCGCTGATGACCGAGAACTGCACCGTCATCCGTTACAACAAGAAGTGTGAGGCAGCGGACGCCAAGCTGGTCGACCTGCTCAATCGCTTCCAGAAGATCAACTTGAGCGACCGCTCGCAGTGGGCGAATACGACCATCGCTTTCGCGCGCCAGCTTTACAACATGTTGCAGTTGTCGCGAGTGATCGCGCAGGGAGCGGCCATGCGTGACGAGTCTCGCGGCTCGCACTACAAGCCCGATTTCCCCGACCGCGACGACAAGAACTGGATGAAGACCACGAAAGCAACCTTCGCGCCCGATTTGGACGAGCCGAAATTTGAGTTCGAGCCGGTGGATGCGAGTCTGATTCCGCCGCGGCCGAGGAAGTACTGATGGTGACAAAGTTGTCCGAAGGGGTAAATATGTTTGAACCAATAGGAACTGCTCCTCGAAAATGGGCGCTTCCCTTGATGTGGGCTTTGCTCTCAGCTCTTTGGCTCGCGTTCGGCGTACGTTGGTCAGAACACGGACTTTTTCATCGCAACTGGATAGTTGCAGCGGCGTGGGGACTCATGTTGTTGCTTTCGCTTTACAACCTCTACCGAGCGTTTCAGCGGGTCAAATGATGCGGCCCGCGTGTCGTCGTTACGAACCGGGAAGGGCACGAGTTCCACTCGTGACGATTGGAGCCTTCCCCAAGACTGCGGCTTCAGCCGCTGGGGGCCAGGGATCGAGCTTGAGTCCGGGGAAGGCGGAGACTTAAAGAGAGCAGCGGGTCCAAGCTAAGAACTAAAGGCTAAAAGCTAAATGGCAAACAACAAAACCGTAATCCTAAAGATCAAACGCCAACTCACCCCCGACGCCAAACCGTCGTGGGAGGAGTTCGAGATTCCTTACAAGCCGAATATGAACATCACTTCGGCGCTGATGGAGATCGCGGCCAACCCCGTCACCCGCGACGGCAAGCAGACCACGCCCATCACTTACGACTCGAATTGTCTCGAAGAGGTCTGCGGCTCCTGCGCCATGCTGATCAACGGACGCGCCCGCATGGCCTGCTCCGCCTTGCTCGACCACCTCGATCAGCCGATCAAGCTCGAGCCGTTCTCGAAATTCCCCGTCATACGTGACCTGTCGGTGGATCGCAGCGTGCTCTTCGAGAACTTGAAGAAGGTTAGTGCCTGGATTCCCATCGACGGAACTTACGACCTCGGCTCGGGCCCGCGCATGAGCGCCGAGGACCAGGAAAAAGCCTATCCGCTCTCGCGCTGCATTTCGTGCTGCTGCTGCATGGAAGCCTGTCCGCAGTTCAACGACGACACTGGATTTGTCGGCGCGGCCACTATCTCGCAAGTGCGCCTGTTCAACACGCATCCCACCGGCGCGGCCCTGAAGCGCGAGCGGCTCTCGGCGCTTATGGGCGATGGCGGCATCCAGGAATGCGGCTACGCGCAAAACTGCGTGGAGATTTGTCCGAAGGACATCCCGCTGACCACGTCGATTGCCGAAGTCGGGGGCCAAGTTATGAAGCAGGCGCTCGGCGACTTGCTGCGCAAATGACCGCGGTTTGCTGTTCTCGCCGCTCGCCCCTAAAGGGGCGATTGATTTCGACTTACTTGCGGTATCGCTAAAGCGCTACCCTGATACGAAACGGAAGTTCCTCCGCAAGCTGTCCGGCGAAGCCCTGCTACGAAGCTCGACTCTTTCCCCGATCTGTTAGAACGCAACTTCGCCATCGCCCAAAACGGCGCTTTTCCAACATTGGCACCCGAAAGCAACAAACTGCCCGTTGGTAACCATCGTGAACTCCCTTAAGTAAGGGGGTTTAGACCGAATTGCTTCACAAATCTGTTCACCTGTGGTTTACAATCGTTCTTCCTCTCGGCAGATAGGCACTTTTCCACCGCCTCCGAGGGGCGCTGCAAATGGGCAAGATGTGATCGCAATGGCGCGAAGTTTCACAGCTGCGAGAGTCCTAACCCGATGCCTGACGGGCTCGAAGCCGCTGGCTGCGCCGGTGGTTGGGCTGATCGTGCTTGCGATTTTCGTTACGGTAGGCGCTTCCGGGACCGCTTTCGCGCTGCATCGCGTCGACCCTCATCGTCACCACCGCATTCTGCGCGCGCTCCGCTTCCGTGGCCTTCGCGGCCTGCTCTGGAACCCGATGTTCCGTCCGACGCACGATTCCCTGGTCCGGCAAAACGAAGAAATCAACCGCCTCGAACTGCCGCGCATTCAGGACGATGCTCAACTGGAGGCGCTCAAGGCCTCGGGCGAACTGGTGCCCATCGAGGCAAGCGAATCTCTGAAGATTGAGCCCAGTCTCGATCCCTCACGCCGCTATTGCCGTCCCTGGACACGCGATTTCGTCACCGACCTTTCCGAGGTTTATTACCGGCAGTTCCACGCACAAATCCAGTTGAACTCCGCCGTCCGTACGGTCAAGGTGCAGAAGAAGCTGCGCCGCCGCAATCGCAACGCGGCGCCGGCGGAAGGCGAGACGGCCTCTTCTCATCTTGCCGGTATCACGGTCGATCTGCAGCGCCGGGGCATGACGATCGAGCAGATGCGCTTCGTTGAGCACTACCTGTTCTATTTGAATGCGCTCGGTCTGGTCGAACCCGAAGAGGAGCGGCGCCACTGGTGCTTCCACGTGATGGTTTCCGATCGCTACAACGACTGGCGCCAGACGCAGACGATTTTTCCGCATCCGCCGGTGGAAGAACCGATCACCGCGCCGGGCACGGTCACGGTTACTGCCGCGGCCGCTGCGGCAAGCGCCTCCAACTGAGCCTCGATCCAGACTTCGCCTCGGCTACAATCTCCGCAGCATGATTGTTCTTATGGCCGGTCTCCCGGGAACCGGCAAGACCACGCTCGCACGCGAACTGGCCCGCCGCACACAGGGCGCGCTCCTCGGCAAAGACGAGATCCGTGCTGCCTTGTTCTCGCCGGCAGATATCGAATACTCCGTCGAGCAAGACGACTTCGTGATGGAGGTGATGCTCGACGCGGCTCGCTTCCTGCTGCAAAATGCTCCCACTCGCAAGATCTTCCTCGACGGCCGCACTTTCTCGCGACGCTACCAGATCGACCGCGTTCTCGCCTTCGCCCGCGAACTCGCTCAGCCCTTTGCGATCGTCGAGTGCACCTGTTCCGATGAATCCGCTCGCCGGCGTCTCGACCTGGAACCCAACTCCTCGCATCCCGCGCACAATCGAACCTTCGCGCTCTACCTCGAAGTTAAGGCCCACTTCGAACCGATCACTTATCCCAAGACGACTATCTCTACCGACCAAGCGCTTGCGCAGTGCATCGAGCAGGCGCTCGCCGCAGTAACTGCGGGATGACTGATTCGATCGCAGCTCGCAGCCTTTTCGCATCGTATAGAATCCTCTTCATCATGAACAAGATCATTTCCGCGGTCGCAATCGCAATCGCGTTAGCCTGTTTCGTCTCCGTACATGCGCAAACAATCAGCGAGAAAGCCCGCGAGATCCAGAACTCCGCCATCGTCATCGACACACACGCCGATACTCCGCAGCGCTTCCTCGACGAAAACTACGACATCGGATCGACCGATCCAAAAGACACCGGCCACATCAGCCTGGACAAGGCTAAGGCGGGAAACCTGGGGGCCGAGTTCTTTTCCATCTGGGTCGAGCCGGAAACCAACCAGGGCCACTTTGCTCGCCACACGCTCGATCTCATCGATTCGGTGTACGAGCAGGCCGCCCGCCATCCCGACCGCATGATGATGGCCTTCAGCGTGGACGACATCGAGCGCGCTCATCGCGAGCACAAGCTCGCCGCCCTGCTCGGCATTGAAGGCGGACACTCCATCGAGAACGACGTCCGCCTGCTGCGCGATTTCTACCGCCTTGGGGTTCGTTACATGACCCTGAGCTGGTCGAACACCAACGAGTGGGCGGACTCTTCCGGCGACATCAACAATCCCAAAGTCGAGCACCACAACGGACTCACCGATGGCGGCAAGCAGATCGTCCTAGAGATGAACCGGCTCGGCATGCTGGTCGATATCTCGCACGTTGCCGACAAGACGTTTTACGATGCTATCGCCGTCAGCAAAGCGCCGCTCATTGCCTCGCACTCTTCGGCGCGCGCGCTCACCAATCATCCACGCAACATGACCGACGACATGCTGCGCGCCGTCGCCAGGAATGGCGGCGTAGTCCAGGTGAATTTCTACAACGCCTTCATCGACGAGAACTATCGCAAGGCCGCTGAAGCGCAAGCGAAGGATCGCGACGCCGCCGTCAAGGCCTACACCGACCAACTTAAGGCTGCTGGAAAAACCGTTACCTATCTTGACTCCGACCGCATCGAGCGCGAGTGGGCGGCCAAAATTCCGCGCCCTCCGTTGAGCTCGCTGATCGATCACATCGACCACATCGCTAAGGTTGCTGGCATCGATCACGTCGGGCTGGGCTCGGATTTTGACGGCGTCAGCGGCGCCACTCCGGCAGGCATCGACTCCGCCGCCGACCTGCCAAAGATTACGCAAGCCCTGCTCGACCGCGGCTACAGCGCCGATGACATCCGCAAGATTCTCGGCGGCAACCTGCTTCGCGTGTTCGGCGAGGCGGAACGCGTTAGCCGCGAGATGCAAGCCGGTAAATGAATGGTGGAGCGACGGGCGTCTCACACGTTCCCCGGGCGCCTGTAGCATCGCGGCCGGGCGGGGACGCCCGGCTCTCCATCAGCAAGCTAGGATCGACTGTCGTACAATCAGAGATTGCCAAAACACTCATAAGGAGCATCCATGCGAACTCTACTGCATACGCTTGTCCTGATCATCTCTTTGTCCCTGCTCGCCGCGGCACAGACAGCCGCGCCCACTACCACCACCGAGCCCACCGCAATCATTCACACCACGGCTGGCGACCTGCACTGCACGCTGTTTCCGAAGGTGGCCCCGATCGGCGTCGAGAATTTCATCGGACTGGCCGAGGGCACCAAGGACTGGACCAACCCCGCCAGCCACGCAAAAAAACATGGCGTTCCGCTTTACGACGGCACTATCTTTCACCGCGTAATTCCCGGTTTTATGATTCAGGGGGGCGATCCTGCCGGAAACGGCGCCGGCGATCCGGGCTACGCATTCAAGAATGAGACTTCGTCCACCGTCAAATTCGATCGCCCCGGACGTCTCGCCTATGCCAACGCCGGACCGAATACCAACGGCTCGCAGTTTTTCATTACTGAGGACATTGCCCACAGCGCGCACTTGAGTGGCGGCTACACGATTTTCGGCCAATGCGACGCGGCCGCGGTGGAGTTGGTCAAGACGATCGCCCGCATGACGCGCGATCCGAGCAATGACCGGCCGTTCCATCCGGTCAAGATCACGCACATCGAAATCCATCGCGCGCAGTAGAGACGCAGCCTGCCGCGTTTGAGACGGGGCACGCCCCGCTCAACAGCGAGAATGAGAAAGTTCACTTAAGAATTCGAGGAGACTATGACCCGCACACCCGGAACCTATGCCGTGTTCGAGACCAGCGAGGGCACCATCGTTTGCCGCTTGTTTGAGAAGGACGCCCCCAAGACGGTCGCCAATTTTGTCGAACTCACCGAAGGCAAGCGCGAGTGGACGCATCCCACCACGCGCAAGAAGACCACCGATCCCCTCTACCATGGGACGGTTTTTCATCGGGTGATTCCCGACTTCATGATCCAGGGCGGCGACCCGCTGGGCACCGGTTTCGGCGGTCCCGGCTACCAGTTCGAAGACGAAACCAAAGGTTCGCCGCATCGTTTCGACAAGGCGGGAAAGCTGGCCATGGCCAATGCCGGACCCAACACCAACGGATCACAGTTTTTTATCACGGTCGGCAACACCGACTGGCTCACCGGCAAACACACGATTTTCGGCGAGGTCGTCGAGGGATACGAAGTCGTGGAGAAAATCTCGAAAGCCCCTCGCAACCGGAAGGACCGTCCCCACAAGGATGTAGTGGTGAAGTCGGTAAAGATCGAACGCTAACACTGCGGTGCGATTCAGTGGAGCGACGGGCGTCTCGCCCGTCCTGATCGCGGTCGAAGGGACCGGGCGTTGACGCCCGGCCCTCCACCGGCAATGTTCTTTATAATGATTCGGGTCCTTCCCAGCCCATGGAGGCAAGCGTCATGACGTCGTTCAACGGAGTCGCTGTCCCATCGAACGGGCAGAAGATTGAATACAGCAACGGCAAGTACCGCGTTCCCGATCGCCCGATCGTCCCTTTCATTGAAGGCGACGGCACGGGGCGCGACATTTGGAAGGCCTCCGTGCGTGTGTTCGATGCTGCCGTCGAAAAGGCTTACCACGGTAAGCGCTCCGTGGCCTGGTACGAAGTTTTTGCCGGCGAGAAAGCCAAGGCTCGCTTTAAGAACTGGCTCCCGGACGACACCGTCAGCGCCATCCGCGAATTTCGCGTCGCCATCAAGGGCCCGCTGACTACGCCCGTCGGAGGCGGCATCCGCTCGCTCAACGTCGCCCTGCGTCAGACCCTCGATCTCTACTCCTGCGTGCGACCTGTAAAGTACTACGCCGGAGTGCCGTCGCCGGTGAAGCATCCCGAGCGCATGAACATCGTCATCTTCCGCGAAAACACAGAAGACGTTTATATCGGCATCGAATGGGAAGAAGGCACGGCCGATTGCGCGCGGCTGATTGAATTCCTCAACAAAGACATGCTGAAGGGCGGCAAGAAACAGATCCGCCTCGATTCCGGCGTGGGCATCAAACCGATTTCCGTGACCGGAACCAAGCGCCTGGTGCGCATGGCCATCCAGCATGCCCTCGAACACAAGAACAAATCGGTCACTCTGGTCCACAAAGGCAACATCCAGAAATTCACCGAAGGCGCGTTCCGCAAGTGGGGATATGAGCTCGCTACCGAGGAGTTCCGCGACAAGGTTGTCACCGAGCGCGAAAGTTGGATACTCGACAACAAGGACAAGAAGCACGGCATCACGGTCGAAGAAAACGCAAACCTCATTGAACCCGGCTTGGAGTTTGCCCAGGAGGACTTCCGGCAGGGTATCTACAAAGAAGTGAAAGACTGTCTCGATTCGATTTATGTTACGCATGGCAAAGGCGTGTGGAAGAAGAAGCTGATGATCAACGACCGCATCGCCGACTCCATCTTTCAGCAGGTGGTAACGCGGGCCGATGAATACAGCGTTCTGGCCACACCCAACCTTAACGGCGACTACATTTCCGATGCCTGCGCAGCGCAGGTTGGCGGGCTCGGTATCGCTCCGGGAGCGAACATCGGCGACGGTTACGCCATCTTCGAAGCTACGCACGGCACCGCTCCTAAGTACGCCGACAAGGACGTCATCAATCCCGGCTCAGTTATTCTTTCGGGTGTTATGATGTTTCGCTTCCTGGGATGGACCGAAGCCGCCGATCTGATAGAGCAGAGCCTGGAGCGAACCATCCTACAGAAGAAGGTCACTTACGATTTCGAGCGCCTGATGGAGGGCGCCACTAAAGTGAAGACCAGCGAGTTTGCCAACTGCATGATCGAGAATATGAGTGTCGCAGTGGCAGCGGACTGAGTGTCGAAATGCGGTTTGGCTAGTGGAGCGACGGGAGACGCGGCGAGACGCGTCTCTACGGAAAAGTTGCTGGGCATCGAGAAAGGAACATTATGCGCCATAAAGTTACAATCGTCGGTTCCGGAAACGTGGGCGCCACGGCCGCTCATTGGATCGCGTCGAAAGAACTGGCCGATGTCGTCCTCATCGATATCGTGGAAGGCGTCCCGCAGGGAAAGGGTCTGGATCTGCTGGAGGCGATGCCGATTGAGAAGCGCGATTCCACCATCCTCGGTACGAACGACTACGCCGACACCGCCAACTCGGACATAGTCGTCATCACCGCGGGCATTCCACGCAAGCCGGGGATGAGCCGCGATGACCTGTTGAATACCAACCATAAAATCATGAACGACGTGGTCGGCAAGATCGTGCAGCACTCGCCGAACTGCGTTCTGATCATCGTCTCCAATCCCCTCGACGCCATGGCCCAGACCGCCTACAAGATGAGCGGTTTCCCGCGCGAACGCGTGATCGGCATGGCCGGCGTGCTCGACTCCGCCCGCTTCCGCGCGTTTATCGCCCAGGAACTCAAGGTCAGCGTCGAGAACGTAACCGCGTTCGTCCTCGGTGGGCACGGCGACACCATGGTACCGCTGCCGCGCTATTCGACCGTTGCCGGCATTCCCATCACCGAACTGATGGACCAAGCTACGCTCGATCGCATCGTGCAGCGCACCCGCGACGGAGGCGCCGAGATCGTTAAACATCTCAAGACTGGATCGGCTTACTACGCGCCGTCGGCAGCCGCCACCGAGATGGTCGAGGCTATTCTTAAAGACAAGAAAAAGATTCTCCCCTGCGCCGCTTACCTCAACGGAGAGTATGGTATTCACGGCCTGTTTGTCGGCGTGCCGGTGAAACTGGGCGCCAAGGGGATCGAGCAGATTATTGAGATCAAACTCACACCGGAAGAGAAAGCGGCCCTCGACAAGAGCGCCGCGGCCGTGAAAGAACTGGTCGCGGTCATCAACGTCTAGTGGCGAAACGCTAGGCAGACGCGCACGGCTTAAGGACCGAGTGCCGCAAGGCGTGCAGGTTCAAGTCCTGTTCCGGGCGCCAGACCTATCGAGAACAGGGCGTTTACACAATCCCGGAGGCCCAATGGTCCGAGTCCTTCTCATCATCGGCTTGCTATTGCCCCTGCCCTCAGTCGCACAGGGTGTCCCAAAAGATGACGTTCTGCAGGCCGCTTCCGACATTCAAAAAGCCGTTGAAGGTACTGACCAGTTGCGGCTACGGGTTAACCGTTATTGTCACGTCACGATTACTCATGAGCCCGAGGAGGCGCTCCTTAAAGTGATCTCCGCGCACGTCCTGAACCAAAAATACAATATTCTGGCATCAGATATGCTTTACGTTATCCGCGCAAGCGTCTTAACTGAGGAACAATTAATGCTGTGGTCTAATGACTGCAGTCAAAACGGAGATACTGAAGCCCATCATCTCGCGACTCAGCTCATTGATTCTCATCTGTCTCTGCACAGGGTCAATGGACGATTCTGGGATTTGCTCGCGAAACAAATTGATGCCGAGGAACGAAGCAGACTTCGCGAACAATAGCATTCGGGCATCAGACCAAACGACGAGTTCACGGTTGACCAGATTTATATCCAAGCGATTGACAAGATGGTGTGGGTCACGGGTGAACTGCTCGCGGCTAAGATGCTAAAGAAGTAGGGTTGTCCTTGGCGCATTTCTCGCAATAAGACTTGTACTCTTTCAAGAACGCTTCGATAGCCGCACCCACCTTGATTGCTTCGGGAGATTCCAGATTGGGCATGTCCTTCCACTCGCTCTTAGCTTTAGTCAGGTCTTGTGCTCTCTTCACAAGAGCCGGGAACTTTTCATGGAGCCTTGGCTCAAGTACGACTTCTGCCAGTTCGTAAACGTTTATCCGTACTTCGAGGTTTATCATGAACCTGAGGATAGCACCACAGAACCCATCGGCAAATCGGCAATCGATCACCCGCTAACGCAAAGTCTCAATAAGCCTGACCGCAGCTCGAAGCCAATTTCGCATTTGCCGATCAGGCCATCCTCGTTATAGTGTGTTGACGACCCCAAGATGGACTTCGATCAGCTCGAAATTTTTCTCGAAGTGGCGCGGCTCTCCAGCTTCTCGCGCGCGGCGGAGAAGCGTTTTCGCACTCAGCCCGCCATCTCCTCCCAGATTCGCGCGCTGGAAGAAGAAGTGGGCGCTCGCCTGCTCGACCGCTCCGGAGGCCGGGTCTCGCTCACCGCCTCCGGCAAATTGTTTTTCAAGTATGCCGAGGAGACGCTGGAGCGGCGCAAGACCATCCTCACCGAGATTGCCGAGACCGAGCGCGTGCCTCGCGGCGAAATTGTTGTGGGAGCGAACGAAGGCACCTGCCTGCACATTCTGCCGGAGGTGTTTGCCCAATTCAAACGCGACTATCCGAGCGTTGCCGTCAGCATCAAGCGCTCCGATTACGCCAAGATTCTCGAGTCGATTCTCGAAAATGTGGTTGACTTTGGCGTGGTCTCGCTGCCTGTGACCGACAACCGGCTCGAAGCGCAGATGATCCATCGCGACGAACTCGTCGTGATCACGGCCCCGCATCATCCGCTCGCGGCCAAGAAGAGCGTCACCGTGACTGAGGTTTCGGCCTATCCGCTCGTCCTACCCAAAATGGGCCACACCCGCGACGCGCTCGATGCGCTGTTTTACGACCATCACTTGAAACCGAACCTGGCCATGGAACTCGATTCGAGCGAACTGCTGAAACGCTTTGTGGCTGCGGATGTCGGCGTGGGATTTATCGCGCGGTCGAATATCGAGGAGGATATCCTTGCCAAGGCGCTGGTTGCGATCACGCTCGCCGGCGCGCAAATCCGGCGCGACCTCGCGCTCGTGTTCCGCAAAGATAAATCGCTCAGCCGCGCCGCCAAAGCCTTCATGGACATCGCGCTGAAGCAAAAGAATTTTTCGACGTCCCTGGCCGGGGCTGGGAAGCGATCGAAATGAACCGGGTCGCGCGTTTCGCTCTCTGCTTGTCCCTGCTTTTCTCGGCTGCCGTGGCCCAGAAGCACCCCGGCAGCGGCAAAGCTTCCTCAGTAAACGCCTACAAGCTGATTGCGGTGAAGGTCACGGGAACGGAGCGCTACACCGACAAAGAGATTCTTGCCGCGAGCGGCCTGCAGATCGGCCAGGACGCCGCCGATGGCGATTTCAAAGAGGCGGTGCAGCGCCTCGGTAATTCCGGCCTGTTCAGCAACGCTGTCTATTCATACTCCTCTTCCAGTGCGGGAACAAAACTCGAACTGCAACTCGCCGATACCGACAAGAGTAAGCTGGTCCCCGCGTACTTCGAAAATTTCGTCTGGTTCACCGACGATGAACTGCGGACCGCGCTGCAAAGCCGCGTTCCACTGTTCAAGCAGTTGCTGCCGATTGCAGGCAATCTTCCCGACCGGGTTTCCGAGGCACTGCAGGCCGTCCTCACCGAAAGACAATTTCCAGGGAGAGTAGATTACCTGCGCCATGCAGAAGAATCGAGCGACACCCTGACTGCGATCGACTATCGCGTAGAAGAAGTCAGCATCCGGATTCGCAGCGTCGAATTCCCCGGAGCTTCGCCGGAACAAACGGCTCTGCTGACAACTGCCGCACGCCAGCTCACGGGAGCGGAGTATGGGCGCGCGTCTCTCGCCGCGGTCGCAAGGTTGGACCTCCTGCCGGTATACCTGCAGCGCGGATATTTGAAGGCAGCGTTTGGGCCGGCGGATGGGCGCGTGGTGCCGCAATCCTCTGCCGCGGCGGATGCGCAAGGTCCCGCCGAACTTCAGGTGGACGCGATCATACCGGTAACGCCGGGCAAGATGTATTCCACCTCCGGCGTCCACTGGAAGGGCAACTCTGCAATCGCTACCGCTGAAGTCACGCCGCTCATCCACATGCCGGCTGGCCAGCCCGCCGACGCGGTGCGTCTTCTTCGCGACCTCGACAGTGTGGACAAGCTTTACCGGAGCCGCGGGTACATGACGGTCCGAATCAAGCCCGACGCCCAGTTCGACGACGAGAAAAGCACTGTGCATTACGACCTGAACGTCGTCGAAGGCGACCTCTACAAGATGGGCGAGTTGGAGATAGCGGGGCTCGACACACAGGCCCGAGCTCGGATGCAGGGGGCGTGGACTCTGCGCGAAGGTCAGCCCTACAACGCCGACTATCCCAAGAGATTTCTGGACGATACCGGCCAGCTCCTTCCCCGCGGCGTGCGGTGGGACATCAGCGTTCATGAGTCGTTGGACGCGAAGGACAAGACCGTGGACGTGGAGATCCGCTTCAAACAGCAGTAGCGTGAAAATGCCGGGTTGTAAAGGATAAATGTTCTGCAACCCGCCTGGTTGCATGAGAATCTTTATATGACATCATGATAGTGGGATCATGATCGCGGGATCGTGGAGGGCCACTTGATTCATCACCTGAACTATCACTCTGTTCCACAGGAGACGAACGCATAATGAAACTGAATCGAATAGCGACTGCGGTTCTTGGAATACAGATGCTGGTTGGGCTAGCGGCAGTTCCAGCGCTCGCTGGCGGTAAGAGCCAGACCTTGACTGGCGAAGTGAGCGACGCCATGTGCGGGGCGAAACATGAGATGGCCGGCAAAGCCGCGGATTGCACGCGCGCTTGCATCAAGCATGGTTCAAAATACGCGCTCGTGGTCGGCGACAAAGTTTACACTCTGGAAACCTCAGATAAGGCTGCGCTCGACCAGCTCAACGGTCTGGCTGGAGCGAAGGCAAAAGTGACCGGAGACGTGGATGGCACGACGATCACGGTAAAGTCGGTGGCCGCTGGATCGTGAGGCAATCGGGTCATCTCACCATCGGGTCATCGGGTGATCGAAAAGCAAGTAGCAACTTGTTTTTCGATGACCAGATGACCCGATCACCCGATTTGTTTTAATTCTGGTTCGGATTATCATCCCGGCGCTTCAGCGTCGGACGATCGTCGTCGCTGCTGGTGGTGTCCGTGCCGCCGGTCTTGTCGCTGGTTGAAGCGCGGCGCAGGCTGGGCTTGTTCGCATCCTTCTCTTCGATGACCTTGTGCCGGTTCTCGATGGTGGCCAGCCGCGATTTCACGTCGTCAAACTCCGACGTGGAAACGATGTATTGCGGCCTCGCCGGAAGAATGGTCGCGATTTCCTTTTGCGATGCCTCAATGCGGTCGGGCGTCTGCGGGTGCGAGGCGAAAGCCTTGGCGATCGTGCCCGGCTTCTTCTTCTCTTTCGCCTGAATCTTTTCGAAGAAGCTGATGAAGGCCTGCGGATCGTATCCCGTCTTATACATGTACTGCAGGCCGAGGTAATCCGCTTCGGCTTCGAAATTGCGCTGGAACTTCATGAAGGTAAGCGGCAAGCCCAGGCCGGCGGCTTCGTAGATGCCGTAGCCTATGCCACCCCCAACGAAAATCAGAGGAAGCGTGCCGAGTTGCGCCCAATTGGCTCGCGTCATCTGACGCATCCCGTGGCGGGCGCAAACGTGCGAAATCTCATGCGCCATTACGCCAGCGAGTTCGGCCTCTTAGTCCGCCGCCAGAATCAGGCCCGAGTTCACGTAGAAAAACCCGCCGGGGAGCGCGAACGCGTTCACTTCGTCGGAGTCGATGACCTTAATCGTGAACGGAACCTGCGCGTCGGAATTGCGCACCAGATTCTGGCCGATGCGATTGACGTACTCGTTCACCACCGGGTCCTGAACCAGCTTCACGCTTTGCTCGACTTGCATCGAATATTGCTTGCCCATCCGAATTTCGGTTTCGAGCGAATACCAGTCGCCCAAGCCGCGCTTGCCGATGTTGCGGTTGCCGATAGCGTCCACATCGTCCTCACCGCCGGTGTGCTTGACCTTGCTGTCGGGCGGCTCCTGGATGGGAGGCGGGCCGCTGGGCGCGGCATCGGTACTGCTCGACGAAGCGTCCGCGGGCGGCGCCGGCGTTGCCGAGGAATCCTGCGGCGGAGTTGGCGTGGTTGAGCCTGCAGTCGGTGCGGTCGACGGCTGCGCACTTGGCGGCTGCGGCTGGGCGCTCGGCGGCTGCGCCGTCTGATCTTTTGGAGTTGGGGTTTGCGGTTGTGAAGCTTGCGGCTGCGCGTTTGGAGGCTGCGAAGTTTGATCCTGCGCCAGCGCGGGCAGCGCCAAAAGCGCCAGTAAACTCAGGGAGATCAGCAATTTGCGGTACGACATTTGGATACCCCGTGGAAACCCGGTCGGTTGACAGCATTATACTCCCGATAGCAAGTCGGTGTGAGCGGAGTTTCCCACCTTGTTTGACGCAGACTTGCGCTGGAAAGTTACCCGTTATTTTCCGGGGAGCGTTCCGGCTGGAGATTTGTTTCGGAATCGGCTGCGCGAACTGGCATCCGGAAAAAACTGGCGGCTGCGGAGCTGGAATGCTCTAGCTGCGGCTTTACATTCGTTGCTATTCCGCTGGTGTTAACGTTCTGGTTACTAACCCGTTAGTATCGGGTACCCCCCCTCCCCCCTATCTATTGGAATCATAGAGTTAGCGGGAAATTCCCGCCAGATCTTTGAGTTTAAAGGACTTGCGGGTAAAGTCTTCCAAAATCAATGACTTAGGTTGATAAAGAGCGCTGAAAATGGCTTTGGGGCAGCTTCTAGGGCCGTCTTGGGAGACCGGCACACTTTTTGCTGCCCCAATCAGGTCTCCATTATCGCGCTTGGCGGGTTCGATGTCTGTGATGCTTGGGCCGGGCTTTTGTGATGAAAAAAGCCGAAGGCTCCCCCCAAGAGAAGCCTGGACGGGCCGCCCGCCCAAAACTTAGTCGCCCTACCGCTTGTACGAGCGCTTTCTTCGATGTTTGTTCTCGCGCATTCTCAGCGCCGATCCCGCTACGCTTCGGACGCCCTTGGAGCGTGAGCGTATCAGCAGCCTTGAGGCCTTTCGAGCGACTTTCCTTGATGTGCGTGCGCACTGCATATAACCTCCCCCTATAAGTAAATCATGCCTGTCAAACGGAGGCAAAATGAAGTTTCCAAAGACGCGCTTAACGGTGCTCGCCATCGCTATTATGCTGGTAGGATGTGACTCATCAGGGCCGCGGACGCAGAGCACAACGCCGCTAGCAAAGCCGCACTATCAGCGGTTTTTGCCGATCTCACCCGAACCCCTCTTGACGGAGGGGATCCCTTGGCACGGATACTTTGCGCTAGATACAAAGACAGGCACATTGTGCAGCACAATCAAGGGCAGGGCTTTTAAGGGTGCGGCAGAATGGGCTAATGACGTTCCAAGTTGCGAACAGCTTCTTGCAGCCAATCCCGAGTAGGACTATCTCGTGCCTATTTTTGGATGATTCTTGCAGAGATATTCAAGATCAGATTGCGCGCACTTTCCCCAGAATGATGGGGTTCGAACAAGTGCCCTTACACTCTTACGATACTTGTGAATCGGCCACAGCTCTTCTGGGTCATCCTTCCTGATTTTCCGCAATTCATAAGAAAGAAAATCAGCGGCTTGTAGCGGAGTCAATCCCTTCTGTACTAATTTTCCTTCGTGGTATTCGTCGTGGGGTGAGCGAAAAATCGGATCGCCTAGTCCCTCGCGTTCCATCAATTTTTGGAGAGTGCCAGCCTTCGGTGTCCCTTTGTCGAATACATAGGCGATTTTCCAACCTTCGCGACCGTTCTTCAATCCCCACTGATTGGCGTGTTTGACGCAGATGCGGCCCGCCAGAGCGTATGGACTTCCAACATATTCTCTGAATCGATATTTTCGATTAACTGCGTCAAACTCCTTATGTAGGATGACCGAACCGAAGCCGTAAAGCGCGTAAGAGTGGATAATGTCCGTTGCATCTCGGAGAAAATTATTCCGTGTCCCATGGCAGTCTTTCCACTTCTCAAAAATGCCCTTGAACTGGGCGCACTCTTTCATGCTGAAATGGGAAAGATCGTAATGGGCAAGCAGAAGCTTCCAGTCAACATCGAAGCGTTCCCACTTCGCCACGGTCGATACCCAACCACTGACAACAGTAAAGTCGTGATCGGCTCCTCCAGCGTCGTCAAAGTATCCAGTCAGGTCAGTCAGCATGACGAACACGTTTCCTGGATTGTAGTCTTTAAAGCCAAGTAGAATGAGCTCTATGATTCCAAAAGACCGGGGGAAGAGCCCCACCAGGACGAAAAAGAGCAGTGGTAATGTTTTTGCGGATCTCGGGCTCCCGCATCCTGAACAGGAACTCCTAAAGGCAAAGCTGACGCTTGAGATTTACCGTCTCGTCAAGAGGCGCGAGCTGACGCAAGCCGAGACCGGCAAAATTCTCGGCATCAAGCAGCCGCACGTCTCTTTGCTGATGCGCAACCGCTCGGGTAGTTTCTCGGTTGAGCGGCTTATGGATTTTCTTACCGCCCTGGGGCAGGACGTCGAGATTTCGGTGAGGCCGGCTCGCAAGGACCACGGCGAAGTGTCCGTCGTCGCGTAATCCGAGCGATGCAGGGGTCCTTCGACTGCTCCGGAACTTCACTTCGTGAAGTCCCGGCTCCGCTCAGGATGACAACTTGGAGAGGGCGAGTGGCGCGGTCGAAAAGCAGGTCCTTCGCTTCGCTCAGGATAACAATTTCAGATTGGATGGCTAACGTGGAATCCCACCCTTGCGCAAAGAACGCGCAAGGATGGGGCACCCGCTGATGACTTCTTACGTCCAGCGAAACCAGCGCAGGGCCAAGATGAACGAGACTCCTCCCCAGATGGCCAGGACTAGCAGGCGTCCGGATTGAGAAGCTAGCGTTGCGCCTTCCAGGATGGTCGCTCTTAGCGCGTCGTTTAGCGCGGTTAGTGGGAGAGCTTTGATGAAGGGGTGGGTGATCGCGGGGAACCTTTGGTAGGAGAAGAAGACTCCGGAGAAGATCCACATCGGCATCATTACCAGGTTGATCAGGCCGGAGACGCTTTCGATTTTTTGCGCTCGGCAGGCGGTTAGCAGGCCTACGCCTCCGAAGGCTACGGCTCCTAGCGATCCTAGGAGGACTACGGAGAGGATCGATCCCTGGACCGGCATGTGAAAGACCAGCACCCCGAAGCTTAGGAGCAAGCCTACTTCTATCACCATCAGGATCAGACGGCTGCTGGTTAGGGCTAGCAGGAAATCGCTGCGGCGCATGGGCGTG
>Ga0181515_1049046_pt1 | contig 23977 bp, 20 predicted proteins | sample PEATcosm2014_Bin_11_FD_127748 | JGI IMG/M metagenome (GOLD analysis project Ga0181515, IMG submission 127748) | Metatranscriptome of peatland microbial communities from MTU Mesocosm Facility, Houghton, MI, USA - PEATcosm2014_Bin23_30_metaT... | ecosystem: Environmental > Terrestrial > Soil >... | reverse complement strand
GCGTTATGCCGTGGGGATTGAAGCGCTTCCAGGAGACCCGTCAGATCCACTTCCTCACTTTCAGCTGTTATCACCGGCGGCCGCGGTTCACTAATGCGGGCGCTTGCGGCATGTTTGTGTCCGCGCTGGAGCGGGTTCGCGAGAATTACAGCCTTTGCGTTTACGGATACGTCGTCATGCCCGAACACGTTCACATCCTGGTGAACGAGCCGGAGAAGGGCACGCTGGCTCAAGCCATGCAATCTCTGAAGCAGGGCGTCGCGCGGAGACTGGCGCTGCGGGCTGCGGAGTCGTTCTGGCAGGCTCGTTACTACGATTTCAATGTCTGGAGCGAAAAGAAATTTGTGGAGAAGCTGCGCTACATTCATCGGAATCCAGTGAAGCGCGGATTGGTGGCGCGTCCTGAGGAGTGGCGGTGGAGCAGCTTTCGTCACTATGCAGTGGGCGAGGCGGGCGTGGTAGAGATCGAATCGCAGTGGACGGCGCGCAAGCGGGAGTGGGCTGGGTTTTTCCCCACTGTGAAGATACGCTCGCCGCAGAAAGGCCCCGCCCAAGCGGAGCTTGGACGGGCCACCCTCGGGAGTCGGGATGGGAGTTAGGGTGGGCCACCCGCCGTATGAAAGATCGTCATCCGTGATGTTCCGCTCCCGGGTCGCCGCTCGCCTCCGGGGCGGCCGCCTGGGGCGCTCGCTTCGCTATAGCTAGGTTGGCGGCCACAGACTTGATTTCGTCGGGTGGACAGATTACGAGGGAGATATTCTCTCTTAGTTCAGGCCTCGCAACCCCAGTCACTTGCGCGAATGTGGGCTCAATCAGTTCTCTGGGCCCGTAGAAGACAACGAAAATCCGCCCAACAACCCCGTTCGCCAGGTCGTTTAGAGCGAGCGTTATTCCTTTGCGAATCATTTCTTTGTCGTGGACTGGCGACCAGTCGATAATGCCGATCTTAATTCCGTCCTTTGTGAGAAAGATGCCGTCATACTTTTCGTCCCCAGCTGCGTCGATGTTTCCGGTGGCCATGCGGATCGCTTTCAAATCGTCGCGCATCGACAGTGCCTGCATAAATTGCGTGCTGAGGCGGCGATACTCAACTCTCTTTCGGTCGCGCTCATCATTTGAAGCACGGGCAGTTTCACCTATGAAGCGATCCGCCGCAAGCCGCGGTGACACTCCCTCTTCTCGCAGGGCCTGATATATGGACTTCCTAATTTGCTCTTCGAGGTTCGGCTCACCCTGTTTTTCTGTGGCAAGACGTGCGACCTTTTGCGAAATATCGCCTACACGACCGGATATAATGTCCTCAATGCGCTTTTCTGTTACTCCGGTTGATGACTCTATCCGTTGCAGGGCATCCGTTGTCTTTTGGAACACCTCATTCTGAAGTCTAATGCTCTCATCGGACCGTTGAGTGATTGCTTGCTCAGAAAAACGCCCTAGAGATATTGCGGCAATAGCAAGGAATATGGAAGCACCCGATAAGAGAACAGACAGCGTGAAATTTATGAGTTCTGGCGTCGAGAAAGTGAGCGGCTGCCCGGAATAGAAGTTTCGCGCGATTAAGTGGGTTACGAGCCCGAGCAGGTACGCGATCGCAAGCGCGCCAAGCAGTCGTAGCGAAACGCGGTACGGTCCTGAAGTTGTTATCTCGGAGCCTTTCTCGCCATTTTTCATCGCTCACTCGCGTTAACCCTACGTCTAATAACGGGCGATTATACGTCCTTTGGGCTGGGCAGGAATCTTATCCCGCTACCGCTGCGCTGTCCGCGACTAGAGTTTGTGGCCTGCACTTTTGTGTGGCATTTGCACCCCTGCGTCGATCGATTCGGACACCATCTCTACTACTACCAACCTCTCGTCTGCAGCATCTGGCTTTCATCCAGTGTAGACACTGCCAGCCCCTTCATAGCTCCCGCGAGATCCTCGCTGACTTCAAGTAACACTTTAGGGTCTTTGAAGTGCGTAGCCGCCTGCACAATCGCTTTCGCGCGCTTCTCGGCTTCTACGGGGTCGGCGAATTCGGTCGAGTTCTTCATGAAGATGCCGCTGCCTACGAAGACGGCTTCGGCTCCTAGCTGCATTACCAGGGAGGCGTCGGCTGGAGTGGCGATTCCTCCGGCGCTGAAATTGGGGACGGGGAGCTTGCCTTCTTTCGCTACCATTCTTATCAGCTCGTAGGGAGCTCCGTGCTCTTTGGCTTTGGCGTAGAGTTCTTCTTCGCCCAGGACGGTTAGAATTTTCATCTCCTGCACGATCTGGCGAATGTGGCGGACGGCGTGGACTACGTCTCCGGTGCCGGCTTCGCCTTTGGTGCGGATCATGGCTGCGCCTTCGGCGATACGGCGGAGGGCTTCTCCCAGGTTGCGCGCTCCGCAGACGAACGGGACGGTGAAGGCGTGCTTATCGACGTGGTGGGCTTCGTCGGCGGGCGTTAGGACTTCGGACTCGTCTATGTAATCTACGCCTAGCTCCTGCAAGATTTGCGCTTCGGCAAAATGGCCTATGCGGCACTTGGCCATGACCGGGATCGACACGGCCGCCATGATTTCGCGAATGATCTTGGGCGAGGCCATGCGCGCTACTCCGCCTTCGGCGCGGATTTGCGCCGGGACACGCTCCAGCGCCATGACAGCTACGGCTCCGGCTCGTTCGGCGATCTCGGCTTGCTTAGCGGTGGTGACGTCCATGATGACGCCGCCTTTTAGCATTTCAGCGAGGCCGGTCTTCAGGCGCAGGCTGGTAGTGTTGTGTCCGTTATTTTGCGACATGGGTTGACTCTCTTCCTGGTCTTCGTTCAATGTCTTCGCTTCAATTTTACAGCCCGTTTGCGATTCGCGGTACCTGGTTTGTCCGTATGGAGATTGTGTGGTGGCGGGGCTCGGCCCCGCCGGGACGGGGCGAAGCCCCGTCACCACACGAGCATTAGCGCTCCACAAATCTTGCGAACATCTTGTGCGGATCGATGGCGATGAATAAGCCTTGACTCCGCGCCAGCACTTCGCCTTTTTCGTTCAGGATCTCGGCCATGTTAATGTGCTTCCGGCCCGTCACCTTCACCTCGCGCGATTCCACGCGCAGTGGGTGTTTGAGCGGCACAGGCTTCAGGTAGTTCACGGTCATCTCGGAGGTCACCGCCACCACATGACGCAGTTTGTTCACCTTGCCCATGGCTTCATCGAGGATGGTCGCGATGATGCCGCCGTGGCTGTGTCCGGGCGGCCCGGTGTAGCGCTTGCCGAGCCGGAATCTACAGACGAAGCAGTCGCGCTCCTCGTCGTAGGTGAAGCGCAGCCCCATGCCGTCAGGGTTATCCTTGCCGCAGACGAAGCAGTGGTTCTTCTGCAGCTTCATGAAACGGGTGTCGTGCCCGGTTTCGTGCTTCTTGCCAGTCATCGAAATATTCTATCGCGACCTGGCATTGGAGCTGTGTATGATGTCGGGCGAAATATAGAGTGCCGCAAAGGAGGTCCAAATGTCTTCCACCGCCAAAACACTCGGCCCTTACTCCGTGCATCCGGGCGTTGCCCAGGTGCAGAAGTGGATTCAGGATCTGCCGGAGAAGACGGGGCGGTCGCTTGAAGAATGGATCGCGCTGACGAAGAAGTCCGGTCCTCCGACGGAGAAAGAGCGGCGCGAATGGCTGAAGAAAGAACACAAGCTAGGCACAAATGCCGCGGCGTGGATTGCGGAACGCCTCGACGGCAAAGGCACGGAAGAAGACTCGCCCGATTCTTACTTGAAAACCGCCGCCGAATGGGTGGAGGCGCAGTACTCGGGCCCGCGCGCTGCGCTGCGTCCGCTGTATGAGCAGTTGCTGAAACTCGGGTTTTCGCTGGGCAAAGACGTGAAGGCTTGCCCTTGTAAAACGATGGTGCCCTTCTATCGAAACCACGTGTTCGCGCAGATCAAACCGTCGACGAATACGCGCATCGATCTGGGATTTGCGCTTGGCGATATGAAAACGCCCAAGCGCCTGATCGATACCGGCGGGTATGAAAAGAAAGACCGCATCACGCGGAGGATCGAGGTCAGGTCGAAGGCTGATATTGATGACGAGGTGAAGCGCTGGTTGAAGAAGGCGTACCAGCTCGACGCGTAGCTCGTGGAGAGACGGGCGTCCTCACCCGTCCGCTGAGACGCATGCGGATGCAATAATAGTATCTCGGGACAGCTATTGCTATGATCTATCCATGAAGAGGGAGCTTTCGGATACGCTTGACTTGAAGCGAATCAATCAAGCAGCCGATCGGTTGAATGCGGGGGCGTCCGATGCGCTCGACTATCAGACCATTGGCCGCCCCGGACTTCTTGCCGATGCGAAGAAACGCGGGCGAGTCGCCCGTCCCCACAAGAGCCATCCCCCTAGTCGTAGTACTCCAGCCCCAGATGCGTAATCAGCTCTTCGCCCTTCAGATGCCGCAGCGTGTTTTTCAGCTTCATTAGCTGGATGAACAGATCATGCTCCGGATACAGTCCCGGCGCCGTCATCGGAGACTTGAAGTAGAAGCTCAGCCACTCCTGAATCCCAAGCCGGCGCAGCTCCGGCGTGCGCTGCGCGAGGTCAAGGAAGAGCACCAAGTCGAGCACGATCGGCGCCGCCAGAATCGAATCGCGGCAGAGGAAGTCTACTTTGATCTGCATCGGATAGCCTAGCCATCCGAAGATGTCTATGTTGTCCCAACCTTCTTTGTTATCGCCGCGCGGCGGGTAATAGTTGATGCGAACTTTGTGGTAAATATTGCCGTAGAGTTCCGGATACAGAGCCGGCTGCAGAATATGTTCCAGCGCTCCGAGCTTCGATTCCTCCTTGGTTTTAAACGACCCGGGATCGTCGAGCACTTCGCCGTCACGGTTGCCTAGGATGTTGGTCGAATACCATCCGCTCAGCCCGAGCAGCCGCGCCTTGAAAGCGGGGGCCAGCACGGTCTTCAGCAAAGTCTGGCCAGTCTTGAAATCCTTGCCGCAGATGGGGACTCCACGCTCGCGCGAGAGTTCGAGCATCGCGGGTATGTCGACCGTCAAATTCGGCGCACCGTTCGCGAAGGGGACGCCCTCCATTAGCGACGCGTAGGCATAGACCATCGAAGGCGCGATATTTTCGTCGTTCTCTTTCATTCCTTTTTCGAGCGCCTTCACGCTCTGGTGGGCGGCGCTCGGCTCGATGAAAGTCTCCGTCGATGCGCACCAGATGGTGATCAGGCGGCTCGCGCCGCTCGACTTCTTGAAGTCGCGGATATCTTGCCGTAGCTGCTCGGCGAGGTCCAGCTTGTTCTTCCCCTTTTTCACGTTCGGACCGTCGATCTTCTTCACATAGTTGTGATCGAACACCGCCTTCATCGGAGTGATGGCGCTGAGGCGGCCTTTCACTTTGTCGAGCAGGTCGCGCTCCAGCACGCCTGCATTGCGGGCGGCGGCGTACATGTTGTCTTCGAAAATGTCCCAGCCCGTGAACACCAGATCATTGAGCCCGGCGAGCGGAACGAATTCCTTGATTTTGGGCGACCGGCCATCGGTGCGCTTCCCCAGACGGACGGTCCCCATCTGGGTGAGCGAACCGATAGGATGCGCGATGCCTTTGCGCACAGCCTCCACACCCGCGACAAAGGTCGTGGCGACTGCGCCCATGCCGGGGATCATCACGCCCAGCTTACCCTTGGCCGGTTCGATCGCGCCCTCGCGCTGGGCGCCGCTGTGGGCTTTGCTTGAGGATTGGGACTTAACTTCGACTGTTGCCTTATTCTTTTCTTTCGCAGGGGAATTTTTCAGCTTCGCCATATTTTGGCTGCTTCCTTGTAGGAACTGTGGGATGTATGCAAACCAGTTATGGTCGCTCACAGGGTGAGCTTTTTGCAAACGCGCGCGCCTGAATCCGCAGGAAACCGACTTCAACGGCATCTAGAACGCATTGGTTGGAGTTCACGCGGAGGCCGACCGGATGTATTTCGCGCAGACGGGTTCGCGGTCCAAGAGGATCGTGGCTGATTCCGGGTCGTTGCTGATTCAGGACACGGCAGGACCGCGCGTGTTTTCTCTCACTTCTTCGGTCAGAATGATCGCCTCGGCAATATCTCTCATCGGCTTGCGCTTCTGGCGGCTCTGCTGCTGCAGGCCGAGATAGGCTTGTTCTTCGCTCAATCCGAGGTCGCGCTGCAAAATTCCTTTGGCGCGTTCCACCACTTTTCGGGTTTGTAACTGGTCGGTGAGGCTGGAGTTTACTTCCTCCAGGCGCGCTAATTCAATTTCCGCGCCTACCAGGAACCCAATCGCCGAAATCAATCGGATCTCCCTGAGTTTATAAACATGAGGCCGGCGATGCTGCAGCTTGACGACTCCGACGACCCGCCCTCGGCACATCAGGGGCACCGAGAGAAACGCTTCGTAACTGTCCTCGGGTAGCTCATGGAAGAGCCGGAATCGCGGATCCTGCGCTGCCTTTTCGGAAATCGCCACCGGTTCGTGATGTTCGGCCACCCAGCCCGTGAGACCCTGACCCACGCGCAGACGGAGCCGGTTTACAGTGTCGGAGTGCGCGTTCTTCGAAGCGCGAAGGACCAGGTGCTCGCCCTCGAGTACATAGATCAGGCAGGAATCGCACTTCACCAGCGCCGCGGCAAACTCTACCACCCGGCCCAGCACTTCGTGAAACCCGCTGGCCGTCGCCAACCGGCCGCCAATCTCATGCAGCAAATCAACAGGTGAGTTTTCAACCCAAATCAAGTTGTCCATAAACTAACTTAATCGGCATTCCAGACGCCGTCTAACTCCAAATTTCGATGTGAGCGATAAAGAATTTTCTTCCGATTCACAATACCTTTACATGGGAAGGGATGCATCGGGAGTGGCTTAGCGCCTGCGCACTGGCATAATCCGAGTCAAGAAACACCGAGCCGGCTCCGTGCTGGAGCCGGCTCGAATGGTTGGTTGAAGGATCACCGAACGGTCGTTGTCAAGGTGATACGGTCAAGGCGCCACCGTTATGGTGACGGGTATCTCGTTAGTGAGTGATCCAGAGGTCCCGATCAGCTCGATGGTTGTGGTTCCGGTTGGCGCACGCCTGGAAGCGCTCCACGTGATGGTTACATTCACGCTGCCATTTGCCGGCGGAGTCACCGGGTTGGCCGAAGCCGTCGCCGATACGCCACTCGGGAATTCATTCACGCTCAGTTCCACTGCAGAATGGAATCCATTCACGCTGGTAACAGTGAGAGTCGTGGATTTGCTGCCGCCGTCATCGATCGTGAAAGAAGAAGGCGATAGCGACAAGGTGAAGTTCTTCGTACCCGAAGAAGCATTCACCGTGAGCGCGATGGTCGTGCTGTGAGTGAGCGAGCCGGAGGTCCCGGTGATCGTCACCGTGGCAGCTCCCGTGGCCGCTGTGGCGGAGGCGGTTAGCGTGAGGGTTGAGGTTACGCTGCCGTTCGCCGGCGGAGTTACAGGGTTGGTGGAGAACGCCGCGGTCACGCCGCTGGGCAAGCCGCTTGCGCTAAGCGTGGTTGCAGAGCTGAAGCTGTTCTGGCTGGTAATGGTGATCGTGCTGGTGCCGCTCGCGCCTTGAGTGATGGTCACGGACGTGGGCGAGGCAGCGATGGTGAAGTTCGGACTCGCCGCAGCATTGACGGTGAGGGCAAGTGTGGTGGTTGCGCTCAAACTGCCGGAGGTGCCGGTGATGGTCACCGTCGCGGTTCCGGTAGTGGCCGTGCTGCTTGCCGTCAGAGTCAGCACACTCGTCCCGGTCGTGGGGTTGGTGCCGAATACAGCCGTCACACCGCTCGGCAATCCGGATGCCGCCAGCGTTACGCTGCCGGTGAATCCGTCTACGTCAGTCACGGTGATGGTGCTGGTGCCGCTGCTGCCTTGGGTGATCGAGAGGCTGCTCGGCGAATCGGAAAGAGCGAAGCTCGGCGTCGCCGATCCAGCCAGAAGGTTGATCAGGCCGGTCGTGTTCGGACTGCCCCAGCCGGTGCAGAGATCGTAGCCGGTAATTGCGGAATAAGTGCCGCAGCTGCCGCTGGTGATGTCGTGGAAAAGCGTGCTGTAGCTTGAGCCCAGAGCCGCCGGGTAAATGGTCGGATTTATGAAACCGATCGTCTTACCGTTGGCTGCCGCTTGCTGATTGGCCAAAGCCAGATAGCCAGCCCACATGGGCGCGGCAAAGCTGGTCCCGCCGTAATCGTTGGCCGTACACGTGGTTTGGTCGGCACAAACGTAAAATGTGAAATTCGCGTTTGCCGAAACGTCGGGGCCGTTCCGTAATGTCGTGGACCCCTTGTTCTGCGAAGTAATTACGCCGGAGAGCTGTTGCCAGGAGGGGATCGGGATTGAATCGGGCGAGATGCCGCCGCCGCCATCTACCCAGGCGGTTTCCGATGCCCAGGGGCCAGCCGCTCCGGAGGTGTCCAAGTCCGTGCCGCCGACGGAAACGATATTCGCGTCGTCAGCCGGCCATGCCTCGTTCGACGACGACCAGGCCTGATCGTCGCCAGCGGCTGCAAAGAAGTTCTGGCCCTGAGCGGCCATCTGCTCAAAATACGGGTCGAGAGTGCTGGGATCGGCCGGAGTCCAGCCCCACGAACAGCTAATCTGCTTCGACAACGGAGCATCCGTGGTCGAAACCATCGCACTGATACAGTCCGTATCGCTGATACTTTCGGCGTTGCCGCAGACGTACATATAGAGCATGGTGGTGCCTGGGGCCATTCCCATCGCCTGCGTCATGTCGAGGGTCTGTTCCGTGTCATCACATCCGCCGCTCTCGGTGCAGCTCGTGCTGTATCCGCCGGTGGAAATGAGCGTAGGAGTGTAAGGTTCTGTTTGCCCTACGTTTTTGTAGTACGTTGTCAGGTCGGCCAAATCGGTGCCCAGGAATTCGAACAGGGCGAGAGTCTGGCCGGAGCCGGTGAGCGCTGTTCCCTCGTAATAGGCCGCGCGCATGTCGCTGCCCAAAAACGATTCATCAGGGCCAGAGCCGGTGGTGGCGTGGGACACGAATTCAGGGTCGATCCCACGGGCCTTCGCATAATCGCTCTTCTTCACGTACAGCGGATGCGGTTTGGAATTGTTATCCAATCCAGTAACGTGCCAGAGCGGGAACGGCAAGTTCACGGTCGGTTCGCGGTCGGGCGAGTAGAAAGTGCGATCCTCCGTGGGGTCCTTATAGACTCCCAGGGTCACATGGAATGCCTTCTCGATGTTCGCCACCGTACCGATGAGCTGCAGGTCCCTGCCATCGCGGGTTCCGCCGACAATTTCAAAGCCGCTCGCTTTGGCGAATGCAACCAAGGTGTCCCAATCTTCCTCGCTGGGGCCAAACCGCTCGGTAACCTCCCGCGGCGTGAGGAAATGCTGGTACGAGGGGCTGGTAGGGTCGTATTGCTGGCGCAGGAAACTTTGCAACCCTGCGCGATCACGCATTGGCAGAACGATATCGAAGTGTAGGGACTGAGTGGCTGGGAGTGTTCCGACAAGCGGCGCTTGCCCATCGGCCACCCCTTCGCGCACGTGACGCGTCAGAACGGACTGCGCCTGCGCCTGTCCGGGAATGGTGAACAACAACAACATGACCGCGCAAACCAGAGCGGCCGGTCGTGAGAGACTGCAATGATTCGTGTGCATGTACTATCCTTTCGATTCCTGAGATTTCACAACGCGGACCCTTGGAACCCACAACTGCGGAGCCTCCGCATCCTATCCCAGATTTGATACTTGATCGAATTATTTTAGGCTGCGTTACGATAGCCGGAACAAGAAAGAACCGTTTCGGGACGCGCGTTTGGAGGCTCCATGAAATGGCGGAATGTCAGGGGGCACGGAAACGTTTCCAGTCGCCCTGCCGTTTACTTCCCGTCCAACTCAACATTCTTGATCGGCAAGTCCCAGTGCGCATCGAGGATTTCAAACCGCCGTTGCTCTTCCTTCGTATACGTAGCCTGATCGGGCCAGAGCTGCTTCTTCAGCGTGTCTTCTTCGAAGGGTTCATTCGCGGCCGCCGAGTTCTTGAAGACGATGGTCACACGATAATCCCAACGCCCGTCTTCGGTGGTGTGGTAGCGCGGCTGGTCCATCCAGACCTTGAGCATGCGGCCCATTTCCACCTGTTTCTTCAGCAGTGGGTAATGGTTCTTTTTGAAGAGCTGCAGAAATTCGTCGGCATGTCCCCACTTAGTCTTGTAGTAATACTCGATGACGAAGGGTTTGCCCGTTTCGGGCGCGGACTGCGCGGGCAGAGTTGTGGACAGAAATGCTAGCAAGACCAACAGCAATCTCAACTTCATCGATAGCCTCCATGGGGAATGATTGTCGGGAAATGATTGTCGCACACCCGAAGAAAATGTAAGGAGAAAAGGTTGGCAAAAATCGTCGATTCGAGGGCTAGGTCACTGCGGCAACCCGACCTTGTGCACCAGCTCGGCAAACCGCGGATCGGAGCGCAGCGGGGCAAGAGGGATGAATGTTTTCAAACCGATCAGCAGCCAATCGTGCTCCTGATAAGCAATGTTGAGCCAGCGGAAGGCCTGATCTTTGTCTCCCAAGTCAGCATACAGCTGAGCAATCTCCTCAGCCGAGAAGTAGCCCGTCTTAATACGTTGCGCTTCCCGGAATGCAATCGCTTTCGTGAGCGCGCCCTTCCATCCCGCGGAACGAAACCCCTGATCCAGAGCATCGGCAAACCCAGCTTGCTCGGGAATGCCGGAGAGTTGGCTATAGGTCTTGAATTCTTCAATCACCTGCGGGTACATGCGTTTCGCCCAATAAGCTTTGCCTAGGCAATCGTGGGCTATGGCGAACGCCGGCCCATCGGCGGCCAGCTTCTGGCATACAGCGATCGACTGGTCGTATTGTCCTGCGGTGAGGAGAATACCTCCGAGCTCCCGTGCGATGACGGGTGACTGGGGATCGAGCTGACGCGCACGATTGATTTCAGCAAAAGCCTCCTGCTGCCTGCCGCCAATCCTGTCCAGACTCTCCGCGTACCATTGGTGGGCGCTGGCATCGTTGGGGTCAAGTTCCAAAGCCTTTTTGAATTCAGCCTCGCCTCCGGCAAAATCCCAGTCGTACTGCGTCTCATTGACCCCCAAAACGGCGTGGGGATGAGCCAACGTCGGATCCAGCTCCAGCGCTTTGCGGGCGGCGGCATTCGATTTCGGAAAACTCTCGCTGGGAGCGCCCCAATAATTAGGCATGACGGAATAGACATCGGCCAGACCCGAATATGCCAGAGCGTAGCCTGGATCCTTCGCGATGGCTTGATTGAAATAGGAGCTTGCAGCCTCAAGCTCGTTGCGGGTCCGGTTGTTCCAGGCGTAACGCCCCTTCAAATACAGATCATAGGCCTCTGGACTTTGCGTGCCCTGTCGTGTGACCTGCTGCTTTTCTGAATTGCTGAGCTTGGGACGCAACTTTCCCGCGATGTCGCCCGCGATCTGCATCTGCAACGAGACGATCTCCGCGCCCTTACCACTGTAGTGGTGCTCCCAGATTTCGGTGTTGTCCCGCACATCGATCAGTTCGGCGCTTATTTCAATGTTATCCCCGTGCGACGTCACTCGTCCGCTCACCAGCTTCGACACGCCCAGCTCATTGCCTGCCTTTTGCGCGTCCACGTCCTTGCCTTTATAGCGGAAGACCGAACTACGCGACTTCACCTTGAGCCGCGGTACATGCACGAGGTTGCCAATCAGCGATTCGGTCATGCCGTCGCCGAGATAATCGGTATTGGCATCTCCACTGCCGTTCGCGAAAGGAAGTACGGCAATGGAATCGGCCGTGGGTTGTCGATAAAGCAGCCGCAGACTCAAGACTCCCAAGCCTCCCAAGACGAAGGCGGCTGCCGCCACCATAACCGTGATCTTCCAGTTCCAACTCCAATTCCAAAAGCTGTCGGAGGTGGGGTCACGAGTGGGGGCGGCGAGATCTACAAGTTCAAGCCCCGCGCCAGCCTCCACTTCCGGCGCTGGTTCGATGTGCGTCGGAGCAATCCAGCGGTAGCCACGGCGGTCGACGGTCTCAATAAAGATCGGATTCTCCGCCGAATCTCCCAGTGCGTCGCGCAGGCGCTTAATCGCGCTCCGGATTCCGAGATCAAAATCCACGAACACATCGCCGGGCCACAGCGTCTGACGAAATTCTTCGCGTGTAATGACCACGTTGGGACGGCTCAGCAAAAGCTTCAGAGCACGGAAAGGCAGGTCCTGTACCCTGATCTTGATTCCGTTTTTCCGCAACTCCTCGGAGCGGAAGTCGGCCTCGAACACCCCAAAGAGTACGACCGTAGAAGGCGTGCTATTCAATGATTTAGCGGGCATAGAACGGAGTCGGCTCGGGGGAGACTGCAAGTCTACCATTGAAACCCTGGCGCTGGCAGCAAACTTTTCCCACTTCGCCTCCGTTTCAAGGCCCTCTTGGGCCCAGATTCCCCAGACAACAACTTCGTATATCAAACTGTAAATACATGACTTAGCGCGTCACATTCGCTGCACGAAGGGATCACGCCTGAAACATTGACCACGCCACGCGTTTTAGGGCACATTGGCGGCCATGTTCATAGCCGTGCGGCACACTCCGAAGCTGGAACCGGCAAAGACCCGCGGCGCACTTCCCCAAAGTGCCCAGGAAAAATCAAACTCTCAGGAGAGGAACTATGAATTGCGTTCGCCAACATGTTGCGGTTCTGCGTATGGCCGCATGCGCGCTCACCATGCTCACCCTTTTCATTTTCGCAGCCGGAGGAGCCCTTCCGCTCCAAGCCCAAACTGAGGCCGCGCCCGCCGTCGTCCACAACACCTGGACGAGCGGCACTCCCATGCCGACGGCCGCTTTCCTCACGGCTGTGGGGGTGCTCAAAGGCCAAATTTATGTGGTCGGCGGGTGCACTGTTCCGGGGGGAGGGGTCATTGCCGACACCCAGATTTACGATCCGGCCACGAACACCTGGACTGCTGGCGTGTCCCTGCCAACGCCGCTTTGCGACGGTACTGCTGCAGTGGTGAAGAACGTTTTGTACGTTTTCGGAGGTACCCCCTCCGGATCAGCACAGAATTACACCAACGCGGTATGGGCTTACAGCCCGAAGACGAAAACCTGGTCTTCAAAAGCCGCCATGCCCACCATCCGAGGTGACATGGCTGCGGTGGTGGAGAAGAACATCGTCTACGTCATAGGTGGGAACGCGACCGATGGTAGCAGGCTCAACACCGTCGAAAGCTACAATCCCGCAACCAATACCTGGACCGAAGAGGTGCCATTGCTGGCTGGGAAAGCCGAGCCTTCGGTCGGGCTGATCGGAACCACAATTGTGGCCGCCGATGGATATGAGACGTCCGGGGACTTTGGAGACAACGAGGCCTACGACGCGACCACAAATACGTGGACTTCGCTCGCGTCCGATCCCACGGCCCGGAACGGCGCTTGCGGCGGTGCCATCGGTCCATACATGTATGTTGCGGGTGGCTACTACGACGGCAACCCGGACCTGACCTTGACGGAGTCGTTCAAGCTGTCCAAAGACACCTGGAAGACGCTGGCGCCCATGCCGCAGGCCACCTGGGTGGGTGGTTCCGCCGTGTACAAGGGACAGCTGTACTGCCTCGGCGGCGCGACCAACCAGGAAGACGCCCTCAACTACGTGCAGATTTATCAGCCGTAACTCGAGGAACTGCGGGTGCCCTATCCCAGCGCTTTTTTTTCGCTAGAGCCTGCCCAGAGCGAAGCCGAAGGTGGTGGGATTCCACGGATTTGTGCCGCACGGGATTTCAGATCAACGTTTGCATAGGAGAAAAAAATGAAGACTGCATTTCGATTGCTGTTGGCAGCGCTCGTGCTCATCGGCACAGCCTCGCAAATGAACGCCCAGAGTCCCGCGGTCACCCACAACACGTGGACGAGCGGCACGCCGCTGCCGACGGCGGTGTGGCAACCTGCTGGTACAGCGGTACTCAAGGGAGAGATTTATGTCGTCGGAGGACGAAACACCGATGGTGTTGGGGGCATTCCCGACACCCAGATCTATAACATCGCCACCAATACTTGGAGCAGTGGCGTACCACTGCCGACGGCGACGGAGGACGGCGTCGCCGCGGTGGTGAAGAACGTCCTTTACGTCATTGGAGGCTACGACGGGACCGAGTACACAACCGCGGTATGGGCTCTCAACCCGAAGACCAAAACATGGTCCTCAAAGTCGCCGATGCCTACCTTGCGCGACAGCATGGGCGTGGCTGTGGTGAACAACATGATTTACGTGATCGGCGGAGAGATAAACGGCACCAGGCTGAACACCGTCGAGAGCTACAATCCCGCAAACGATACCTGGACAGAGCAAGCGCCCCTTCTTCTCGGGAAATCCGAGCCGACGGTTGGATTAGTCGGGAAGACCATAGTGGCTGCCGATGGATTTTCGGGCTCAGACAATGGCGACAACGAAGAGTACAACACGACTACGAATGTCTGGACCTCGCTCAAAGCCGATCCCACGGGCAGAAATGAGGCCTGCGGTGGTGGCATCGGGTCCATGTTGTACGTCGCTGGCGGTTATCCCGCCGGTGGTTCCGGCACGCCCGCCTTCGACCTGACCGAGTCCTTCAAACCCTCCAAAAAAACATGGACGACGCTTGCTCCTCTGCCACAAGCCACCATGGGAGCCGGTTCCGCAGTGTACAAGGGCAAGTTGTACTGCATCGGCGGTACCAGTACTTATCTCGGAACTGTCCTCAACAACGTGCAGATTTACCAGCCGTAAGGCCATGAAGAAGCCTTTACGCGACCAAAATTTTGTACAGGAGAAAAAATGAAGACTGCACTTCGATTGCTGTTGGCAGCGCTCGTGCTCATCGGCACAGCCTCGCAAATGAACGCCCAGAGTCCCGCGGTCACGCACAATACGTGGACGAGCGGCGCCGCCATGCCCACGGCACGCTTTGGCGCCTTTGCGGGAGCGATCGGGAAGAACATCTATGTCATCGGCGGCGCCACCAACTCCGGATACGGGACCACGAGCGTCAACGAAATCTACAACACCAAGAAAAACACGTGGACGACCGGCGCTTCGGACCCGACCACGCGCTGGAGTGGCGCTTCGGCCGTGGTCAATGGGATTCTGTACCTCATCGGAGGCCAGAATGGCGTAGGCGGCTCTCTGAACGTTGTCGAAGCCTACGATCCCGCCTCCGATACCTGGACGACCCTGGCCTCGATGCCTACCGCCAGATCCGCCATGCCCGCCGTGGTTGACAAAGACATTATCTATGTCATTGGCGGCTACGTGGATGGCGCCAACGAGTGGCTGGCAACAGTCGAAAGCTACAACACCACAACCGATACCTGGACCGAGGAGACGCCTTTGCTGGAGGCGAAATCGTGGCTGACGGCGGGCTTGCTGGGAGCAACAGTCGTTGCCGCGGATGGACAAATCAGCGGTAACGGTGGCGCTGGCACTCCCGTGGGTGACAACGAAGGTTACAACGCAAAAAAGAACACCTGGACGGAACTCACCGCCGATCCTACTCCGCGCCTGGAGTCCTGCTTCGCCGCCATCAAGGGGCAGCTGTACGTTGCCGGCGGTGCGAACTCAACGGAAACGCTCAGCGTCAACGAGGCCTACGACGCAAAAACGAAGTCGTGGACAACCCTTGCTTCGATGCCCGACGCCGTACTCGTTCCCAGCTCCGCGACCGTCGGTGGCCGGCTTTATTGCATCGGCGGCTCTGACGTTGGCTTGGCGAACATCTTCGACTACGTGCAGATTTATCAGCCGTAGAGTAGGCAAGCGAACGAACAGTTGGGGTTAAATCAGAATTTCGTACTGGAGAAAACTATGAAGACTGCATTTTGGTTTGTGTCGGTATCGCTCTTACTGACTGGGGTGGTTTCGCTCGCGAACGCACAGAGTCCCGCCGTCACTCACAACACGTGGACCACCGGCACCGCCATGCCCACCGCGCGTTACGCCCCCTACACGGGAGCGATCGGGAAAAATATCTATGTCGTCGGTGGCGCGACCTCCGGGTACGAAGCGACTGGCGTCAACGAGATTTACAACACCAAGAAGAACACGTGGACGACCGGCGCTCCCGACCCGACCCCGCGCGGGTTTGGGGCTTCTGCCGTGGTCAACGGAATCTTGTACGTGATCGGAGGCTACAATGGCTCCGATGATCTGACCCTTGTAGAGGCCTACGACCCAGTCTCTGATACCTGGTCGACCAAGGCTTCGATGCCCTACGCCTTCGACAGCATGCCCGCCGTTGCCGACAAAGACATTATCTATGTCATTGGCGGCAATGTTTTCGGCAGCGGCATCATTGCGAACGTCGAGAGCTACAACACCACCACCGATACCTGGACAGAAGAGGCGTCTTTGCCGGCCGCGACAGCGTGGCAGTCGGTGGGTCTGCTGGGGGCGAAGATCGTGGCTGCGGACGGCGATCCGCTAAGCGGTGATAACGAGGGTTACAACGTGAAAAAGAACACCTGGGCGAAACTTGCCGCCGACCCAACCGCGCGCTATGCAGGATGCTTTTCAGTCATCAAGGGGGAGTTGTACGTTGCTGGCGGCTGGAACGGGACGACGGCACTTAGCGTTAGCGAAGCCTACAGCGCAAAAACCAACTCATGGACGACCCTCGCTTCGATGCCGGAGAGCAACGGCTACTCTGGCTCGGCGGAAGTCGGTGGCCGCCTCTATTGCTTCGGCGGCAACCCCGGCAATCAAACCTCCGACGACTATGTGCAGATTTATCAGCCGTGATGTCAGGGAACTGCCATTGCGCGACCACAATTTTGGACAGGAGAAAAAATGAAGACTGCATTTCGATTGATGGTGGCATCGCTTTCGTTCATCGGCACAGCCTCGCAAATGAAAGCCCAGAATCCCGCGGTCACCCACAACACGTGGACGAGCGGCACTCCGATGCCGACGGCCCTTAAATTCACCATGGCGGGGGTGATTGGTAGCAACATCTATGTGGTCGGTGGGGTGACCGATACCGCGGTCGTCGCCAACAACCAAATCTACGATCCCGTCGCCAACACCTGGAGCACCGGCGCGGCCATTCCCACGACGACCATGGACGGAGCCGTCGCGGTGGTGAAGAGCGTTTTATATATCTTCGGCGGAAGCAACGACGGGACAACGCAGACTAATGCAGTTTGGGCTTACAACCCGAAGAAAAATACCTGGACCGCGAAAGCAGCTATGCCCACCGCGAGAGCGAGCGCTGCTGCTGCGGTGGACAAGAACATCATCTATGTCGTTGGTGGCTATAGCAACAGCGGCGGCAGGCTCAACACCGTCGAAAGCTACAATCCCGCGACCAATACGTGGACGGATGAGTCTCCGCTGCTGGTCGGGAAGTCGGAACCTTCGGTAGGGCTGGTCGGGTCCACGATCGTGGCTGCGGGCGGGTACAGCACGTCGGAGGACACCGGGGACAACGAAGGCTATGACGTGTCCACGAATTCTTGGACGTCTCTCGCGACCGAGCCCACAGGAACGAACGCTTCCTGCACCGGCTCTGCCAAGGGGTCGCTGTACTTAGCGGGTGGCAGCAACAGCTCTGGGAACGCGGTCGACAACACGCAATCGTTCAAGCTGACGAAGAACAAATGGACGACACAGGCCGCCCTGCCACAGGCCGCCGCCTCGCTGGGTTCTGCGGTCTATAAGGGTATGCTTTATTGCTTCGGCGGAGGGAGCGCTAGCACTCAGTTCGTGGGGAACGTCTACGACAACGTGCAGATTTATCAGCCGTAGAGCTATGGAACTGCGATTACGCGACCAAACTTTCGTACGGGAGAAAAAATGAAAACAGCATTTCGATTCACGTTGGTATCGCTTTTGTTCCTCGGCACCGCCTCCCTGGTGAACGCCCAGATTTCCGAACAAAGCCCCGCCGTCACGCACAACACGTGGACGAGCGGCGCGGCGATGCCGACGCCTGTCTATTATCCGGCTGCGGGGGTGGTCAACAACGAAATCTATATTGTCGGCGGCGGGGTGACCTATACCGAATTCACTGCCGACGTCCAGATTTACAACCCGGCCACGAACACCTGGAACGCCGGTGTGGCTCTGCCGACGACAAGCGTCGCTGCAGCTAGCGCGGTGGTCAAGAACATTTTGTACATCATCGGCGGTAGCCCCGATGGAGTGACAGCGTCCAACGCGGTCTGGGCTTACAGCAAGAAGACGAAGACGTGGTCCGCGAAAGCCGCCATGCCAACCGCGAGGTTTGGGGCGGTGGCGGTGGTGGACAAAGACGTCATCTATGTCATCGATGGCTATAACGGGAGCTTTCTGACGACCGTCGAAAGCTACAACACCCTCACCGATACCTGGACCGAAGAGGCGCCTGAGCTGGTTGCGAAGGAGCAGTTTGCGGCCGGGCTAATCGGGACCACCATTGTGGCCATTGACGGTATCAACGCCGAAAACGTTGGCTTGGCCGACAACGAGGGCTACAACACGAGAACGAATACCTGGACGTCGCTCACGGCCGATCCCACGGCCCGAACCGGGGTTTGCGGCGGGGCCATCAGTACAGAGATGTATGTCGCCGGGGGCTACAGCACCGGGACCACCACCCTGACCGAGTCTTTCAAGCTCTCCAAAGACAAATGGACCACGCTGGCTGCCATGCCGCAGGCCACCCTGTTGCCCGCTTCCGCCGTGTATAAGAAGCAACTCTATTGCATCGGCGGCATAACCACTTTCGAGGGGTCACTCCTCAGCAACGTGCAGATTTATCAACCGTAATTCCAGGGAACTGCGATTACGCGACCCAAACTTTGTACAGGAGAAAAAAATGAAGACCGCATTTCGATGGATGTTGGTATCACTTGCGCTCATCGGCACGGCGTCGTTAATGAAGGCCCAGGATGCCGAGGTCACCCACAACACTTGGACGAGCGGCGCGCCGCTGCCGACGGCGGTGTGGGGTCCAAGCGCCGCAGTCGTAAAAAAAGAGATTTATGTGGTCGGCGGAGACAACGCCAATGGCACGATTCTCGCGGATGTCCAAGTCTACAATCCGGCGACCGACACGTGGAGCGCTAGCGTGTCTCTGCCAACACCTCTCTACGTTACGAGCGCAGCAGTGGTGAAAAACGTCTTATACGTCTTCGGCGGTTACAACGGGGAAACGGCGGTGAATACCGTTTGGGCGTACAGCACGAAGACCAAGACCTGGACTGCCATGACCGATATGCCGACGGCAAGGTATCAAAGTACGGCCGTGGTCGAGAAAAACATCGTCTACGTCATCGGCGGCGATGACACCAGCGGCAATTATGTCGCGACGGTCGAAAGCTACAATCCCGCGACCAATAGCTGGACCGAAGAGGCGCCGATGTTGGAGACCAAGCTGAGCCCGGCGGCTGGTCTGGCCGGAACTACCATCGTGGCCGCCGACGGTGCCGTTGCGCCCGGCGAAATCACGGGAGACACCGAGGGCTACGACGCTGCCACCAACACATGGACGGAACTCGCCGCCGACCCCACGGCGCGCGCTTTCTCCTGCTTCGGATCCGTCGGCTCCAAGTTCTATGACGCTGGCGGATATCTCAATAATGCCGGGGCGGCAACGACTCTGAACGCGGCCTTCCAGCTGTCGAAGAACAAATGGACGACGACCCTCGCTCCCATGCCACAGGGAACCATGATAGGCGCGTCCGCGGTTTACAAAGGACAACTCTACTGCATCGGCGGCTGGGCCACGTGGAAGGGGACGCCCATCAGCAACGTGCAGATTTATCAGCCGTAGGCCAGAGAACAGCCATTGCTCGACCAAGATTTCCTATCGGAGAAAAAGTATGAAGACTGCATTTCGATTGATGTTGGTATCACTTTTGTTCGTCGACATGGCATCGCTAGTGAAGGCCCAGAGTTCCGAGGTCACGCACAACACGTGGGCGAGCGGCGCGCCAATGCCGACGGCAACCAGCTTCTCGATGACGGGAGTGCTCAAAGGCCTGGTCTATGTTGTCGGCGGGTACACCGCGTCAGAGGCCATCGCCGACAACCAGATCTACAACCCGGTCACAAACACCTGGAGTTCCGGCACCGCGCTTCCAACTGCGACGGGGCAGGGGGCCAGTGCCGTGGTGAAGAATATCTTGTACGTCATCGGCGGAAGCAACAACGGAGGAGGAAACCTGTTCAATGCGGTGTGGGCCTACAACCCGAAGACGAAGACATGGTCGTCAAAAGCGGTGATGCCCACGGCGAGATGCAGCGCGGCGGCGACGGTGGAGAAGAACATCATCTACGTGATCGGCGGCTACGCCAGCGGGGTACGCCTCAACACGGTCGAAGCCTTCGATCCCGCAACCGACACTTGGACAGAGGAGGCGCCGCTTCTGGTGGGGAAGTCGGAGCCTTCCGTCGGGACGGTCGGGACCACGATACTAGCCGCGGATGGATATAACGGCTCCGAGGTAACTGGGGACAACGAAGGCTACGACGTGTCCACGAACTCGTGGACGTCTCTCACGGCCGATCCCACACCCCGAAACGCGGCTTGCTTCGGATCGCTCAGCGGGTCGCTCTACGTCGCCGGCGGCGCTGTCAGCGACGAGGCGGTGAGCGTGACCGAATCGTTCAAGGTGTCGAAGAAAAAGTGGACGACGCAGGCTTCTATGCCGGAGGCAGTTGGGATTCCGGGCTCCGCTGTCTATAAGGGGTTGCTGTACTGCATCGGCGGCGCCAACAACGGGGACCTGTTTAACAACACCGTCTACGACTACGTGCAGATTTATCAGCCGTAGAAGTAAGCAGTTTGTGGTCGGCCAATAGCCCGGGTCGAAGACCCGGGCGGTTGCTCCCCAATGCTAAAATCATCTGTGCCCGCCAATTCCCTCCGCCTTATAGCCATCGATATTGACGGCACCCTGCTTGGCCCGGAATTCAAGATCTCCGACACCGATCTCGCAACCCTCCAACGCGTGCACACCCAAGGCATCGAGATCATCCTAGTCACCGGACGCCGTCACGCTTTTGCTCTGCCCATCGCTCAACAGCTGGGATTTGATCTCTGGCTGATCAGCTCGAATGGCGCCATCACCCGGTCGCTTGCCGGAGAAACCTTCCATCGCGATCTGCTGCCTGAGGAGACCTGCCGCGAACTTGTCCATGTGATGCAAGAATTTCGTGGTCAGACCGTTCTAACCTTTGACAGCGTGGCTCCAGACGGCAGTGGTTCGGGCGCCATTGTGATCGAGCGTCTGGATAAGCTCGAAGCGAGCATCCAGCGCTGGCTGGAGAAAAACATGCAGTACATCCGTTTCGTGGTTCCGATCGAGGATGCGCTCACGACCGATCCCGTGCAGGCCATGTTCTGCGGGCCGATCGCCAACATGCTGCGGGCATTGCAAGTCCTCGGAAACTGCGGCCTGCCCATCACGGTTTTGCGCACCGAGTACCCGGGCCGCGATCTATCGATTGTAGATGTGCTCAACGCCGGGTGTTCCAAGGGACACGCGCTCGAGCGCTGGGCCAATTACCGACGGATTACCCGCGAGCAGGTCATGGCCATTGGTGATAACTATAACGACATTGAAATGCTGGCGTTTGCCGGCCACCCATTTATCATGGGGAATGCCTCGGAAGAGTTGCGCGGCCGTGGCTGGAAGCTGACCCGCTCGAATGCGGAAAGCGGAGTATCGGCGGCCATCGAGCACGTGCTGACCGGAAAGGCGCTCGAACTGGGAGCCGTTGACGAGATTGACGGCGCAGAGACTGACGGATCAGAGATTGCCGGACCAGAAGTAGACGGGACAACGATCGTGAGCAGCTTGTGATGATTCAAAGATGGCCGTCAACGATGGATCAGGCATCGCGAATTGTGGCGAGGACTGCCGCTTTCATCTGCGTCATCTCCGTAGCTCTGCTGGCTCGTCCCGCGACTGCCGCTGAGTTGGCGATCCTCCGCAACGGCTTCAGCATCCGCCACGAGCATCACCTGGCGATGGGAGCGACCACCCGCCTCTATTTCGCTGCCGACGATTCCAGCTTCACGGACGTGCCGACCGAAGACATCTCGGGCTACGAAAAAGATCTCTCGTTGTACCTGCCCGCAGATGCATACGCCTCCATGAACACTCCGTTTGATTCTGGCAAGTTCGGGTCTGCCAAATCCGGATCCGCGCAATTTGGCTCGATGCCCGCTCTGAATGAGGTCGTGAATACCGCGAGCGCCGCCTATCATCTCGATCCCGACCTGGTGACGAGTGTCATTCATGCGGAGAGCGGGTTCAACGTCCATGCCATTTCCCCAAAAGGCGCCCGCGGACTGATGCAACTGATGCCCGGCACGGCCAACGAACTCGGGGTGAACGACGCCTTCGATCCGCAAGCCAATGTCACGGGCGGAAGCCACTATCTGCGCGAACTTCTGGAGCGCTACAATTTCGATCTGGTTAAGGCGCTGGCCGCTTATAATGCAGGTCCGGAGCGCGTCGAGCAATATCGGGGAGTGCCGCCATTTCGCGAAACCCGCGCTTACGTGGCCCGCGTCGTGCACGAATACAACACCAAGAAGATCGCCCAGGAAAAAGCGGCGAAGCTGAAACCAGCCTCCGCCCGAGGATCTGGCCGCGTCACGAGTAACGGAAAGACCCACGCCGGTCGCGCTGTGAAGCCTTCCGCCACAACCATCGCCGCCGAACCTCCGCGTTGATCCTTCCGCGTTGACCCGTCCGCGTTGACCCGCCAATGATCCTCATTTACCTTCAAGTGGGGACGTGCTAAGCACAACTCTGCCTCGCACCGACTTCGCACCACATGAATATCAAGAAATACTTAGCGTACGCGGTTGTTTTCGTCGTGCTGGCGGTGCTGGTCTATCTGCAGTTTCGTACCTGGCAGAACTTTGACTGGGCCAAGCTCTTTCAATACGGACTCAACTGGCGCCACATTCTCCACGGAGTGCTTTACATCTACCTCGCCTATTTTCTGCGCGCGGTGCGATGGAAAATCTTTCTTCGACCCGTGCGCAAAGAAGCGTCGATCCTTGGATTAGTCCCACCCACCTTGATCGGATTCACCGGACTCGCCTTGCTCGGCCGCCCTGGGGAGTTGATTCGCCCGTACCTGATCGCACGACGTCAGAACCTTCCCTTCGCATCGCAAGTGGCGGTGTGGGCCGTGGAGCGCATTTTTGACGTTGGCGGTTTCACAGTCCTGATGGTGGCGGCCATTTTCTTGCCCTCAAAACTGCGCGCGTTTACGCTCGCCGCCCCACCCGAAGTCAGGGACTGGATTCATCTCACGGGATACGCTCTGATCGCGCTCGTACTGGGATTGCTTTCGGGAGCAGTGCTGGTTTCCTACCGCGGAAATCGAATTGCCCAGTGGGTCGAAGGCCGTTTTTCTCATCTTGCCGAGAATCTGGGTCATCGGATCGCGCAAAAGATTCGTGAGTTTACGGTCGGGCTCAATACCATTCACGGTCCATTCGCATTTCTCCAGTTGTCAGCCGTGTCGGTGTTGATGTGGTGGGTGATTGCCTTGTCTTACAAAGAAGTGACGCATGCCTATGGCGCACCCATGAGCGGCATGAGCGTCACCAAAGTTCTTCTTCTCATGGGAGCCAGCATGATCGGATCCCTGGTCCAGTTGCCAGGCGTAGGCGGCGGCTCCCAACTGGCAACCATCAGCGCACTCGACCATATTTTTGACATCGTTCCCAAGGAGCTCACGGTCAGTTGCGGCATCATGCTGTGGCTGGTAACGTTTGTCGCCGTCGTTCCAGTGGGATTGCTGCTGTCGCATCACGAGCGGCTGTCGCTGCGCAAACTGTCAGCCGAGACGGTGCAGGCCGAAGAAGCGGTAACCGTCGAGGAAGCAACGTGAGTCAGGTCTCACCTAACTGCTACAATTTGCTGTCGCTGCTGGTCCGAAACGATTCGCTATGAAATGCCCCTTTTGCGGGTTTGAAAATGACAAAGTTGTGGACTCGCGCGAAAGCAAGGAAGCGGATTCCATCCGCCG